>ENA-OSET01003485-OSET01003485.1-sediment-metagenome-genome-assembly--contig:-NODE-3485-length-14420-cov-53.972739_pt1 | contig 14420 bp, 14 predicted proteins | sample MGYA00237882_ERZ534229 | MGnify/ENA primary metagenome ERZ534229 (study PRJEB26408, sample SAMN06266212) | sediment metagenome | isolation source: Hudson Canyon methane seep mesocosm | place... | reverse complement strand
AGGTAAGAAACAAGATCTTCCAATAAAAAGACCCATTGTTTAGCAGGTTTAGCCGCAGGAATTTCACCCTTAACGGCTTTAGCTCGTAATGTCTGCCAGTGCATTTTAAGAAAGTCCGCAGCTTCATACAGATCAAGTGTTTGATGATCATTACTCACCATCACTCTGCTTCCTATATTCGTCTGCCACCGCCTTATCAGATGGATGAAGTTTTTTATCTTCAGGCATATTCAGATAGGTATTGTATTGTTTAACCTTTAGCGCAACTTTTTGAGCAATGTAACCGTGAAAATCAAAATCAGTCATGTACTCACGATCATCATGGTATTTTTTAGCAGAGCGTATATAAGCATGAACCCCATCAATGGGATCTGAATAGCCCTCTCTTGCCATAAATGAAGTCAAACCACTTATGCCATTAATAAACAAAGATCGATCACTAGGAGGCCTTCCCTTCTCCACCGGAACACGTGCAACTTTTTGATCGCCAGACCATTTAGCTTGCTGTAATTCTTCCCATACACAAGTTGTAGGCCATCGACTTTGAGTATTATCCGTTTTACTTGGAATAGTTAGTCTTAACCAATCACCAGAAGCATACTGCCAAAGTCCTGCTAATGAATCTTTCAAACTACTAAAGCTAACAATACCTAACTCACGTAAAGCTGCACGTCTAAACTGAAACTCAAGCCGCCATACATCTGAAACGCCATCCCAACCACATTCACTGTGAAGTTTTTCAAGGTAAGGGCGTGGATTTTTCTTCATCTCTAGTGTTTTGTTATAAAGACGAGCAACTATATTGCCACCAATACCTATTACCCAGCCCGAAAACGTCCTTTGTACCGTGTAGCGATCCATATCTTTGGCACGAGTAACCCAATCAACATCAATAATTTCAGACAAAGGATAATCAGTAACAAAATCTACACATAAATCCAGACGGCTAACAGCTGGTGACTCAGTAATAATTCCAAAGCTATTAATGATATTAGTCAGGTCACTAACAGAACTTTCAACACCATATTCAGTGAGCAACTCACTCATCACCTGGACATGAGCCAGAGGCGTTCTAATAGCCCCTAATTTAGCTATTTCAATACGATACCAATTGTCATTCAATATAAAAGCAAAGGGATGGCGACCACGATCTTTAACCTCAAAAATATGATTATCTAATGCTATTTGAGCCAAAGAAACAGTTTTAGGATCTGTAGACTGAGCTAACTTTTTCAGCTCGATTAAACGAATCGAACTTTCTTCTAAAAGATCACCTTGATAAGAAAGGTAAAGGCTATCAATGCCAGTCCTCAATATCTTAGTGTTATAACTATTAATGCTAGTAGAGGGTACTGTGTTACTAGACTGCGTACCCTGATCTTTATCTAACTGCCGCAGTGGAGCAGAATTCTGCTTCGGGGACTCCGCAGGCTTCTGCTCCACTGTGACACTATTAATAATATTTTGTTCTAGTTTTGTATTTGTATCCGACTTTATTGACATAACATAAGCTCCGAAATAATAGAGCAAAAAATTCGCCCTTTCGGATACCTAAGTTATTCAATAAAAACCTTTAACACGAAGACATAAGTTTAAAAATCATGTCTTTGACATTTTCGCCATTTTATTTTCCATCCTTCTATTATGTACTTTAAAATCCTTTTTCCAACGAGTAATATGCTTGAAGAGTGAAGCATCACCGTTACCATACACTTCAAGCTCATTAATAAATATTTCTGCCATATCACTTTCAGTAAGTTGTTGTAATACCCCTGCCACGCTAAAAAAAGATAGCATAAAATTTAGATTTTGGTTCTTTTGTCTTGCATCTGTTCGTTTTGCGATTCGACTTTTATTAAGCTTTGTAAGAAAAATTTTATCACTAATACTCTCGGCAAAAGCAATCCTCTCAGATATAACAGGAACAGATTCAACTAATGGATCAATATGAATTGCAGCAAAAAGTGACATATCATCACCTTCACCGACATTTTGAACCAACTGATTAACACTAGTCATTAATTTCATGTTTGCATGTAAGTTCATTAACCAGACTCTAAGAATTGCAATAAGCTCAGGCAAACATTCATCAATAAAAAGTATTTCCTCTTCTTGTTTGTTTGGAAGAATTGAGTCTATATACTCTTCTAACTTCCACTTGTTAACTTCTAGCTGAAATACTTCGATTGCATTATCCGGAGGCTTAACAGTACTAGCCTCTTCCAATATATCCTTATAAAGCTCACTCAATGGAACTGAGTAATACTCAGCAATAAAAGTATAACTTTTCGCAAGATGAGGTCTTAATTTATCAGATTTCTCTGCAAGAATTTCATTGTATTCTGGAATGCTAGAATCAATATGTTCAAGCATTGAAGAAAGAACTTTTGAGTATTCAACGAACTGTTGAAACCTCTCTGGATAATTCATAATCAAGTCCCTTTAAATATCCAAATCAAAATATTACTTAAAACTGTTCCTTTGATATGCCATAAAACTAAGATATTACTTTATCCCCATCCTTCGCCTTACCGAAAAACCAAACATAATTAATAATGTGATTTGAATAATACCATATGAGGACGTTAATACTCCAAACCCCAGTGTATCTACATCGGATAAGGTTGAAAATGGTTTAAGAATAGTTTTCAGTCCCCACAATAAAGATTCCGAATACGACTTTTCAGGATAAAACCAGAAATTATAAAGTCCAGACGAAATCAATAAATTTAATAGCATCCACCCTATAGTTCTCAATGGGCTTCGACCAAAATCCGCTGTCCATTTATAAATAACTAATAATAATAGGTGAACTAAATCTGGAGAACCTGTATTGCCTTTAGGTTTCCAAATTGCAGGATGAGTACCATAAAGGCTAAGCGTGGCATGCTGTTCTAACCCAAAAAACAAATTTTCTTCAGTTTTTGCCCCAACCTTCTCCATTTGCCTTTTTAGGTATCGGTATGAACGAATAGCATTATCAGATGATTTATCTTTAAACTGTGTTTGATAAAAATCAGTATTCGGATGTAATTCAGCACCTTCAAACCGAGGTGCTTTTTCAAAATAAACGCACCTAAAACTAGACGTATGTCTAAATATTCTATTTTGAAAACTTGCATGCCCTAAAAACTGAGAACCTTCAAATGAAACCCAGTTAAATGAATCACCTTCAGGCCAATCTTCATATTTATCAGCATAATAATACCCAAAATACCCATTTGCACTCCCTGTATAATCGAAAAATGCTTTTCTTTCTACAATTACATTTTTAAAACTAAGTGTGTCAGAAAAAATAGCATCAAGAAAATTAACTTCACCAAATTCTGATCCATCAAAGTTTCCACCACGATCAAATCGTGCATTTCTAAAAGATGCATATTGAAATTTTGTAATTTTTTCTTCTTGTTGGCTATTAAATAATGCTCCATCCTTAAAAATTACTCGATTAAATGAAACACTATTAAACTCAGCCCCAAAAAAGCAGGCACTAGATGTAAAATATGAATGGTCAAAATGACATTTCCCTTCAAATTTACAGCTTTTGAACCAAATCTGATTCTCAAAATCTACACCTTCGAAATCAGTCCATTCGTGAAAAACACTTCCATTAAAGTAAGCTGGGTTTCCTTTAAATTTAGCTCCTCTAAAAGAAGCTTTATCATAAAAGTGACACTCTTTAAACTCAGTCCCTACACGAGCAATAAATAACGAAAAGTCAGCCTCTTCTAGAAAACGAGATTTATTAATAATAAGATGGTCAATAGATGTTTTATTAAAAATAGCTTTTTTTTCAAAATAACATCCTTTCAGAAAAAACTGTCGAGAATGCCCTTCAATACTGGTAGCTAAAGAAGATAAATCCAAAGTCGATGGAAAAACTACGTAACTTAAATCTAAGTTTTGGTACATCTGAGTAAAATTGAGTTTTTTATTCTCAGGAGCAGCATCAAAAGAATGTTTTATACTTTGATTTTTAGTATTCCAAGTAGTAACAATATTTCTAACTTCATCATTAATTTCTGTTGACTGTCCTAAAGTATCTATTTTAGTCTTGGTAGTATCCGTAATTAATGTTGCTAGGGAAGGTGCGTGAAATTTACAGAAAGATAATTTTATAAGCTCTAATTTTTGTTCATCCGTAAAATTATTAATGTCACTTTCATTATAATAAATACTTTCTACAAAATCATGTTCGCTATGCAATCTGGACATATGCTCTAACGATGATAGCTTCATATCGAGTTCATCTTCACAAACTACATCTAAATCATCTGTATCACTTTGTGAGAAAGAAGTTGTATAAATATAATACTCTGGAGGTTCACCATGAAAGGTTTGTTGACAATTAGGTGCGGGACAAGACTCTTCTGTAACTCGGTATATAGTTTGAGACATCTTTTATAAAACCTCAGCCATATGACGACACTGAGGAAAATTGGAACAACCAAAAAATTCCTGCCCTTTTTTTTGACCTCTAGAAATTTTTCTCAATACAAGCTCACCAGAACACTTAGGGCATTTCCTTTCTTTTGTTATTTTTAACTCATTCACATCTGGTTCAATTAAAAAATTTCCAGAAGAGTTATCTATTTTTGTAATCTCTTCTGGAGTAATTGCTAAATGAATGTTCTTGCTAACAGCATCTGACTGATACGTTCTAGTAACATCAAACCTTACGAAGGGGATTTTTACAACATCTAAGATTTTTGTAACAAATTCATCACGCTGTTGTCGTTTAGCTTGTGAATGAGACTGGTCATCAAGTTCAATAGCACAGAGAATTTCTGATGTATTTTTATCACACAAAACAAAGTCTATATGTTTAGCTTTAATCTTATTAAAAGCTTTACCCCATTCTGCTCTATCCATTCCTTTGTTTACAGAAACTAAGTCAGCCAGACGAACTTTTGCAAAGATATCGTACTCATCTAACATTGCAATTTTTAGAACATGATAGAAAGATAATTCAGCTGGTGTTAAAAGTGCCTGTATTTTGAAATAAGGAAAAGAATTGTTTTCCTTTGTCACGGCTAATGATTGATTCTTCTTGGTGAAAAGCATGAAGCCGACAACAAGCAATACAATAATAAATAACAGAATTTCCATATACATTATCCCTTACATTTTCAGTGTGTTTCATGTGCAGTGTAAAGCACTGTAACCAATACTGTAAAAGGTTTTATTCAATGGAACTAAACAAGACTAAACTGTAGTAATTATAAAGTTATGACAGTATCTACAAGCAATTGATTTAATTAAATTATCACTTTATTTCTTGTCAAACTACGAAACCGAAGAAGAACCTGTAATCCATTATTTTAAATTACATTTATACACTGCATGTAGTCGTAAATTTTTTATACGAACTCTGTTCCACTGCCGTTAAGTGTAATAGGTATTTTGGCTATGTAGCTCGGAGAAATAGCCTCTGCTAATTCATACTCCCAGCCACATCTAGCCCTTATTTCTGTACGTATCATGCTACTTGTATCTAGAGCCTCACCTTTAGCCATACCTATTTTTATTGCATAAATCATTTGATAGCTTCTTGGATCCATATCAGCTGTCAAACCATTAATAACTTCTGGTTCTATCGAAAACCCAGTAGTCCAACAGCATATTCCACGTCTTAATTCAAACCCATTAATATCAATATCACGACTATAATGTATCAAGTAGTGTATTTTGTCGGGCTTTTGACACCCGAGAGTTTGAATGCCTTTTAGGGCTTTTTCAATTTTTCTATAAAGAGGAGGAACACTCTTACTATTAATTATTTCTAATGACACTCTAAGTTACCTTTTCCTATGTTAATGGTGTTAGTAATTGTTTAATGCCTTCTTCTGCTTGTTTGTATCGAAGCCTAATTAATGTCATTGCCACTTCACCTATATCTTCATAAAGATTATCTGCATAATCATGTAAATTTAAAGATGGATCATATCTTTTTTCTCTAACAAAATTATTAATTAATTCTATACGCTCTTTCGAAAAAGGCCCTGCTTTTTTCTTGATAAAATCTACCCATGGTCTTTGCTGTTTCTCATTATTACAATCCGAGCAGCATGGCACTACATTTCCCCAGGCATGCAAACCCAAAGAAGACTTGTTCATTGGTATTAAATGATCTTGAGACAATGACTTTCGATCTATAGGTGAGCCACAGAAACAACATTTATAATCAAAAAAAGTTAATAATTCATCTTTTTGGCCAACCTTAGGACCAAATGGTTCATAGCCTCTTTCTTGATCATAGAACTTTCCAACATCTTGCAAAAATATACGTATAGCACTGTTTGAAATATCTGATTTACTTCGGGCCATATTCCTTTAGCTCCAAATACTTTAAGAAAAAATATATTTTCAGTGTAAACCAATGTACTCCAAGATGTACACGAATTTACTCATCAGGACTAAACAGCACTAAAGTGTATTAAATATAGAACTTTGGCTGAAGCGACAAGTAATTGATTTAAGTAAATTACTGCTTTATTTTTGTTCTAACTACGAACCCATGCAGTGAGCTCACGAACCTAGTTATATTCAATAGGTTACAGATAATAAAAGTTTATATGTAGTTAATAATGTAACTTTTAAGATCAAAAATTAATGATATCAGTGATAAAACAGGAGATTTGATATACCATCTCTAAAGGAACGGGGTTTTATGTGATATGTAAAAATTTCCCAAAAAATTATAGAGAAACCAGCTTATGTTAATGATAGATTTTATGATGGTAATGATCTGTGCTTTTGTGATTTTATTTATTATTTTTTTAGCCTTCTCACCAAAAAAAGAAGGTCAATACACTCCTGCACAAAATGCCGCTGGACTCACAGTTTTACTATTTATTGTCTTACCGGCAATTATCTTTACATATTCTTATATTTCCACGTCAATAGAAGAATCTCGTTCTAAAAAAGAAGATCAAGATAGAATGGTAATGTTAGAACAGAAGAGAGTAGCCGAAGAGAAAAGAGAAGAGAAAAGAAATGAAGAGTCAAAAGCTAGAGCTCTGAGAGATGAAATGATAAACAAACCCAACTATCTAGAGTGTGCACGATATGCTGATATTGCCGAAATAATCCAAAGTAAAAGGAACGCAAGTATCTCTATTGAAGAACAAAAAAAGTATTTATCTTACATCCGTGGAGAAGATTATCTGCCTCTAACGGTTTGGATGACACACGTTCACAACAACTTTAGAGATGACGTACCATCAGCAGTTGTCCAACACACATTACTCTCGGCCTGCTTACCTTCACTAAGTGAATATGCGAAAACTCTCTCTTCAACGGCTAATTCAGCCAAAAACTAGCAACTTCATACTAATGTTCAGATAGTCACTATTGCTCTAAGGTCCATCCAACATTATCCTTGTTTTAAGTGTTGTTGCTGGGAAGTAATTGCTTGATACTTTTCTCAGCTTGTTTGCAACGTAGATTTATCAGAGTCATCGCCATTTTCTTATAGTCCAATCACTTTAAAACTAAACATTTAATAAGTGTAAACCACTGAACTCAATAATGTATACGACTTTTATAACTGACACTAAACAACACTAAAGTGTAGTAACAATAAAATATTGGCTGAAGTTGCAAGTGACTGATTTAATTAAATAACAATCTTATCTTAGGTCTAACTACGAACCAGGCGGTCACACGTTCGAATCGTGTCGGGCGCACCATACACTTGGTGTAAAAACAAACAGTTATCGTTAATTCGTTAGCTGTTTTTTTTTGCCTGAATTTTCAGTAATCATTTCTAATCACTCTCTAGTCACTTTTCACCATCACTGTAGAAGTACTTTGAAACCATCTTGGTGATTATAAGTTGAAAGTTCCCACCTATAAGTATTCTTTTCTTTTAATGCCCCTCTTAATTCTTCTAAGATGGACTGTTTATAATCTCAATGTACTCTAAATGGAAATGATTAAATCATCATTAATGGTGTATTGAACTGAGATTGCCAAACAAATAAACCTGCCCCCCTTTTCGACTTTTTCATTAAGAATGAAAAATTTTTAATCCTGATGTAATTGATAGATTAGCGCTGGTATTTCACTTGGATGTAGTACGGTATGGTGCGGGTTAATACCCAACTCTGCATCCAATGGTTGTTGGTGTTGGATCCACACGGAGGTAATGCCACTGTTGTGTGCTCCAGCTATATCAGACGCTAGACTGTCGCCGATATGGACCACCTCATGGGCTTGGCAATTGGCCAGTTTAAGGGCCTTGTTGAAGATCGAGAGTGCCGGCTTTTCCTCAGGCTCTTGACCGCCGATAATAATGTGATCGACATGCTCAGCAAGATTCACTCGCTCTACTTTGGGAACCTGTGAAAACTCGGGGCCGTTGGTGATAACCACTAGAGTAAACAACTTACGAGCTTCAACTAGAAACTCTACAATGCCGGGGTAGAAATCAAACGCCTTGAGGCGATCACTATCAAACTTCTCTTGAAGAGCTTGAGCGGTTTCATCGCTGATATTATCCACGGCTCGTTCAGCCAGTAAGTCACGAATCAACTGTAGTCGAAATTTTCCCTCGCTTTTCTGCTCAATGATTGGCATATATCGCGCGTGCTGGCAGTCACTCCATTCGCGGTAGATACCTGCGACATACTCATCCGCAAAGACCTGACCATTTAGGTTTACGCCATACTGTGCTTCGATATCCCGAGCCATCAATTGTTTTGCCCGTTCATTAGCACCCTGTGTGTCGCATAGGGTTTCATCTAAATCGAGGAAGAGGGCTTTCAGCATTCGTGACTCCAGAACCTTATGTAAGGGTACTAATGATAACAAAAACACGACGAAGTGAGTCACTCAGCCTCAAGCAAAGAATGTAATCAATGATATCTAATAACTTCATGCAGTAGCGCGACAGTTAAATGAATGACCTCGTAAAATGCTAGGGTTTGAAACACCAGCAGAACGATTTAACGCATATGTTGCATCGACCAGTTGAGGTCACCGCCAGAAGTAGACATTCAATGCTTCCAGGCTAGTGCTTTATTTTCTCTAGCCAATTCGGCCCGTCAACAAAAACCTTCCTGTTATCATAAGCGATACGATGCGTACCGTGGCAGCGAGCACATGCCTGTACCGCCAATGAGCCTAGAGCTTTCCCTTGTTCCTTGTGTGTTCCTGCGGTCAGGCTCTGTTCCAAGTTCCCTATTGTTTTGATCATTTTCACATCGGGATATACCTTAGTATCTTTTTTATGGCACTGCACACAGGTTTCACCCTGTAACTTAATACCATGCTTAAGTTCAGACAAAGAGGATAACGCAACATCCCGCTTGCCATCTTCAGAGGCAATTTTTATCTGATTCAACTGTCGGATCAGTGCTTGCATATGCTTTTTATATGTAGCTGATTGACTAAGCTTAACCGATGAAAAATCTGGTGCACGATACATTGTCGCAACAGTAATCCGGTAATCCTGGTGGCATGAGTCACAACTTGCATTTAAATCATCAAGTGCAAGGGACACTCTCTGTTGGTCCCTGTCTTTAACGCTTACTTGTAACTGGGCTAATGCTTCCATATTTAGCTTTTTATCCCATTCGGGAACCATCTCACTTATTCTAAGATAATGTTTGCTTAACTGTGCAGTCCATTTATCTAAAAGCTCATCCTCATTACTGGTGGAATAAAGTTTGACTGCCTGTATTTCACGTCGAATTTTAAACATATTATGCAACCATTCCTGTCGTTTATTCTCTGGCATGTACCACTTTGCCAATGACGCTGGTGGTGTTTTATGTATATTAACCTTGTCTTTATGGATATAAACAATGGCAGCCACTACCGCAATAAGCAGGCACTGTAAAAAAATAAAATGTGTCCATCTCATGAGAATAAATGACTCCTAATTGTTTTTATGGCTAACGGTGTGAATTATAAGTCATCAATGACAAAAAAGACTTCTTTTATTCGTCTACTTTAGTTTGAATAACGACCTTTAAGAAATTTATCGCTAATATGCCAAAAGCACTTATTCGATTAACGGTAGCCTTATGTTTTGAGTTGGTGAACACATAAATGTTTTGCTATAGACACAAGATACTTAAATCCCTCGACTTTATGACCTTGTCGGTACAGCTTCCTACATTTCTTTATTTCCCTTTAGAGATAAAACTCAAAAGACAGTTACCATTCAGTATTCTATTAACAATGAAACCAGTCTTCTCAAAGCATCTCGGTGCCTATGCGATAATTATATTTTACAGCGTACTAATCTATGACATGCACCGTACCCGTCATCTTGGGATGCGGACCACAGTGGTAGGGAAAACTGCCTGTGCTATTGAATTTCCGCTGGAAGGATTCTTCAGGGAAAAAATAATCAGCCTCTTCTTCACCCAACTCCTCGAACCAGACACTGTGGTACTGTATTTTTTCATTATTTTCCCAGCGAATAATTTGACCACGTTTGATAGTGATTTCTTGTGGATTAAAGGAATAGTCCTTGATCGTTACTAGGTTAGCATTGGCATCACCGTCAGCGATAGTAATATGGCTGAATGTAATTAGAATGAATAACAGCAAGGTTGATTTCAAGTTCATTTAGAAGTCCTTTGTATAACATGGGATGTTCATTAATGGTTTCGTGACTATTTTCTATTGAAGTGCTTTCTCTTTATAATGCATCGTGTATAGCAACGTCACACTTATTATATCTAAAATAGTATTGATTATTGTCGATTTACAGAGTGATTACTTCCAAGGAGGGAAATGGGAGTTCGAAGGTATCGAAGCTGCCTCCGAAAAAGCGAGTGCTTTACTCATGTGTTTCAGAGGTAATAGGCTTCCTATCGTTCATGTTCACCATGAATTCCCAACAATTGATGCGCCATTTTTCGTGCCTAATTCAGACGGTGCCAATGTTCATTCTTCAGTACAGGATAGAGATGCTGAGTCAATTGTAATTAAACATCAAATCAATAGCTTTAGAGATACCAATCTAAAAGCGGTTTTGGATAACGTAGCTGTTGATAGTCTATTAATTTGTGGTGCAATGAGTCATATGTGTATTGATGCGGTCACACGCGCTGCAAATGACTTTGGTTATGAGTGCACTATCGCACATGATGCGTGTGCTACGTTAGCACTGGAGTTTAGTGGTATTAAAGTGCCGGCTCATCAAGTTCATGCGGCTTTTATGGCAGCGCTAGGTTTTGCTTATGCAAGGGTAGCTTCCACTGATGAACTTTTAACTGAAATTAATCAACAATGATAAAGTTCGTATAACAACCAAATACTGGTTACAGTCATCTCGGCTTCACTCTCAGATCTGACACTGAACAAGCTATACAACTAATGTGTGCGAATTTAATTGCTCCACTAACCATCAATATAGTGGCTAAAATAATAGCTAAAGCAATGGCTCTAGCTATATTAATCATTTAGATCTAGAAATCGTCCAGCAATAATGAATTTTCGAGTTGCGTTCAAAATCTTTTGGCAGTGTTGCTCGGCTAATCTCTTTAATATTCCAAGCTGATAATGCCTTGTCATCCATTTTAAAATCACGTCGATTAGTTGAGAAGTACAATACCCCTTCTTTAGTCAAAAGATTTGCTGTCATATTGATCAACGACACATGATCACGTTGAATATCAAACACACCGTCCATTCTACTTGAGTTAGAGAATGTTGGTGGATCAAGGAATATCAAACCATACTTCTCAGGAGCTTGTTGTGCTGTTTGTAGCCATTCCAAACAGTTTGCTCGTACATAACGATGTTTGGCAGCCGTAAGACCATTTAAGGCCATATTTTCTTCGGCCCACTCTAAGTAGGTATTCGACATATCAACTGTTGTAGTTGATTCTGCCCCAGCGGCTGCGGCATATACTGTTGCTGAACCTGTATAGGCAAATAGATTAAGAAAGGCTTTATTTTCTGCTTGTTGGCCAATCATTTGACGTGTAATACGATGATCTAAGAATAAGCCTGTATCTAAATAATCAGTAAGATTTACCCAGAAGTTTAAATCTGACTCCATCACTTTCAGTCGTTGTTTTTGAGAGCCATGCTGTTCATATTGCTGTGTACCACGTTGTTTTTGGCGTAGTTTCAGCGCGATATTGCTTGCAGGTATTTCTAATACTTGTGGTATTACCAGCATCACATCATTTAAACGCTGAATGGCTTTTGTTGCATCAATTGTTTTTGGTGGCGCATATTCTTGAACATGAACATGATCGCCATAGACATCAATCGCTACTGCATAATCAGGTAAGTCAGCATCATAAAGACGATAACATTCTGTTTTATTCTTTCTGGCCCATTTACCCAAGTGTTTTAAGTTCTTTTTAAGACGATTGGCAAACATTTCAGCATGTTCTGACAGGTTTTCAATGGGGTCAGACTCGATTGATTTTGCACTGTTCGCTTCAAACAGTTCTTGATCAGACAAATCAATCGAGTCTGACCCCATTGAAGGTTCTGGTATTTCTTCTGTACGTTGAGCTCGAGTTGAAACAGGTCGCGGCGCACGAAAGCAAATGACTTGACATGGAATTGGGCCATTATCAAACGGCGTTGTATCAAAGACAGTTAAACCGGTGAACTTACCTAGGCTTTCATTATCAGTAATCATTGTGGTGCGCCATGCAGGGAAGGCCTCACTAACAATATTACCTAAACTCTCATACAGGTAATGCAATTCAGATACATTGCCCATACGCTCACCATACGGTGGATTACACACAACTAAACCACTTGTTGGCAATGATTTAGCTTGTGAAGGCCAATCTAATAATTCACGATGTTCAACAGTAATACGATCGGCTAAGCCAATTTCGGCAAGATTGGCATTTGCGGCTTCTACTGCTTTTTCACTTGCGTCACCACACTTAATAACAGGCAAACGAGCTAAACCACTATGACGACGACGTTCAGCCTCAGCTTTTAAACGTTGCCATGCTTCTTTATCGTGCTGTTTCCAGTATAAAAAGCCGAAGTAATCACGGTGAATACCCGGTGCAATATCTGCAGCCATCATCGCAGCTTCTATGACAATCGTTCCTGAACCACACATTGGGTCAATCAAACCCCAACCTTGTTTCGCTAGTCGTGGCCATTCTGCAGTCAACAATATAGCAGCAGCTAAATGTTCTTTTAGTGGCGCAGCGGTTGTCACAACACGGTAGCCCCGTTTATGTAAACTTTCACCAGAAAGATCGATGCTTACTATCGCTTGGTTGTTTTTCAGATAAACATTAATTCGTAGATCAGGCTGATGAAGATCAACCGATGGTCGTTCACCTGTTTGTTCGCGAAAACGATCAACAACACCATCTTTTACGCGCTGAGCACCATATTGTGTGTGATGAATCTTAGAACGAAAGCTATTAAAGTCGACAGCAAGAGTTGAACCTTCAGCATCAATATGATCTTCCCATGGCAGGTCATGAATGCCCTGATATAGTTCATCTGTTGTTTTTGCTGAGAAATGAGCAATCGGTTTCAACACACGAATAGCAACGCGTGACCATAGACAAACGCGGTAGGCATCTTCCATTGTGCCTATAAAACGAATGTTGCCTTGTTCTTCTTTTGTTTCTTTAATGCCCATTTCAGCAAGTTCTTTTGCCAAAAGCGGTAACATGCCGCGAGCCGATGTCACAGTAAACTTATGTTTTGTCATCAATCATTCCTAAATACCCAAACCTCTCGAAGAGGTTTGATTCAGCAAGAGAAGAAGCCATACTATTCTAGGCATAAATCCGTCGAATTAGTCATTCTAATTTCAGGATTTATAACGACGAAGAGTATGGTTTATCCTCTTGCCCCGAGGGAGCTTATCACACGCACCATAACCGCGTTGTACTGTTTGATAAGGACTCGTCATTACCTGCACATTACGCCTTGTTCTGGCACGTGTGATAAACTCTGAAACCTACATCTTCGAGAGGTTTGGGTATATAATAATGTGCTCATTTTAACCTAGATCCCTTCCTTGAATACGAATAAAGACAGTAACAATGCTGGCAAGGAAACTAGAACCCAATACAGGTAACAATCTTCATGGCAATTAATGACCGACAAAAACGTTATTTAAAAGGCTTAGCGCATCCTCTAAAACCAGTTGTAATGATTGGTAATAAAGGTTTAACAGAAAATGTACTTGCTGAAATTGATAATGGTTTAGAACAACACGAATTAATGAAAGTTCGCGTTTCAGGACAAGAGAAAGAAGATCGTATGGCGATGATTGATGAGATTGCTCTTAAAACAAGTGCAAACTTAGTGATGACTATTGGTCATATTGCCGCTTTTTATCGCCCAGCGAAAGAACCAACAATCATATTGCCTAAAAAATAATACGATTCATCTTTTTCGTACCAAAAATTGAGAAAGAATAACCATGATTGAAAAACCAGCCATAACAGACCAAA
>ENA-OSET01003482-OSET01003482.1-sediment-metagenome-genome-assembly--contig:-NODE-3482-length-14426-cov-2.854415_pt1 | contig 14426 bp, 14 predicted proteins | sample MGYA00237882_ERZ534229 | MGnify/ENA primary metagenome ERZ534229 (study PRJEB26408, sample SAMN06266212) | sediment metagenome | isolation source: Hudson Canyon methane seep mesocosm | place... | reverse complement strand
CCTATGCGATTGCCGCCTATCTGGGATTGGGGCTGGTCAAAATCCGCACCTTTCTGGAGCACCGGGCCCATGATGAGATGCATGCGCGCACCGCATTGGTCGAAGACCGCGGCCTGCTGGCCTTTTTGTTCCTGAACAACAATCTGCACGTGGTGCATCATATGCACCCTGGCGTGCCTTGGCATGCGCTGCCAAAGCTGTACCGGGACCGCCAGTCCGAGTTTAAGACCGCCAATGGAGACTATACCTATAGCTGCTACGGTCAGGTGTTTCGTCGCTATTTCCTGCGCGGCAAGGATCCGGTGCCGCATCCGCTCTGGCATCCGGGTGAGTAAGTCGCCATAACGCCCGCATGAGTTTATGGATACCAGTCGCGATTGCGGCAGCTACATTTCAGACCGTGCGGTTCATGCTGCAAAAGGTGCTGGCCAGTGTCACCCTGTCCGCAGCCGGAGCGACGTTTTCGCGTTTTGCCTATTCGGCGCCGTTTATTCTAACTGGGCTGGCGGCCTATCTTTGGGTCTCGGGGCGGCCACTTCCGGCGCTGACACCGGGGTTCTGGCTGTTTTCGGCCATTGGCGGGCTGTCGCAGATTCTGGCAACGATCTGCGTGGTGGCGCTGTTCAAACAACGCAACTTCGCCGTTGGCATCACGTTCAAGAAAACCGAAGTCATTCAGACCGCCCTTGTGGGCTTGCTGGTGTTGGGCGACCAGATCAGCACCTGGGGCTGGGTGGCAATAGCCCTGGGGCTATGCGCGGTGCTGGTACTGTCCAAAACACCGGGAAGCAGCGGGCCCTGGTGGCAGCATTTGACCAACCGGGCAGCACAGCTTGGACTGGGGTCCGGAGTGCTGTTTGCCTTTTCCGCGGTCAGCTATCGGGGGGCGTCGTTGCAACTGGGCGATCTGGAGCCGGCCTTTCGCGCTGCGATCACGCTGGCGGTGGTTGTCAGCCTGCAAACCTTGATGATGCTGATCTGGTTGGGGTGGCGCGACAAGGGCGAGATCGCCCGTGTCTGGGCCGCACGCCGGATGGCGATCTGGGTTGGCCTGACCAGCATGGGCGGCTCGTTCTGCTGGTTCTGGGCTTTTTCGATGCAGAATGCCGCCTATGTCAAGGCACTGGGGCAGGTTGAATTGATCCTGTCCATTCTGGCAACAGTACTGTTTTTCAAGGAAAAAATAACCAAGCGAGAGGTGCTCGGAATGGCACTTCTGGTGTTGTCCATTCTGGCGCTGGTCTTGGCATTTTAAGTCACGATGCTGGCTTAACCAGCGGCTGGCATCTCTTTGCCGTAGAGACGCAGGAACAGACTGGCCTCGTCGGTATTGCGGAAATAGGGCACCGAAGCAGGCGGCGCCAGATCCGTGACACGGGCGGCAACTTCGGCCAGTACCACCTCAGTTATGAACGGCAGGTCAAACTGGCGGGCCTGGGAGAGTTTGATCCATTGCAAATGAGACAGCTCGTCCGAGGCGTGGGAAAAATCATCGAGGTCTGTGGCGATCTTTTCCGCGTCAACGAGGAAAAAACGCGCGTCAAAACGGCGGGGCCGACCCGGTGGGGTGAGGGCACGAAAGACATATTGCAGCCCACTGGCAGAGGGCAGGTAGCCTGCGGAGGCGAAGGCTTGCCAATCGGCGGGAACGGGGCCTGGCCAGCTGCCTTGGTCACCGAGAACCAAACCCGTTTCCTCCCACAGCTCGCGAATCGCAGCGACGGTCAATGCGGTTTGCAACCCGTCCGGGGCCTGATCGGCAAGCCGGGTGTGGCAGGTGCCGGAAATCGAAGAGGACAGCGATACCGCCGCATCTGTGGCATCGACGGCCCCTCCGGGAAAGACAAACTTGTTGGGCATAAACGCGGCCTTGGCGCCGCGCTGGCCCATCAAAATAGAGGGATCAGCACCCATCCGGTCGCGCACCACAATCACTGTTGCGGCATTGCGCACGGCGGTCTTGTCAACGCCCGGATTACCTTGGTTTGCAGTCATAAAGCCCTCGCTGTGTGATGGGTCATTATGAGTCCTGTTCAAACCCATACATTCGTTTTGCCCATTGGTAGGCAATAACAACCCCTTTTAGTCTGGGCAGAAGGTACAGCGACAGGCCGACGCAGCCAATCGTAAATATTGTGAACAAGACCATGGGTTCAGGGCGCCAGGTGATAAAGACAATATGGATCAGTGGCGCCAGCAGGTGCCCCACTATCAAAATGGTCAAATAGGCCGGGCCATCGTCGGCGCGGGCCGGTGACAGGTCCAGATCACAACTGTCGCAGCGTGCATTGACCTTGAGATAGGAATGCAGAACGGCACCTTCGCCGCAGCAGGGGCACTTGCGGCGCCAGCCTTTTACCATGGCTGGCAAAGTCGGGCGATCGTTTACGATATCTGAGGCTGGCAGTGTCTGAGTCTCGGTCATGACAAATCCTATATGTTTGACCCATCTTTGCGCTCTTCTTGGCGCAACCGAAAGGGGGTGCGCAAGTGTTGCGATGTAATGTCGCGAGTTCCGTTGCGATGTCGGCGGTTTTCTTCCGTTCTTAAACTTTCTGTAATTTTTTTTGCCGAATGGGCGACGGAAACCCGGTGATGGGCCGTTTGACTTGCATGATCGGCGGCACAGGGTCGCCACTAACGAAGGAAATTGAAATGAAAAAAGCAGCTTTCATCGCGGTTATCGTAGGTACAGCCAGCCTTATTGCGACAGGTGCAGTCCTGGCTAAGGGCGGACCGGGTGGCCAGGGTATGCGCCCATCCTTCGAGGAACTTGACGCAGACGGTAACGGCGAGATCACTCAGGCAGAAATGGACGCAATGAAAGCCGCCCGGTTTGCCAAGGTCGACACCAATGGTGATGGTCAACTGTCGCTTGAGGAACTGACGGCACGGGGTGTCCAGAAGGCCGCCACACATGCGGAAAAAATGTTGGAACGCCGGGACGCCAATGGCGATGGTGTGCTGAGCGCGGATGAGCTGTCAAAGCCGCATCGTTCCGGGAAAATGTTTGACCGGTTTGATGCTGACGGAAGCGGCACCATTTCGCAGGAAGAGTTCGAAGAAGCTAGCAATCAAATGCATCAGCGCGGTAAGGGTAAGCATCGCCCCGGGCATCAGTCCGAGGCTGAAACGGAGCAAAACTGATCAGTCTGACGTGTATTATAACTCAGATATATCCAAGCGGCGGCCCCCGGTTACGGGGCCGCTGATGATGGGCGAGCCGGATTCCAACCTGAGCGACGACGCCCTGTTGGTGCTTTATGCTAACGGGGACGGGCGTGCGGTACAGGAGTTGACAATGCGGCTGAGCCCGCGGTGTTTTGGCGTGGCCATGCGCGTCTTGGGAAATCGGGCCGAGGCCGAGGATGTCACCCAAGAGGCCATGATGCGCCTGTGGCGTATGGCGCCCAACTGGCAGCCAGGACAGGCACAATTGTCCACTTGGCTATACCGGGTCGCAATGAACCTGTGTATTGATCTGAAGCGACGCCAGCGTGGCGGATATGTTGACCTGGACGCGGTGCCTGAACCGGCAGACACCAGCCGCAGTGCGGCTGAGCAGATGCAGGATGGCGCGCGTCAGGATGCGCTGCAGGTGGCCTTGATGCAATTGCCTGAACGGCAGCGACAGGCGGTGGTTCTGCGCCACATAGAAGAATTAACAAACCCGGAAATTTCTGGGATTATGGATATCAGCGTTGAGGCAGTCGAAAGTCTGACCGCGCGGGGAAAACGGGCGCTGGCGGCTATTCTGGCCGGGCGCCGCGAGGAGTTGGGGTATAGTGATGGCTGATACGGACAAAGCAATGCAAGAGCTTGATGATCTGTTTACTGCAGCACGGGACACCCCCGCGCCACTGCCGGCCCATCTGGCCAAAGCCATTATGAGTGATGCGCTGATTGCGCGTGCAGAGACCCAGGCGCCAACGCCTGCGGCGAAAACGCGATTGCGGGCCGGGATCTGGCAGCAGTTGATGGTTGCAATTGGTGGCCTACCTGCGGTGGGTGGATTGGCTGCGGCCTGTGCTGTTGGGGTCTGGATCGGTTTGGCACCGCCGTCGTTCCTGCCTGATCCTGCGCAACTGGTCGGATATACCGAGAGCACCTCGGTGCCCTATGAGAGTTTTAACCTGGCCACCGTGCTGGGTGAGGAGGTGCAATGAGCACAGAAAAACCAGCGAAAATGAAGCTGTGGTTGCGGATCGTTCTTGCGGGCTCGCTGGCCTTGAATTTGGCCGTCGCCGGCCTGGCCGTTGGCGCTGCAATCCGGTTTCGAGACGAGCCGCGCTTGCGGTCCGGTCCGAGTTTTGGTGCAATGATGTTTCGGGAATTGGATCACGGTACGCGACGCTCTCTACGGCAAAAAGCCGGAGGGCATCATGGGAATTTTCACGACCGGCAACGGGCTGAAAGTGAAGCCGTGTTGAGCCTGCTGCGGGCTGATCCGTTTGATCCGGAAGCCTTGGTCCATTTTATAGAAGAACAGGCAACAACCGGTTTCGATTTTAAGACAGCCGTGCGAAATGCTTGGTTGAACAAGGTCAAAACCATGAGTGCCGAGGAACGGGCCGCCTATGCGGACAAGTTGCAGGACAGAATGAGCAAACCGCCCAGGCCGCCGCGGAAATGATGGCATTTTCGGGCGCGGTTGGGGTGGTGTTCTGCAGAACCCGTACCGTCCCGATAACCCGATAGTACTCTCTGAATGCGCCCTGTGCGGGTGACGTGTTCAGCTACGGCCTAGGCGGCAACCGAGCTGAGAGTGACCTGATTGCGGCCTGCGTCTTTTGCGCCATAGAGTGCGCGGTCGGCATCGGCGATCAGGTCGGTCACACTGGGTTGAGATCTGCGGACTGGGCCCGCGCAGGGATTGCCGCCACCGATGGCCAGGCCAATGCTGGTGGTGACGTGGATGGGTTCTTCGATACCGGGCACCTGAAACGGAGTGGCGTTGATCTGGCGGCACAGCTGTTCGGCGACTTCACTGGCCTGCGCGGCACCAAGTCCCGGCATGACAATCATGAATTCCTCGCCTCCGACCCGGGCGAGAAGGTCAACTGGGCGCAGTTGTTTCAGCAGCCGGTTCGAGGTTTCGACCAGTACTGCGTCGCCTGCGGGATGGCCATAGCGGTCATTGACCTGCTTGAAATGATCCAGGTCGATCAGCATCAGAGCGAAATGTTCATCGCAGTCAACGGCATTCCGGGCCACGCGGTCCAGGAATGGTCTGGCATAGCGGCGATTGTAAAGGCCGGTCATCGGATCCTCGACAGAGGCGCGCAACCCGTTGCGAACTGTGGCGCGCAACCGGTCAGCGCGGGCCTTGTGTTGCAGTTGCGTCGACAGGCGCAGAGCCAGTTCATGCACGTTAAAGCCCGAGTGCAAAACGTCGTGGGCACCGCGATCCAGTGCTTCGGCGGCGACATGGGCATCAGCCGGACTGGGGATGGCGATCACAACCGAGTTGCGGGTGGCTGCGCGGGCCCGCAGGTCGGCCAGCAGGCGCAGCCCGGGACCAACGGCGGTCTCGTTCAATTCAACCACAATGACATCAGGAACCGGGTCGGTCATCAACAGTTGGATGTCGCCAATCTGGTGTGGATGCAGATGATAGGGCACCAGGGACTGTAACCGGGCGGTCCATTGTGCTGCGGTAGGGGCGTCATGTGCCACCAGGGCAACCTTGGAATTGCGGATTTCTGCCAGGCATTCACCGACGGACAGCGGCTGTTCAAAAGCCTGTGCAGCCTCATGCTGCAGGTTCAGATCATCATGACTGTTGCGGGTGCGGATCAGGCTGCGAATGCGGGCCTGCAGGATCACATCGTCCAACGGCTGGTGTAACACGTCGGAAATGCCTGCAGACAGGGCCTCCATCCGGCTGGCATTGTCGTTTTGGGCTGAAATCGCAACCACCGGAACGTTGGCAAGTGTCGGATCATTGGCCAAAGCAGTACGCACGTCCATGGCGCAGCCATCGGACAGTGTCATTGCCGTTAACACCAGATCCGGGCAACAGCGTTGCGCCACGGAAAGCGCACTGGCAACACTGTCCGTCTGCACCACGCGGTAATAGGCCGCCGACAGTTGCACCTTTAGCATAATGCGGTTGGTGGCTACACCGTCTATGATCAGGATAGTGCCTTGCACGTGGTTCCCTTTCGACCCTTGCAATTCGACTTAGCCAGAGTCTTTATGACTTGGGTTAACAAACCCTTTCCCGCTCCCGTAAAAGTGTAATTAAATGCAAAACACCTCTCTCTCCGCCGAAACTTTAGCGCTGCAAGCCCTGGCTTGGTTGGTGGGGAACGAGGAATTGTTGCCTGTCTTTCTAGGGGCTTCTGGCGCCAGTGAGTCGGATCTAAGGGCGCGGGCAGCAGATCCGGAATTTCTCGGCTCGGTTCTGGACTTTTTGATGATGGACGATAGCTGGGTGATCAGTTTTTGTGATGCGCAGGGTTTGGCCTATGAGTCCCCAATGCAGGCCCGGATGTCGCTGCCGGGTGGTGCACAGGTAAACTGGACCTGATAGACGGACCCTAACTGCCGTGACCAATAAGGATTCCCCATGCCCGTAGATGCGCTTTTGTTCGACAAAGACGGAACCCTGTTCGATTTTTCAGCCACCTGGAATGGTTGGACCGAGACCCTGATCCGGGAGCTGGCGCAGGGACAAGATGATGTCGCACAGGCGCTGGCCAAGGTGTTGGGCTACGATTTGGAGACCACGTCCTTTCATCCTGACAGCATCGCGATTGCCTGTGCCAATGCGGAAATCGCCGCAGCCGTTGCCCCGCTTATCGATCACTTGGATCAGGCCGCGATTGAACAGCATCTGTCGGTGAGTGCCGCTGGTGCCAACCTGGCCGAGGCGGTGCCACTGGGGGCGTTCCTTGACGATCTGTTGGCGCGCGGCAAAGTGTTGGGGGTGATGACCAACGACGCCGAATTTTCGGCCCGCAGTCAGTTGGAACGCGCAGGTGTACTGGATCGTTTTGCCTTTGTCGCAGGCTATGACAGCGGCCATGGCGCCAAGCCGGATCCGGATCCACTGCTGGCGTTTTGCAAGGCCGTCGGCATTGATCCGGCCCGTACCGCCATGGTAGGCGACAGCCGCCATGACCTGGAAGCGGGCAATGCCGCCGGCATGCGCCGGATTGGCGTGCTGACCGGACTGGCAAAACGGGATGATTTGGCCCCGCTGGCGGATGTTGTTCTGCCGGATATTGGTCACATCCCGGCCTGGCTCGACACCTGAAAAAGCGCAAACTGGGCACATCTGTACAGCGTGTCTGGGCACATCTGTACAGAAAGTGCCCTCTACGCCCCATTGAGTGAAGAAAACGACAGAAAATGTCGTGATTGAAGCGGCGATAATCCTGGGAATTGGGCCTGCTGAGACCAGCAGCAGATATTTCAGGAGGCAATGATGGCTGAGAGCGCAAGACGCAAGCGGCGCGGCGGTGGACGGGCAGCGGCAGTAGCCCGACGGGGCGAGGCCGCCATCGAGCAGATGCCCTGGCAGATTCCTGTCAATGTTGATCGCCCAACCGAGCCGCTGCCGCCGGAAGGCGTTCAGGCGATCCACAATGCAGCCATGCATATCCTCGAAGAGATCGGCGTGGTGTTTTTGAACCCCGAGGCGCTGGCGATCTTTAAGCAGGCGGGCTGCAGGGTCGACGGTGATCTGGTCCGTATGGATCGCGCTTTTGTCATGGAAATGATCGGCAAGGCGCCCAGCACCTTTAACCTGACCCCGCGCAACCCGGATCGCGCACTGCCAGTGGGTGGCAATCACATCTTGTTCGGCAATGTCTCGTCGCCGCCGAATTACTGGGATCTGGAGCTGGGCAAAAAGGTTTCGGGGACCCGGGCGCAATGTCAGGACTTGCTGAAGCTGACCCAGTATTTCAACTGCATTCACTTTGCCGGTGGCTACCCGGTAGAGCCGGTGGATATCCATGCCTCGGTACGCCACCTGGACGTGCTGTACGACAAGCTGACAATCACGGATAAGGTGATGCACGCCTACTCATTGGGTGCCGAGCGGGTCGAAGACGTGATGGAAATGGTCAAGATCGCTGGCGGGCTGTCGGAAGAAGAGTTCCAGTCCAAGCCGCATATGTACACCAACATCAACTCAACCTCGCCGCTGAAACATGACTACCCGATGATCGACGGCTGCCTGCGCATGGTGCGGCGCGGCCAGGCTGTGGTGGTCTCGCCCTTTACCCTGGCGGGTGCGATGGCGCCGGTGACGATGGCGGGGGCGGTGGCCCAGTCGATTGCGGAATCGCTTTGCGCTATTGCATTGTTCCAATATGTCGCCCCGGGGTCGGCCTGTGCGATCGGGACGTTTACATCCAATGTGGACATGAAATCCGGCGCGCCTGCTTTTGGCACTCCGGAATACATGCGCTCGACCCAGATGACCGGGCAGATGGCGCGGTTCTACGGCCTGCCAATGCGCTCCAGCGGCGTGTGCACGGCCAATGTGCCAGATGGACAGGCCATGTGGGAGACCTCAAACTCGCTTTGGGCCGCAGTGCAGTCCGGCACTCATATGGTTTATCACGCGGCGGGTTGGCTGGAAGGCGGGCTGATCGCCAGCCCAGAGAAGTTCATCATGGACTGCGAAGTGTTGCAGCAGATCCAGCGTTATATGCAGCCCGCGACCTTTGCCTTTGGCGAGGATGAGCTGGCCCTGGATACGATCAAAGAGGTTGGCAATGATGGCCACTTCTTTGGCACACAGCACACCCAAGACCGATACAGTGATGCGTTTTACCAGCCCTTCCTCAGTGATTGGCGCAACTACGAGGCCTGGGAGGTTGGCGGCGGCGAGTGGACTGCGCAGCGGGCACATAAATTGTTCAAGGAGATCACCGCAAACTTCGAAGAGCCGCCGATGGATGATGCAACCCGGGGCGCATTGCAGGAGTTTGTTGCCCGTCGCAAAGAAGAAGGCGGCGCGCCAACCGATTTTTAACAGGAGATCTGTTGGGGTGCGCCTTGGCGGGTGCGATACGTGGCATTGCAACTGCAACCTTCCTGGCAATAGGTTGCAGTTGAAAGACTAGCCACCGGGAGCCGCCTATGCCGTCCAATACTGCCCTGCAAATCAGCCAACGCCGCATGCTGTTGGCCTGTCTTGGGGCCGGGGCTGGATTGGTCTTGTGGCAACTGGCTGAAAACTGGGACAATCCCCATCTGCCACCAAGCTTGTATTTAGCGTTGCTCAGCTTTTGTGGAAGCTACGCCACCCTCGCACTGGCACTTGTCGGGCCTGTGCAAGCGCGCCATGCCTTGCCCGGTGCGTTGCTACTCGCGCTGCCCTTTGCCGGGTTGGTTTCATTGGCAGGGCGGCGCTATGACGTGGCGCTAGATGTGCTGGAACACCCCATTCTGGTGAGTGTCAGCATGCTGCTGCTGGTGATATCGACCCCTTTCCTGAGTGTCTCTTTGCAGGATCGCCAAAGCTGGCGGGACTATGCCGCCCTGTTTGAGACGGCCTGGGCGCTGACCATCCGATACCTTCTGGCCTGGGTGTTTGTCGGCCTGTTCTGGCTGCTGATGTTCCTGTCTGACACGCTGCTGACACTGGTTGATATCGATATCCTGGACCGGGTCATGGACACCGAGTGGCTGGTCTCGGCCCTCACAGGTGGCGTGCTGGGGCTGGCTATGGCGGTGATCTATGAGCTGAGGACAAGTGTCTCGCCGTTCCTGCTGTTGCGCTTGCTGCGGCTGCTTGTGGTGCCGGTGGTTGTGGTCGTGGCCATTTTCCTGACCGCCATTCCAATGCGCGGGATATCGCAGGTCTTTGGTGATTTCTCAGCCGCGGCAACGCTGATGAGTGTGGCCATGGTGATGATTACGCTGGTGGCAGTGGTGTTGGAACGTGACGACGCGAGGATGCGCAAAAGTTTTACGATCACACAGGCGACACGGTTGATGGTGCTGCTGCTGCCGCTGGTTACCGGGTTGGCCGCCTGGTCGATCTGGTTGCGGGTTTCCGACTATGGCTGGACACCGGACCGGGTGTTGGCCGCCTGTGTCGGCGGTGTCTTGGTGGCCTACGGGATGCTCTATGCGCTGGCGGTTCTGCGGGGGACCCTGTGGGCGGCCTACATTCGCCGGAGCAATGTCGCGCTGGCCATGGGAATGATCGCAATTTCGATGGCTTTGCTAAGCCCTGTGCTGAACGTTGACCGGATCTCTGCCAACAGTCAGTTGTCGCGTTACCTGGATGGTCGCCTGGCGCTGGAGGAACTGCCGCTATGGGATATGCAGCACGAGTGGGGCCAGGCTGGACAGGCCGCAATCGTGGCCCTTGAGAACAGCCCAAAGGGGCAATCCCCGGATCTGATCGAACGTTTGGTAAAGCTGCGGGCAACGGACAATCGTTGGGTGTTTGCGCGAGATCTGCAACAGGACGATCCAGAGGCGGTGATGGCACAGATTGTGGAGCAGACGCAGGTGCGCCCGGTCGGGCAGATGCTGACTGTTGAGGACCTTGAGGGATTGACGATGAGCGATATGACACCCTGGTTAAAGGGATGCCAGATAAGCCAGTCTGAAGACCGAACCGGATGTATTTTGATCCTTGATCAGTTCGACCCGACAGAGGCGCGCCAGGGGCTGTTGATCTACGCCTCGCCGCGACGGAACCGAACCGCAACGACGCATCACCTGGTCATGGACAGCCAAAAGGGTGCGCGGATGGGTCCGACCATTGTGTTGAACGGTGATCATTTGACGAAGGCTGCCTTCGGATCTATTCTTAACGGTGACTTTACGGTTGGGCTGAGTTCATACAGAACGTTGCATGTTGGCGGCGTTGAGATCATGCCTTTGCCATAAAAGTCACCAATATTCGGGCGTAAATAAACAATCTGCATTTTATATATTGGGCCTTTCTTAAGGTTCACACGTCATGTGTTACGCACTTTATAGCGAGGGGCCTTCTTATGCATGGGCTGATTAATCGGGCAATTCAGGCCTTTGTCTGCAGTACTTATGGTGAATCGCGTTGGCGCGATGTCACCGAGTCGGCCGATCTCGGGTTTTCCGATTTCGAGGCAATGTTGATCTATACTCCCGAACAATCCCAAAGTCTGTTGACCGCTATGGAGCGGGTGCTAGATCGCCCTTTGCCCGAAATGCTGGAGGACATGGGGACATTTCTGGTCGCCAACCCGCAGGTCGAGGCCCTGCGCAGGTTGCTCCGTTTTGGGGGGGTGAACTATGTGGAATTCCTGCATTCTCTGGATGACCTGCCGGATCGGTCCCGATTGGCAGTGGCCGAATTGCATTTACCCGGACTGGAGTTGATTGAAACGGCACCAGGCCGGTTCAAACTGCTTTGTCAAAGCGGTCTGCCGGGATATGCTAGCGTCATGATGGGGGTGCTACGCGCCATGGCTGATGACTATGGCGACTTAGTCATTCTTGAACATTCGGGAACCAAGGACGGAACAGAAGTGATTTCTGTTACCCTGGTTGAGACCGAATTTGCTGAAGGGCGAACCTTTGACCTGGGGGCAAAATTGACATGATGAGCCTAAGACAACTGGCTGACATCGCCGCCCAGATTGCACCTATGCATGTCTTGTTGGACTCCAAGGGTTGCATTGTGCGCGTTGGGCCAACACTGCAGAAATTGCGCGCCGACCAGGACTGGACAGGACGTCCATTTCTTGAGGTGTTCAATCTGCGCCGACCGCGTCACATTCATGACATGGACGACCTGTTGCGGACCTCAGGCATAAAATTGCACATGCAGTTTCAGGATGACCCTCAAACCGGACTAAAGGGTGTTCTTGCCCCGTTGCCGGGGGAAATGGGCGCATTTGTCAATCTATCCTTTGGCATCTCGGTTCTGGATGCTGTGCGCGACTATGACCTGACCAGCGCTGATTTTTCTGCCACGGATCTCACCATTGAAATGCTGTACCTGGTCGAGGCCAAATCGGCTGCGATGGAGGCATCACGACAATTGAACCTGCGTCTGCAAGGGGCCAAGATTGCGGCGGAAGAACAAGCCTATACGGACACTTTGACCGGTCTCAAAAACCGCCGGGCGATGGATCACATTCTGGAGCGCATGATCAGTGCCGGGCGCAACTTCTCGGTGATGCAGGTGGATCTGGATTTCTTCAAGGCGGTCAATGATACGATGGGCCATGCTGCCGGGGATACTGTCTTGCAAAAAGTGGCAAGTATCATGGTTGAATGCACACGCTCTACCGATACAGTGGCCCGGGTTGGCGGCGATGAATTCGTTCTGATCATCGACAATCTGATTGATCGCAGCAAACTGGAAGAAATTGCCAAACGGTTGATTCGTAAACTGGAAGAACCGATTCCATTTGCCGATCAGCTGTGCCGGATTTCGGCCAGTATCGGCACTGTTCTGTCATCATCGGGTGGCCAAAAGGGTGCCGCGCAATTGCTGAACGAGGCTGACGTGGCGCTCTATGCAGCCAAACGCGCCGGACGCGCCTGCCATTTCTTTTACGAACCGCAAATGGATAGCGTTGATCAGAGCAACGGGATCAAAAACGGTTCGGATGCGGGATCTTTGGAAGGGGACGCGAGTGGCAGCCGTGGGAATGGCGATGCGGCAATCGATACGTCGCCACCCACAACACACTGAAAAGACGCTGTTGGCTGTAGAAAATGGCCTAACCCGCTCCCTCAGAAGAGGGATTTACCAAACCGGTTGCAGAAAATCTGTCTACATTGGTCGAGGTAAGTGGTTTTTCCCTAACCCATTCAGGATGCTGGCAGACTTTCAGGTGGGCCAATTGGGAATCATGGTGACCTCCTTGCGCAGTCCCTCTAATGGACGAATTTTCGAACAGGGGGCGTCGAACAAGGGGATTTGGCCACAAATCGGATCCAGCACTCAGCCAGATTAAGACATGTGTCCCAGACAGGTGGTGTATGATTATGCAGGGGAAGTGGCAGCCCGTACGAGAATCGAACTCGTCTTTCCAGGTTGAAAACCTGGCGTCCTAACCGATAGACGAACGGGCCACTTGGTGTCAGCGGGTATTAGTAATTCCCGCCGCACATCGCAAGAGAAAAAATGCGCTGCGAGGTGTTTTTTTTAGGCAGCCGGGCTGCGTAGTTTTTCTTAGGCCGGCGCAGCATCTTCTAGACGCAATTGGGCGCTTTGCCGGCCGCCCCAAGTGTTGATCTCCAGTCGCCCGGCAAAATGGAAACGCGCACCTCCATGATCCAGTAATTTTTGACCCATTGGCGTGTCAAAGGCCCCAAAACAGATCGCGTCAATGCCGCCGCCGATGCCATCGCTGAGCGACAGTTTCAGATGCGTCTCGCCAATCCGTTTGGCAAACCGGATCTGCAGATCAGGAAAGGCATAGCGCGGGGCAGGGGCGCCGGCGCCATAGGGCCCGGCCTGCTCAATCTGCTCGATCATATCCACCGTCGCGGCCCCTGGCATCAGCAGACCGTCCAGTTTCAGGTCCGCAGGCCCCAGATCGCCAGCGCCCTGTTTTTCCAGCAGCTCGGTCAGCCGGGCCATGGCCGCTTCCAGCTGGTCCCGCTTCACACTCAGTCCAGCCGCCATCTTGTGACCGCCGCCCTTGATCAGCAAGCCGTCGCTGGCCAGCCGTTGGATAGCCGCGCCCAGATCGATACCGCTGACCGACCGCCCCGAGCCCTTGCCCTCATCGCCGTCCAGCCCGATCACCACCGCAGGTCGTCCGGCGGCCTCTTTCAGGCGCGAGGCAACAATGCCCACCACACCCGGGTGCCAGCCCTCACCGGCGGCCCAGACCAGCGGCGCGTCAAAACCACGGCTCTCGGCCTGTTCCATGGCCGCCGCGCGCACTGCATTTTCAATGTCACGACGCTCGGTGTTCAACTGGTCTAACCGCTCCGCAATTGATGAGGCCTCATGCGGATCATCGGTCGCCAGCAACCGCGCGCCCAAATCGGCTTTGCCGATGCGACCGCCCGCGTTGACGCGGGGGCCCAGCATGAACCCCAGACTATAGGTCGAGGGCGCCGAATCCATTCGCGAGACATCCGCCAGCGCCACCAGACCAGGGCGTTGGCGGGCGGCCATCACCTTTAATCCTTGCCGGACCAGCGCACGGTTGGCGCCAATCAGCGGGGCGACATCTGCGACCGTGGCCAGTGCCACCAGATCCAGCAGTGCCATCAGGTCAGGACCAGTGCCATGGCCTGCCTCGCGCAGTTGACGGCGGGCCTCGACCAGCATCAAGAAGACAACACCGGCGGCGCAGAAATAGCCCAGCTCGCCATCCTCGTCCTGCCGGTTCGGGTTCACCACCGCAACGCAGTCGGGCAATGTCTCGCCGCCCAGGTGGTGGTCCAGAACCACCACGTCCGCGCCTTTGGCCGCTGCAATTGGCCCGTGGCTCAGGGTG
>ENA-OSET01003479-OSET01003479.1-sediment-metagenome-genome-assembly--contig:-NODE-3479-length-14433-cov-3.420103_pt1 | contig 14433 bp, 14 predicted proteins | sample MGYA00237882_ERZ534229 | MGnify/ENA primary metagenome ERZ534229 (study PRJEB26408, sample SAMN06266212) | sediment metagenome | isolation source: Hudson Canyon methane seep mesocosm | place... | reverse complement strand
TTTTCGAATAAAGCAATACTTTCAGTTAATGCTTGATATGCTCGATCAGGCATATCCAAGATATCTTCTCCATATATTTTCTTAAAACTTGTGATGTAAATGTCATTCTCTTTTAGGCGAGTTAATACAAATTCTTTACTAGGCATTCCCATTTCTATCGGGTTAAGGGGTGGTCCTCCCGCTTGCCCTTCGAGGTTGGCTTCCCGGCCATCCCAAAACTGGCCGCCTATGTATTCTCCATTCTTACGTATATGAAAGTTAGGTATTTGGTTTGCATAAGAAGCTGTTGGCGCACTACGATCTCCAAAAGATTTGCCATCATCACCGAGCGAAACCGCACCTTTAAATTTTGTATTTTGTTGATCTACAAAGCCAAGACTTGGAGCATGACATGTAGCACAAGACTGCGTCCTGTTGAAGGACAAGTTGTTATCAAAATAGAGCTGCTTACCTAATTCTATTTTAAGCTCTATTACTTGCTCAACTATCTGGTTAGCATGTGCCGGTATAAAAATCGCTATAATATTAATTAAGAAAAGTAGGGTGTAAACTAGCTTTATAGCGTTTAGTATTTTTTGTTTTAATGTCGTAATAAAGTACTTCAGCATAATTAATTACAAGGTGCTTATAGTGGTATTTAAGGATCGACATTAAACATCTAAGTGATAATTATTACAAGGTGATTATTATTCCTATTTAACTGGCTTGATCTTCGTCAATTGTGCTGTATTTTTTTTAAATATGCCTTTAAAACAACCTAACTTATGAGATATAAATTACATGAGGCTATTTATTCGCTTTTTTTCATAAACTATAGGCGCCTTTATCTTTCTAAGAAAATGGAGGTACAAGAATATGGCTCAAAATATAAATACCCCACACACACTAGCAAAAAATATCAAAGCCTTAGCAGAATGGGCGAAAGGTTATGGTGTAATTCAGCATAGCCATGATACTCAAGAATTTATGACGTCCACTCTGGATAATTCTGGTATCAAATTAGAAACTGCTTTACCAATTTTAAAAGCTGCCGATAGACTTTGTAGTCAAGCAATGTGGCTAGTAATTCATATGACCTATGCTGAAAACGTTAAACTAAGTGGCGCGAAATTAAACGCGAATGATTTTAAACAATCGCCCCAAGGTCATACGGGGGGCGCTTTAAACATGGTACCTGCTTACGTTGGTTATTTAACTGCCAATGCCTTAACAGGAGAAAGTCGTGAATGGTTGATGGGTCAAGGGCATTGTGTTGCAGCCATTGATGCGGTTAATTTATTGCTTGGTAATAGCTTATCTGCTCATGAGGAACGATACCCGCTCAATGATGCAGGATTAACGAAACTATCTCGTGATTTTTATTCTTATGCAGTTAACCAGCATGGGCAGCCAGAATCTCCTATTGGTAGTCATGTAAACGTAAATACTGCTGGCGCAAGTATTGAAGGTGGCTACCTAGGTTTTGCTGGCTTGCATTATGTCCATCAACCATTACCAGGTGAGAAACTCGTTGCCTTTTTAAGTGACGGAGCTTTTGAGGAACAGCGAGGTAGTGATTGGTCTGCTCGTTGGTGGAGAGCGGAAGATACAGGTTTTGTAACTCCCATCATGATAGCCAATGGTAGGCGAATCGATCAAAGAACTACCGCTCAGCAATTGGGTGGCGTCACGTATTTAATGAAGCATCTACGCGCCCATAATTTTGAACCGAATATTTTTGATGGTAGAGACCCTTCTGCGTTTGCTATTAATATTATTCATCAAGAGTTTTTGTTAAAAGAATCTGCTGATTCAATAAAATCTGGGATAGCTAAGTATCCAGTAAGATTACCCTACGGTATAGCTGAAACGGATAAAGGTTTTGGTTTTTACGGTGAAGGAACAAACCCCGCTCATGGCACACCTTTGCCTGATAACCCTCGAACAGATGAAGAATCACGTGCGCTATTTAATAAATATGCAGCAAAACTTTTAGTAAATGAATATGAATGGAAAAAGGCTGTAAAAGTTTTAAATAACCATGAAGATAATGGACGCCTTAAAGAACGTGATATTTATCGAGATCCACAGCCTATAGAAGCCATAGTCCCTAAATTTGAAACAGCCTCTGATCAAAAAACTGATTTAGCACAAAATAAAATTTACGGAAAGACGTCTGACTCACCAATGGCTTGTTTAGACAAACTGTTTGTTGAGATAGTAAAAGCAAATCCAAATTTACGCCCACGTGTTGGTAACCCAGATGAACTTAGTTCTAATCGTTTCAATCAAACATTAGCTTATCTCAAGCATCGTGTGACTGATCCAGAAGATGGTGTGTTTGAATCAGAAAATGGAGCCGTTGTGACTGCACTCAATGAGGAAGCCGTAATTTCTGCCGTTTTAGCTAATCGAAAAGGGATTAATGTCGCAATTTCTTATGAAGCATTCGCCCCTAAAATGCTAGGAGCTTTGAGACAAAAAATTATTTTCTCTCGAAACGCTCTAGAAAAAAAAGGTAGTGTTCCATGGTTGTCCATCCCCGTTTTAGCAACATCCCATTTATGGGAAAATGGCAAAAATGAGCAAAGTCATCAAGACTCCATCTTTTGTGAAGCTATGATGGCTGAAATGTCTGATGTTTCACGTGTTATTTTCCCAGCAGACAGTTCTAGTGCTGTCGAAGCAATGCGACAGTGTTATCAAACCAATGGGAAAATTTATACTATGGTCGTCCCAAAAGGTAAGGTGCCAAACCAGCTAGATAGCGTTCAAGCTAAACAATTAGCTAAGTATGGCGCATTAAGACTGATTGGAACTAGTGATGAAGAAATTCAACTCATCGCAATCGGAGCCTATCAACTTAGAGAAGCCAAAAAAATAGCAGAAAGATTAGATCAATTTGAGCACAAATTTAGTTTGATTTATATTTCCGAGCCTGGGAAGTTTCGAGAAGCTAGAGACAGTAGGGAGTTAGATTTTATAAACCAATCATTAAGTAACGGATCGATCGTTAATATTTTTGGTACACCAAAGTTTCGCTTGTTGCTTTGTCATGGACGGCCTGAATCCTTTTTGGGGGTATTACGTCCACTAGATTTAGGATCTAATCATACTAAAGCGATAGGCTATATTAATCAGGGTGGGACGCTTGATACTGAAGGTATGTTATTTGCTAATCGCTGTACATGGGCGCATGGTTTATCAAAGCTCGGCTCAATGATGAGTAGTAAAGTTAGACTGCTAACAGATAAAGAATTTGCTGCCGTACAGGGGCATGGTAACCCTTATGATATTATAGACAAACCCTATTCATATCATTAGAAAACACTTAGAGCAGTGCCATTAGGAGGCTCTATCCGATTTTATAGCCTTTGTTAACAATACCGTTAAATCAATTTTATTGGTTTCATGTGGTACCGTATTGCATGTAATTATGTCGGAAATATAAGGAGTTTTCATATCCTCATAAGCATTCCCTGAAAAAATTGCATGCACTCCGATACATACCGCTGCTTGAAAGCCTTCAAAACTTAAAGCTTCGGCTGTGGCTATCATTGTACGACCTGTCGATATAATATCATCAATTAAAACAGGCGTTAGGTTATTGTATTGCTTTGCATTAGGAGGGGAAATTAGAACATCTTTATCGCCCTTTCGTTCTTTTTTTAAAATTATGAACGGGCAACCTATAATCTCAGCTGCTGAAGCAGCCCACTGTTCACTTTCACTGTCAGGCCCTACTATTATTGGTTTTTCAATATTTGTTTTAACCCAACTAGCCACATAAGGGGTGGCATGCAGAACTTTTGATTTAAGCTTATAAATCTGATCTAGACTTTTGTAACGGTGTAGATGAGGGTCAACCGTGAATAATGAATCAATGTATTGGCTCATTAATTTTGCAAAAAATCGTGAGGTAACCCCTTCACCTGAGCGGAATTGAATATCTTGTCGCATATAGGGTAAATACGGACACACTAACATGATTGACTTTGCACCCAATTCTTTCAATGTTTCACAAAGAAAAATAAGAGGGAGAATTTTAGAATTAGGGTAGTGTAAATTTGAGATTATAATTGCCTCACGGTCAATACATTCGCTATTAATACGAATATAGCTTTCACCATCAGGAAAAATATGACTAACTTGGTCACCTATTTCAGCATCTAATTGTTTGCTCATCAGTTCAAAAAAATCAGACGATGCTTCATGTGAAAATATAAGTGATTTCAAAATACTTCCTCTTCAATTTTGATTGCGTCAGGATGTGTATTTAAAAACTCAATTGCGTACTGTAATTCACCTTGTGTTTCAGCATGAAGCAAGAATAAAGGGCTGCCTAACTCAATAATATCGCCTAAACGAATCTGTAATTCAATACCTGCCGCTGGCGCTGCTGGTGCACCCGCTAGCTTTGCAAGCTTACTGATAAATCGATTATTAATATAGCAAACAATACCAGCTTGTAGCGAATCAACTTGATGTGTGAATTTTGATATGGGAGGTACATGCATTCCCCCTTGAGCTTCACAAATTGCTTGGAATTTGGCCCAAGCTTTTCCCGTACTTAGTATTGCTGTTGCTTTCTCAACCCCTGTGTTTGTAGACGCTACTCCACCCATTTCTAAAATTTTACCTGCAATAACTAAGGATCGATGACGCAAGTCCAGTGGAGCATTACGATTATTTTGTAATACAGACAAAATATCCACTGCTTCAAGCGCCGGCCCAATACCTCGCCCAACTGGTTGTAGGCCGTCACTAAACAAGGATGTGATATGGATACCTAATGCCTCACCAGTTACTTCAAGTTGTTGAGCAAGTTTTTGAGCATACTCTTGATTTCTAACTTTGGCAGTAATCCCAACAGGGAGGTCGATTAAGGCGTGAGTTGATCCTGCTGCTATTTTTTTGGAAATTACTGATGCAACTAATTGCCCCTCACTATCTAGATCAAGCGCGCGCTCTATTCTTATTAATATGTCATCAGCAGGACTAAGGCTGACAGATCCACCCCAAGCAATACAGCCGCCTTCTTTCTCTACGACTTTGCGGATATCAGGAATGCTAAGAGCTACTGGAGCGAGTGTTTCCATTGTATCTGCAGTACCCGCAGGTGAAGTGATAGCACGTGATGAAGTTTTAGGCATGATCAAGCCAGCAGCTGATACGATAGCCACCACAATAGGTGTTGTACGATTACCAGGTAAGCCACCAACACAGTGCTTATCCATTATCTTATCGCTACCCCAATCTAAATTACTTCCAACGTTGATCATCGCTTTAGTAAGAGAAATTATTTCCTTTATATTTAATCGATTACCAGCACAAGCCGTAACAAAAGCTGCTAGCTGTATATCTGAATAGTAACCCGAAGTAATATCTTGAATTATTTGCTGACAGGCATTATCAGTTAATGGTGCGCCATAGACTTTACCTCGTACATAGCTCATCGAATCAGCAGGCTTTGTGTGCTTAAAATAGGCCTTATCGCCTTCATGTGCTTTTAATAATTTCCAAGCAGATTCTGACAATCCAACTTCTTCATGAGAAAGAAACTCATCAGTCACCATATTGACTGTCGCAATAATGCTATTTTGCTCAGTTGATATCCTGACCCGGCTATGAGCATAAAAGCCCTCAGACCTGCATACGTAGCAATCTTTGCGCATATAGATAACGGCTTCTTGATGCGTATCGATAAACATACGTCTCAACATTAGAAAGTTAATATCTTTCTTAAATTGTTTTGTTTCTTGTTTCATTTTTACTGTCTATCTCCCATATTTAGAGAGGAGAGCGGGGGGAGTCAACTCTATTTTGTGAAACATATTACTTAAAGATAGTGAATGAAAAGTACCACTTTTGATATCTATAATCGTGTTTTTTGATATTTATTAGTCATCGACTTGATTTAGGTTAGGTAGAACTAATTTTTTCATACCTAACTAACAATTAAGCAACTAAACTTCATTTAAGGACAAGCAATATTCGTTAACTTGATAAGGTTTATTGTGATGATGACAATTAAATTTCTAGGCGGAGCTGGTAGTGTTACCGGCTCAAAATATTTGTTGAGTATTGATGATAAAAGAATACTTGTTGATTGCGGTTTATATCAGGGGGTTAAAAACCTCAGAAGTAAAAATTGGCAGATATTTCCAATTGACGCCTCAAAAATAGACGCAATTTTATTAACACATGCACACATTGATCATAGTGGTTATATACCAGCGCTTATGAAGACAGGTTTTAAGGGACCTGTATTTACAAGTAGTGGTACTTTAGATTTATGCTCAGTACTCCTGCCTGATTCTGGCTATTTACAGGAAGAAGATGCCCGCTATGCAAATAAAAAGCATTTTTCAAAGCATTCACCAGCCGTCCCGTTATACACAGAAGAAGATGCCAGAAAATCACTGGGGTTATTTAAACCCATTTCGATGAATAAAACAGTTGAGATAGCATCAGGAATTACCGCTACTTTTACGCCTGTCGGACACATTTTAGGTGCGTCAGCCATTCGCGTAGTGGCAAAAGGCAGGTCAATAACTTTCAGCGGTGATGTTGGTCGAAGCAATGATCTTGTCATGAAACCACCTCAAATTCTAAATGAAACAGATTATCTGGTTGTTGAGTCAACTTACGGCAACCGCCTACATGGAAAGCTAGATGTTTTTGAGTATTTTGAAGAAATAATAAATAAAACGAGTAAACGTGGCGGTATCGTTTTAATGCCTTCCTTTGCAGTGGGTCGAACACAAATCAATTTGCATATTTTACAAATACTCAAACAGAGCCATAGAATTCCTAATCTACCCATATTTTTAAATAGTCCTATGGCTATTTCAGCGACTGAAATATATTGCAAGCATAGTAAAGAGCATAAACTCAGCTATGAACAATGTAATCTAATTGAACAAGGAACTAAGTACATTCGAACATCGGAAGAATCAATTGAACTTAACAACAGTAGTTATCCTTCAGTAATTATTTCTGCGAGTGGTATGGCGAGCGGCGGTCGTGTTTTACATCACTTAAAATCACTTGTGACTCATCATCAGAATAGTATCGTATTTATTGGTTATCAGGCTCCAGGTACAAGGGGGGATGCCATGGTTAATGGTGCTAATGAAATCAAAATTCATGGAGAGTATTACCCAGTCAAAGCAGAAATTCATCACAATGATAGTTTATCCGCCCATGGTGACTATGCAGAAATTATTGATTGGTTGGAACGTTCGAACCTTTCCCCTCAGAGAGTTTTTGTAACTCATGGAGAGCGTTCTGCCGCTGACGCTATGAGACTTAAACTTAAAGATAAGTTTTTATGGAACACGTGCGTTCCTGAACTTAATGATGAATTTGAACTTCATTAATATGGATATAAATAAAATTTATTTGATGAAGGCGAAATTAAACAAACATCGATATTGCAGGTCAAAACCTGACCAAAACTGTCAGTTTTTAAATGAGATGAAATGCATTTCACTCTAACTGGTTGATTATATTGATAATTTATAGTTGGCACAATAATCGCTTATTCTTTAATAAGAAATGTGTTTTTTTCGTTGACCTTTTTAAGTAAAGAGTAGGGCGGATCATGAAAAATTTAAATATTAAGTTAATTGAAACACTAAAACCGAGTGAAGCACTTGAAGCTATAAACAAGCTAACCAACTTAACATGGAGCGAATACCCACATAACTTGCTACCAAATGGAATGATCATACATGGCAATAATTTAAAGCACGTACGGACTACACATAATGACTATGTTTAAATAATCTGACGGCTAGAACAATCGAAAATTAATTTATGCGATTTTTTTACTTTGTACTTCAGTTTTAACTTTTTGTACAAAAAGATCATCAACGATTGCTATTTGATTATCTTTTAAACCTGCGATAGAAACATGGATGTATTCGGGTGTGCCTTTAGATTTTAACGTGATACATCCTGTTAACATTAGCGAAAAACCATCACTAATTTCATCTTCATCTATAACAAGCGCATACTCTCCTGAGGCGTCTTTATATGAAATAACGAGCGATACTGTTTGCTTTAAGCTCTTAGGAACTTTCACCCAAGCTGCCGCGTTAAATGTTAATGTGATAGGTAATTTACTATTCGAGGTTTTAGTCTTTTCAGGTGCTTTACGCAACATACTTAGAAAACTTGTTCTCTTTTTTGCATCGCGAAGCTCTTTAGGTGAAGGCCCATCTATATATTCTGATCTAGGAACATCAGTTATTTTTTTTAATTTAAGAAATTTAGTGGGTATTTTCTCGTTCATTCAAGACTCCAAACATTTAATGACTTAAATAAACTATACGATGCTAAATAAAATTATACAGTGTCCTCCGTCTTGCAAAGTTTAAAACAAATTCACATTTCAACAGAACATAACAGTACTGTTACATACACTTACCTTTTAACGATCTTGCTAATAAGAAAATTTAGCGTGGTAATTTTAAAGTCCCTTAAATCAGATTTTGATATCACTAAAAATTTAAGACACTATACTTATTGCTGATTGAAATATTAGAAATACGCATGTACGCTCTCATGCTTTGAGTTTAATGAGCAAGGTTAATGTTATATCTAATTAGGATTCCAGTTGCACTAATTGCTTTTATTGGTGTGTCCATTGTAGGCGCTTTCTTTTTTTTATTTAGGCCTTTCAACCCAGATAATACTAGGTTAGCAGCACGTTCTTTTTCCTGGTTAGGGACAAAAATACTAGGTATTAAAATTAATATCCAAGGGACAGAATTCTGTAAAGGGATGCCGCCGTCTGTAGTAGTGGCTAACCATCAGGATAATTTAGATCTCGTAATTTGTGGTGCAGTCATTCCGGAAAGAACAGTCTCCGTGGGCAAAAGAAGCTTATTACTCTTACCAGGCTTTGGGCTTATTTATTGGTTAGCTGGCAATGTGCTGATTGATCGAAGCAACCAGAAGAATTCTACCTCAACACTTAACGTAACAACCGAAGCTCTAACGAAAGGTAATCGCTCTATTTGGATGTTTGCTGAAGGCACGCGTAATAATGGTGATAATATTTTACCTTTTAAAAAAGGTGCATTTAGAATGGCAATTGAAGCAGGAGTACCGATCGTACCAATTTGTATTCAGAGCTATTCAGGGAAGCTATCCTTTAATAAACTAAATAGTGGAACAGTAAATATCGAAGTATTGGAACCTATTCCAACAACGGGTATGACGCTGGATGACAGTAGTCAGCTGCTGGATGAATGCTGGCAAAAAATGAAAGGTACATTAGATCGATTAGATCAAGCTAATTAGTTTAAAAATTAAATAGCTAGACGATTTGTAAAGCGTACAACGCGTCTAGCTTGCTTATTTATGCAGATCCCGTTCTGAAGTTACTATTACCAAACGTAGATGATTCTACAATAGCGTCTATTTGACTCTACTAATGGCATCATTTACTTTTTTCGTAGAATTTAGCTATCACTTAAACTCTCTATAAAAAAGTCGTAACAGTTATCTTTATTTTCTTCATCTGCACGTTGCTTCATTGCATTTCTAGGGTGCCTATTTAGATGACCGCTTATTCCATAAATATCATTAAACCCCCACTCAATCTCTTTTCGTAAAGGTATCATTTGCTCTTGAATGACTTTATAAATCGGTCGAGTATCAAATTTAGGGTTTTTAAGGAAGTTTAGTAATAGCTCTAAATTACAATTACCGGCACCACGTCCAATCCCATTTACCGTTGCATCAAGAAGGTTAACGCCCTCGATAATACACTGCTGGGTATTTGAAAAAGCTAACTGCTGATTATTATGTCCATGAAAGCCCAATTCTTTACTTGGCGCATATTTTTTAAATAAGTTTAAATAGGATGTAATCTGTTCGGAATAAAAAGCACCGTAGCTATCCACAAAATAGAGATAATCTACTTCAGGCGACTCTTCAACCTGCTGAAGTGCTTCGATTAAATCCGATTCAATTACTGCAGATGGAGCCATTATGTTGATAGTTGTCTCATATCCATGATCTTTAGAGCGCTTAACTAAATCTAGCCCCTTATCTATATCTGCAACGTAGCATGCTGTTCGGATCATACCTATAACGCTCTGATCAACAGGAGCAAGACTTGCTGTATCAACACGACCTACATCATACATAACCGCTAGTGTAGGGCGGTTATCTCCATCATATGAGTCGACAACAGCTTTAATGTCATCTTCATCGCAAAAATTCCATTTACCGAACTTTTCACGCGTATAGGTATCACTAACGCAAAGCTTTTTGCCAATTTCCATATAATCGACCCCTGACTCGCAGGTAGCTGCATATACGGCCTTAACAAACTCATCGCTAAATTGATAGTTATTGATAAGTCCGCCATCACGGATGGTGCAATCTAGAACCTTTAACTCTTTACGAAACATGCTACAAACCCTTAATGTTATTATATTTAACTTTGCACATTAACGTAAATTAGCCACCTTGAGTAGTAAGAAAAGCATATATGGATGATGCGCATCATTAAAATTTGTTAAAAGTCTTACAATTACAAAGCTGAGTGTATTATTACCATGCGATATTGATTAAGGGTTGTTTTTATTTCGACTCAAATATGACTGATACAGTTTCAACTTAGTCAATACTAGTTCAGATGCAAGCTTGTTAATGATTCTAGCATGTTCCTTATTGAGCATTTGAATTCCATCAGTAACTTGCTGGCTAATGAGTTGAATATGTTCATCTTTAATGTAAGGCGGAAGCTTAAGTTGAAAATACTGTTTTCCTATATCTCCATACTGCCGGTAAACATCTTTTAGAATGTTTAGTGTGACCGTAATCGATTCTTCACTTTCACCTTTTGATATCATTAATTCTCGTATGCCTTCTTCAAGAAATGCCATGCCTTGTTGAGCATTCGATGGAAATTTGATTACTTCTCCCATAACAGCCCCCATTTAATGGTTACCTCTTAATGACATTATAGACGTTTATCCACTTGATCAGCGCTATTAATACCAATTGGTCTAATAGGCGTGGTTTTATAATTCACGGATATAACTGAACTCATGAATTCTTCTATACTTAATTAAAGTCAAATTAAATAGGGTGATTGCATGCTTAGTCATCTTTTGTTCGAACCATATTTTCGTTTAATTATCGCGGTATTTATGGGTGGTCTAATAGGCCTTGATCGAGCATATCGTGGGCGAGCCGCAGGGTTTAGAACACATATACTGGTTTGCCTTGCTTCGTGCTTACTTATGATAATGACCAATCATCAATGGACAACTATGCCTATAGCTTATCAAGAAATGGTAAGAATAGACCCAGCCAGAATGGCGCAAGGTGTAATGACAGGTATTGGCTTTCTTGGTGCCGGCGCCATGATGCAAGATAAACAAACAATACGAGGCCTAACCACTGCAGCATCTATTTGGATAACTGCGGCAATAGGACTCGTCATTGGGGCGGGTTTTTATGGCGCAGCACTAATTGCGGCGTTATTAACATTAGTAACACTCTCAATATTTAATCGTTTAATTAATTTACTGCCATTGAGGCATTATGCATTATTAATTGTGCGTTTTTCTCGCGAGCATTATTGGTCCGAGGAACAGATTAAGCAATTACTTATTAAGCATAAAATGGATGTCAGTAATTTTTCATTTAAATTAACGGGACAGGTACTTTCTTACCAAATGACGCTTAGAACAAGTAACCTTGATGAATACTCTGCGGTTGTAAATAAATTTATGGCATCCAGTGAAGTTGAAGAATTTAGTTTGAAACCGATGGGGGATTAATACTACTTTATAGAAAAGGGGGATATATGAATATTTTAGTTTGTACAGACCTATCTGAGCTTTCCGATAATGTATTAACGAAAGCACAAAAAATTGCTGTCGCTACATCAGCCAAATTATGGGTAATTCATATCGTTAGTCCTGACCAGGGATTTGTAGGTTATGAGCACGCCGGACTTTCACAAATGGGAGTATTGGAATATGAAATTGAGTCCCAATCAAATTCACAAAATATTCGCAGTTTCATATCAAAAAAATTACATAAAAATCATAGAAAAATACAAACTATTTCTGCGAATATTCGCGAGGAAGGCGTAGAAACAACAGGGCTAATGATTCAGGGCGCTATTGTAGAGACCATATTAAAACAAGCCTCTAAATTAAAAGTTGATATGATTATTCTTGGTTCACAGCAGCGTAGCTTTATTCACCAATGGCTTTTAGGCAGCGTAAGTGAAGAGGTGGTACACAATTCTCATGTGCCTATTTTAGTTGTACCGAAAGGCAGTTAATTATTTTTGAAAGTAATATTTGGTTATAGCTTAAAGCTCTATATATTTCATTATTTGATTACATGTTACCAATGCATCTTGATAATTCACTTCGATTGGATAGTTTGATGCACCATTCTTTAATACTAAAGAAGGAAACCCTGGAACCTTCAATTTCCTTGAAAAATTAACCTGTTCAGTAAGTGCTGCCTCTGTTTGTACAGATGCAATATCTTTTTTGAAACGTTTGATATCAAGATTTAGGTCAGCAGCAATAGCAACCAATAAGTCAAAATTTGATGGGTTCTTGGCCTGAAGGTAGTAAGCTTTTTGTATCGCTAAAATCATTGCCTGTTCAGCATGTTGGAGTTTTGACGCTATAACTGCTCGACAAGCAGGATAGGTTGAACGCCTAGGTTCACATTCAACCCAAAAATCATAATTAAACAAAGTACCCAATTCTAACTCTATGCGCCGCCAATGAGTTTGAATACTATTCGCCATATCTGTAGACATAACTTGATCAGAGTCTGGTGCTAACCCACCAACAATGTATTCGAGATGAATAGAACTTGGTAGTAGCTCAAGAAGCTTCAACCAGGTAGGCCGATATCCCCAGCACCAACTGCACATAGGGTCATGAAAATAAAATAAAGTCTGCATACTTTTTTTTACATACGTTTAGTGATTAGTTTAGCAGTGTATAGATAGATTAATATTAACTAAGTACCTTCGATAATACGATTTATATATCTTTTAATTGACACTTCAGCTTCTTGAGAAATACTGCTAAATTCAAGGTGATAATGATATAAATCATCAATTAAATTTAACTTAATAATTTTTGCATAAACATCATTCTGGGTATTTGCAGCTATAGATATAGAAAACGGGAATTTGATTTCTGAATAAAGCGCAATGATTTTGTGGCTAGTAATATGCATACCGCCATAACCGATATCAATTATATCTCCTTCATAAATAGCATCATCTATTAGCTTCCCTTTAACAAGTTGAAAAGCTAATGGCATATTGATATCAATACGAGGGCTATTTCGACCTTCTCTCGAAGGAACCTCAAGTAACGTAGGTTGCTCTGATGCTAGCAATTCGTACATCTTTATCGGATCTTTTTTGCCTTTCACATGTAAAGTATTCTCTTGACCTGTCTTAATAAACTTTTTGGCCAGATTATATGTATGTTCACTGATAAGCACTTGGCCTCGTAAACTATATGATTCAATTCGCGAAGCCAAGTTTACATGGTCACCAATTACCGTATATTGACTATATAAATCGGACCCTAGTTTTCCTGCAACAACTCTACCAGTATTAATACCTATCCCCATATAAAAAGGAGGGTAGCCAAGGTCTTTATTTTCTTCATTAATACTGGTTAACCGAATTTGCATTTCAATCGCACATGCTAATGAACGCTCAATATCATCACTTCTGCTCTCTGGTGTGCCAAACACAACCATGATTGAATCACCCATAAACTTATCTATGGTGCCATCATACTGTTGAATAATTTCAGACATTGCGGAAAAATATCGATTGAGAAAATAAATAATTTCATAAATAAAAAAAATCTTACAAATATAGTTTTAATGCCTACAGTTGATAGGAAGACATATTTATCATTTATGTCTAAAGCTGATATTGGACTAGTTTCATTAAGTCAAAAAATGTCTTCCAATAATTACCCACTAAAAATGATTGGTTATATGCAACTCTCAAAACCAATATTGGCTTCTGTTAACAAAAATAATGAAATCATTCAAATGATTGAAAATAATAACGTTGGTTTGGTTTCATTAGCTTCCGATAAAAAGAGTTTCAATAAGAATTTAGATAATATGATAACTAATGAGGCTATGAGAAAAGAACAAGGCGAAAATGCACTCAGATTGTTTAATGATAAATTTACTGTAAGGGTGGCGGCACTCCAAATTTATAATCACTTTCTATGACTGATAATCATTTAATTGTTACATTATTGTAAGGGATGCATATAATAAGATATTAGTTATTTTTTTGAAAAAATAAATAATTACTTATATTTTCCAATACAATTTTTTTTAAAGGCAATGAATTGATTAATTATATTATTTCGCTTTCCAGAATTACTAAAAAAATAACAATGATGTTAG
>ENA-OSET01003478-OSET01003478.1-sediment-metagenome-genome-assembly--contig:-NODE-3478-length-14434-cov-2.828098_pt1 | contig 14434 bp, 5 predicted proteins | sample MGYA00237882_ERZ534229 | MGnify/ENA primary metagenome ERZ534229 (study PRJEB26408, sample SAMN06266212) | sediment metagenome | isolation source: Hudson Canyon methane seep mesocosm | place: USA:Hudson... | reverse complement strand
TAAGCAACGATTGAACATACATGGCTCCAATAATAAATTATTTTGAAATTAACGACGGAACACTTTTTAACACCTTATCTAATACCGTATCAATGAATTGATTATTGCATAAGTTCGATAGACTTGGGTAAACTAAATACGCTTTAGATGGTGTATTTAACAATGCACGCACAAGTTGATCGCGTCACACAATAGTTCAATGGAATACGTTAGCCCGCCGGGGCTGATATTAAATCTGATCTTGGTGTTTTCTAATATTTGTCAATGGTAATCCTATCAATTAATGTAAGGTAGCTTGCTACATATAACGCCAAAAAAACTAATTTACAATACATTTAATAGTGAATACTACATCGCTAGTGATGAGACTAAATATAATGCGATTTATCAGAAAGAGAAAACATATTTTAAATTTTATCGGTTTCATTTGCACCGTCTTGATGGTCTCAGCGAACGCCGGTGCTAATAATTATGCATTGCTAGTCGGAGTAGGTGGGTACCCTTCACAGCCACTTGAAGGTCCTGTGAATGATGTGAAAGCAATCAAAACGGTACTGAATAAAAAGTGGGGTTTTGCAGATTCAAACATAAAGACCTTACTAGATGCTGAAGCGACTAAAAAATCAATTCTAAGCGCCCTTGACGACCTATATACGAGAACTAAGTCAGGAGATAATGTCTTTATCTACCTAAGTGGTCATGGTACGAGCAGTTTAGATCGAGACATACGAGCACCTTTACCTACCACCAGTGGCGCTTTTATTCCTTTTGATGTTCAAGGTGTAAAAACTAGAGAAGAGTTAATGAAACGGCTGATTATTGGTCGACAAGACTTACGCCCACGATTCAAACAATTTGATGATAATGGCCGGCATTTATTTGTAGCAATTGATGCCTGTTATTCAGGTAATACCGTACGGGGTAAATTTAAAACAGAAAGTCTGCCTACTAGACATCTAAAATTGAGTGACCTAGTGCCAAGAAGTTATGGGGAGGCATTAAATTCAAGTGAGGCGACCTTGGAAGCGCCTGATACCCAAGAGAGTCTTTATCCGTATAAAAATACTTTCTATCTTGGCGCATCGGGTGAGCACGAAAAAGCAGAAGATATACCTTTGCGCATGTTGAATAAATTTCAAACTATAGATAATAAAGCGCATGGAGCATTTACAAATACCTTGCTCGAGTTTTTTTATGAACCACAAAAAGCCGATGCAAATAAAGATGAACGTATTAGCTACGCAGAATTACAGCAGGCTTTAAAAGAACGCATGGGTGGGCGCGGATTTAGCCATACGCCGCAAGGTTTACCCACCATTGCGCAGGATGATAATAACTTAGCACAACAGGAGGTTTTTTTTCTCCAGACTAGAAGTGGAGGAGTGCCCGTAAAGTTGGGTACTGAGAGTACAAAACAAGTACCTAAATCACGACCACTGAAATGGCCAGAGTTAAGGGTAACGCTACATCCAAGTTTTAAAAACCTCAAAGCAGATATCAATAGCTATCCAGGTGTTGAAGTCAGCAATGAGGCATTTGATGTTGCTATTAGGCCGGGCGCGAATGAATCGTTTACATTGGTGAGTAATGCTGGTGATATTATTACGACAATTACTCAAGGTGACGAAGCAGGCTTAGAACGAGCATTGACCTATGAAAAATGGATTAATGATACCTTGTTAGAGACTAAGTCTTCGGCGTCTGGAATGAGATTAGAAGCTTCGTTTTCAGGTGTCGCGAAAGGTAGTGCAGCCGTAGAAGGGGAGAAGGTCGGGTTTGATTTGAGACTGCCCGATGGCGGATACTTAATGATTCTCGATTACGAACCAGGCGGGTATATCAACGTAATCTATCCTTACAATGTAGCAGAAAAAACAATACAGCCCGCGAATTCAAGAGTAATGCTACATGACCTGATGGGTGTTAAACCACCCTTCGGGCGCGATCGTATTCATGTTGTGGCATTTTCTTCAGCAACTAAAATTTATCACGAATTAACATCAAATCATCGCTTTATGTTTGACTCTGCTTATGCAAAAAATCTGGTGTCGATGTTATCTGATAAAGACATCAGCAAAGCGACAGTGACACTACAAATGATCACTTCAGCAGCAAGTAAGCCTTAATAGTTCTAAGTCTATGGTTTGTCATAGTGATTTTTGTATGACCTGTTTCACATTGTAAGTCTTATCGAGTAGACCTACATTCCTTTACGTATCTATAAAATTCATGACACTAGTGTTACTCGATTAGGTATATAGAAACCATAGTCCAACGGAAGGATCGTCTATAAGGGTCTTAAGTTGTAAGTATAAATAGCATTGTCAAATGTGCTGTAATTTACTTACAACCCTGGTACTTATAAATGCCTACGACAGTATGTCGCGTGTTGATCATTTTACTAACGTTTGTGTTAGTCGCTTGTAAAGAAGATCAAACAAGTGATGTCGAACCCCATAACACGCAGAACGATTCTATAGATCAAATCAAATCCTTGTCTTCAGCTTCATCTGCTCAGGCCGTAAGTGATGACCTATGTGAGATGTCAGAGCTAGATTCTGATTTACTTGACACTATCAATTTAGTTCGCTCTGAAGGACGGTTTTGTGGCAGTGACTTTTATCCGGCAGTAGAGCCTGTTGTTTGGAATTGTAAGCTTAGGGATGCGTCTTTAAATCATTCCCAAGATATGGGTGCAGTCAATTTTGTCAGTCATACGGGTTCAGATGGGCTAATGGTAAATTATAGAGTGAACCAGGCCGGCTACGACTGGTTAAAGATTAGTGAAAATATTGCGGCCGGTTACCCAGGAGTCGAGCTAGTAATTAATGCTTGGTTAGGCAGCCCGGATCATTGTGCCACCTTAATGGGGGACGAATTTAAAGATGTCGGTGTCGGGGTGGATCTACCTGAAAATGCTGACTATGGAGACTACTGGACATTATTGATGGGAAAGCCTATTTCTTAGCGCTTGCCTGTTCTTGCTACGTATAATCTATACCCAAAAACGTCTATGCTTAAGACGAGCGATCAGGCTCGTCTCCCCCTATATCCCTGCTCAATATATAATTGCATAGTACGTCTGCGTGTAGGTAAACTATAAGAAAATTCCCGAAAAAACAGGATCACCGTTTGACAAGCCCTGACTCACTTTTGCCCAATTGGTCACAATTAGTGTTCGACCCCTGTTTTATGTCCAATGCCGAGCGCTTGGCAAATAAGCGATTTAATAACGAAGCGCTTGCTGGCGAGTGTGTTAATTACCTAATTGAAAAACTATCAGAGAATGAATGGCAGCGCTGCCATTCTTTTAAAGGTCGGTCAAAACCGACGACATTCTTATATACGCTCACTAGTAACTTGATTGAAGAGTTTTCTCGTCAAAAATTCGGAAGACCTCGCCCACCAACATGGTTAAAGAATCAAGGGCAACTCTGGGTGAATATTTGGAAGGCTGTTTGTATGGAACGGCAACTAATACCTATGGTGATTGACCGTTTTACTCAGAGTGGCTTGCGTCAAATAGAGCATATCAAGCATGCCATAAAAGTGATAAAAGCGCGCATACCGTCTTGCGGTCAGGCGGGTGCGGGTGAGTTTTGTTCAGACAATATTGAAGCTAGCTCTGACGATCTCAATTACCATTCTCAAGAAAACTCAATAAGCACTTTGTTCGAACGCCATGCAGCCAGCCTTTATCAGGTAATGATAGAATCTATATTGGTCGACAATGTAGAGCAAGGCATTCTACCCACCAATATAGAAGAAAGCGGCCGAGAACTAAGCGACGAATTAAAACAGCGTTTACACGTTTTGCGTGCTGCGCTAGAGCTTACAGATCAAGAAAGCCTCTTGCTCAGAATGGTGTATATAGAGGGTTTATCAAAAAGTGCTTCGGCCCTTGCATTAGGGTTACCCCCTCACCAAGGTGGCCGGATTGAAAAAGAGTCGTTAAACAGAATTAAAACGGCGATGGAGCAATGTAATTTGACGCCATCAGACTTACTGTAAATTAGTTTATTCAAATATGAATAACTGGCCATCTAATTTAATGTCATGCGATAAAAACGACAAGGTATTATCAAACCATCGTTTCGCTGAAGGGTTGAGTGAAAGCAACATGCCTGAATGGAAAATAGTATGAATGATAAAGAAAATCGAGCCTCGGTCGCCCTGGCATTAGATTTAACAGCAGGTCAAAACCAAATGTTAATTGGCAACGTACCCGACGATGAAGAACTAGCCGCTTTCTATGAGGGCGGACTAGACCCCGCAAGACGCGCTCAAATTGTCGGCTTTTTAGCGAATGATGAAGCCAGTTATCGTAAATGGCTTGGCTTGGTTGAAGTTGGTGACACGCTTGGACTGAAAGACCAGCATGTAAACGCAAAAGAGCCACGAGCGAGCTTCATAGGCTCTGCCATAGACGCCATTAAAACATTCTTCAACTCAAAAACATATGTCTCGGCAGTAGCCTTTTCAGCGGTAGCCGTGGTTGCGCTTGTTTTTCAATTAAATAAAAGCGAACTCGGGGTCGATCATTTATATACCGACTACGGCACTGACTACATTGACAATGCATTTCAACTACCAGCACGCGGGTTTAATTTGAATAATTCGCCCATTGAGAATGAAGCCATTGTAATAAGTCAGGGGGTCTACAATGGCTTGGTGAGCTTAGATGAAGCCACTTCTGTGCCGGGCTTACATATACACTCTCAAAGTATCAGTAAGGCAAAACAAACCTTGAGTGAACAGGACGTACAGGTATATTTAGAGTTAGGCCGCTGGGCAGCGATTTCATATTACCAATGTGCGGGAAACAATGCTGAGTTCATAGTAGCTTCCCAGCAGGTCTTGGTTGGTATTAATAACAAGGTGTCTGCGATAAACAGTGATTTTGCCACAAGCGTGAACGCGCTTTATGCTCAATTAAAAATAAAAAACGCTAACACCCAAGTGTGTGATTTCGCAAAAAACATAGTAGACAAAAAATCTCAATACTAAAAACATCTAGCAAGCGCATGTATATTATTTCCTCGGCTCATTATGGGTAGGTCAGAGCTGTCGCAGAAATATAGATGCGAGAAAAAGCGTTTGGAATTAAGTGCCCGACTTATAAAACTATCTTTTGAATTTATCTCTCGTTACAGGTTTTAAATTGTTTACATTCACCGCATATCATCAGAATAAGCGGTAGACGGATTTAATAGAAAATTAAAGTTAACAAAAACAATTAGTTAAATATTATTTTTTGAAACATAAAAAATAAATATTTAAGATCCTCGCTTTGTCCCTCTAAAAGAAAGGTATGAAATAAGAACTATCTATTGATAGGTGTTTCGTGTTTTCTGTACAATCGTTAATCGAATTGTAAGTTAATGTATCTGTTTGTAAAAGTATGTTTACGATAAATAGGTCGTACTATTCAAAACATATAGGGTTGTAATACGCAAGGCAGCATAGGTGTTTAACTCTAGGCAAGCTAGTCGTAATAAATTATAGGGCATAGTCAGTGAATAATATCGTAGGTAAGAGTGCATCTAAGTTACTGTTAATTTTAATCGTGACCTTACTAACAGCATGTGGCGGAGGCGGCGGTGGAAGTAATAAAGACAATAAAAGTACGCCAAAAGTCGATGGCCCAGTTATCCCTGCAACATTCGAGAAAGGTCAGTTTATAGATAGCGCCGTTCAAGGTTTGCGTTATGTATCAGTAAGTAGCTCTGGAGAAACTGACGAACAAGGTATTTTTGAATATATCGAAGGCGAAGAAGTTAGTTTTTATATTGGTAACTTATTTTTAGGCAAGACTACCGGCACTTCTATTGTCACTCCGTTAACGCTTACCAATGCTAGTTCTACGCGTGACCCACGCGTTGTGAATATTTTACGTTTATTACAAACATTAGATGATAACAATGACCCTGAAGATGGCATTGTTATTACACAAGTGGTTCAAGATCAATTCACGCAAGACCTAGCGCTAAACTGGGCTGGCGATATTTTTACCGATAATACCATTATCACAGCAATTTTAAGTGACGTGAAACCCGACGCAATTATTGTGTCGGCCGAGAATGCGATGGCGCATTTTGAGGAACAATTATCAATTGGGACGGGTGTAGAACTTTATTCACTTAGTGGTACTGCTTCGGGTTTGATCGGCAATGTTGAATTAGAACTTAATGACGATGAACGCATCACTGTCACGCCATCTGAACTGAGCTTTCAATTTGATACACGCTTTATTTCGCAAGCAAGTTATACCGTAACAATAGAAACGGCAGCGGGTGCACAAACCTGTGTTCTGCAAAATTCAGCAGGCAATATTACTAATGCTGATGTCAGCGGCATTTCACTTGTTTGTCCTGAGATTGTTTCAGCCTCAGAATATCAGATAGGCGGAAGCGTCACTGGCTTAACCGGCAGTGTTACGCTTAGAAATAATTCTACCGCCGAAGAGTTGGTGATCACCGAGAATGGCTTGTTTACGTTTTTCGACCTGCAGGCGACAGGTACTTTCTACACGGCCGCTATCCTTGAAAATCCTGATAATCAAACCTGCATTTTTACACCGGCTTCTAGTGCGTCTGGCGAAGTAGCTGAACAGGACATTACATCGATCAGTCTTGTGTGTGCTGATAATGTCACCCCGAGGTTTTTTGTTAGTGGGTCAATAAGTGGTTTGGATGCTCAGCAAACAGTTAGCTTGAGCCTGAATGGTAATCCCGCTATCAGCTTTACCGGGGCTGAGTTCAGCTTTGCAGAAGGCTTATTAAATCAACAAGCTTATTCAGTGAACGTGGTATCAAAGCCAAGTTATTATAGCTGCGTGAGCGAAGAGGCTCAGGGCACGATAATTTCAGCAGACATTAGCAACATCAATATTGTATGTTTGCATGATACCTTTAACGTAGGTGGCAGTGTTGCAGGTCACCTAGGGCAAGTCACAATATCCTATACGGATAATGATACAGATACCCGACAGGTAAACGTCACGCAAGAGCAAAGTGACTTCATCTTTGAAGACGTTTTGGATGGCACTAGCTACACCATTAACGCCGTGATAGACCAATCTACAGGCCAGACATGTCAGGTGATAAATGCAGCTTCAAGTTTAAACGGAAGTAATATTAGCAATGTTAATGTTACCTGTTCTAACCTTCCCACCTATGCAATTGGTGGAACAGTAAATGGTCTGACTGGTACTTTATTATTGAGAAATAATGGCGTTGACGATCTGTCAGTTTCCAGTAATGGTGAGTTCGAATTTACAGCCCAGTTGGGCCAAGGCGAAAATTACGCCTTAGAGATTATTAATCAACCTGCTAACCAAGTATGTTCTTTCGCAGATGGGGGGGATTCAGGTTCAGTACAAACATCAAATATCACCAGTATTGCGATTACCTGTACCGATATCATCTCACATGCGCTTACGACCACCATCAGTGGCTTGGCTGCTAACGCTAGTTTGGATATGACTATTAACGGCGTAACAACTAGTCGCACAAATGGTTCGGTTCTTCAGAGTGTGTTAGACAACACAGAAGTGTCTATAGCAACCAACAATGTGCCGGCGGGTTACAGCTGTTCTGTTGCAGCGTACACCAGTCCGATCATCACAGCGCAAACTGTCGCGTTTAACTGCTCTCAAAATAGCTATCAAGTAACGGGCACAGTTGAAGGGCTACAAGGTACAGATCAGGTTTCCATTGTGCTAGCGGGTCAAGCCGCACAAATATATTCTGCTTTAAATAATACATTGAACATATCACTCGCTCACGGAAACAGCTTGGCAGTTAGCAGTGACGATTCACTCAAATACAGTTGTGCTATTCAAGGTGGCAATATCCCGAGCGTTACCGCAACCATAAATAACCTTGTGGTGTTATGTGATGCGCCAGTTTATACCGTAAGCGGTTCTGTGGCACAACATACAAGTACTGTAACTGTCACCTATGACGACCAATATGGTGAACCCACTAGTCAACAAGTACTTGCTGGTACGACAGACTTCGAATTTACAGGCATCTTTAATGGAGCCGACTATCAAATTACATCGTCGATCGATGCATCGACAAATCAAAGTTGCCCTGGCTCTAATACCTCAGGCATGGTTAATAACCTAAATATCAGTAACGTTTCATTTGGCTGTACGAGCAACCCTACATACAGTATTGGCGGCCAAATTAGCGGCCTGGCAAGAGGCTCGGTTACCTTGGTGAATACCTTCGATGGCAATGAAACTGACCTTAAAGCCTTTTCAGAGGCGGGTGTCTTTAACATGAACCGTGCTTTGTTCATTGGTCAATCCTACAGTTTCGCAGTACAGGACAGCCCCTTAACTCAAACCTGCTCAGTGAGATCCGGCGGGCAGGGCACGGTTTCAGGTCTTGTTGAAAGCGTTCAAATAGAGTGCATTGATTTCGATCAGTACACCATCACCACTAATGTGCAAGGTCTAGAAAACGGCGACACGATAAATGTCAGTATTAATTCAGCTACCGCGCAAGCACAAGGAAATGGCTCGCTAACGACGGCGCTATATGCGGGTCAGAGTTATGAGCTGGCTATCACCGGTGTGCCAGACATGTATACCTGTGCTCCACTCACCTCGTCAATTGCCTCCGTCACGCAAGACGAACCCGTAACGATTGCTTGCTCGATTAAAGAGTTTGAGGTAAGTGGTGCTGTTACAGGGCTGTTGGGAGCAGATGCTGTCGCTTTGACGTTTAACGGACAGGCCCCAACTTCATATAGCAATAACCAAACGTTTAGCTTCAAGCTGCCCTATAACAGCAACTTCTCGGTTAGTGATAGCTCTGATAAGTATGACTGCGAAATAGATGGTGGTGATCGACAAAATATCCAAGCGCCGCAGGTGAATATAAGCGTCGTTTGTAGTGCAAACGACTTGGAGGTTAGTGGTTCAGTTACTGGTTTAGGTGCAGACAGTATTTCATTGACGTTTAGCGGCCAATCGGCGGCAAGTTACGGCGACAATGACGCGTTTAGTTTCCAAGTACCTTATGGTAGTGATTTCTCGGTCAGCGATGATTCCGCTAAATATGACTGTGAAATCGATGATGGGGATCTGCAAAATATTGAAATCCCAACGCAGGGAGTTACGGTAAGTTGTGCGGTGAACAATGTTTCGGTCAGTGGCACGGTGACAGGTTTGGGCGAAGATAATGTTTCGTTATCCTTTAGTGGCCAGCCAGTGTCAAGTTACAATGACAATGCCGCGTTTAGTTTTCTGGTGCCTTACGGTAGTGACTTCTTGATAAATATCGTTGAACAGCCTGCAGCACGTACGTGCCTTTTTGCCGGAAATGTTAATGAAGTATCAGGAACGAATGCGATAGGAAATGTTGAGAACTTAAATCTTTCTTGTGCTGCCGATCGCTACGACTTGGCCTACCTCATCAACACAGTTGAGTTTGAAGGTGCTACTGCTTCTTTCACTTCACTAATTCAGCAAGGTGAATTCCTTGGTATTGATCTGTTAGGTAATACCGAAGAACTAACGGTTTCCAATGGTGTGTTGGCAAATGACGTTAGTTATGATGCGGTCGGCCTCGCACTTTCTGTTACAACTATGCCTGAAGCGCTTGAGTGTGAATTTGACGCATCCGAGGGTACAACACTCACTCTTCCCATGTCCGTAGATAAGTCCAATGCAACGTCGTCTATCTACGACCTTTCTGTAGCGATCAACTGTGTAGAAAAAGCACAGCATAATTTGACCGTCCAACTTCAAGGTCTATCTCAGCAGGTAGCTCCTGTTGCCGAAGTTCAGCTTATTTTTGGTGCAGAGGATCAACACATTTTGGATTACCAAAATCTAAGCCACAGCCGTCAGTATTATGAAGGCACTTCAGTTGGCTTTTCACTAAGTGAAAATATCAATGGTTATGATTGTGGTGTAAGCCAGTTGTTAATTGGGAGCGGTGCTCCTAGTGTATTTGAGCCACCAGTTAATGCCACACCAGCATTAGTGATCACTGGTGATGCAAGCTATATAGTTGACTGTAAGGGGCAGGATGTAGCACTTAACCTAGTTGTTAAAGGCGCTGAACGAGACTTCGAAGTGGCTTACCAGGTTGATGGTGAACAAAGAAATTCAGCTGTACTAACGCCTTTCGGTGGGGGCATCACGTCGCTAATGTCACTTGGCGCTGAGCCAGCGGGTAGCTCTCTCAGTAACTTTGTTTTTTCTCGAGTGCCTATTGGTTCTTATGGTTGTTTTTTAGAGGATCAAGACGGAATAACTGAGGGCGGGGAACTAAACGGAACGTTACCTTTGACTGGCGCGAATTTGATAGCGAATTGCGTGACTTCAGATACAGTAGCGCGTGCAGCCAGCGATCCTAACTTAATATCGGATCCGTTTTTACGTAATTGTCTGGCAAATTCAGGTTTAGATCAAAATGCACGCTGGGAAGACATTACAGAGCTTAGTTGCCCGTATGATTATGAAAACTCGTCAAATATAGAATGCGTTGGAGAGGGCAGTGCGGAAGTATGCAGTATAAGGGCGACGTGTGGTGAAGAAGGCAACGATCAAATATGTTCGTTGGAAGGCATCAAAATTTTTTCCAACCTTGAATCTGTAAACTTCGATTATCAAGGGGTAACAAATATTGAGCCATTATTGTCATTAAATAAGGTTGAATTTGTCTACTTTACAAATGCTCCTCTGAGTGATTTTGATATAAATCGTATAAAATATATTGATAGTTTGGCCGAAGCCGTTATCAACAGCGGTAATGGTTCTGTTCCGGGGGCAGGTGCGTTTCTAGATGTTATATATGACGTTACGCTGACTATCGAAGACGACAAAGTTTTTATCCTTGAAGGTCAGAATTTAGAAGTTTTAGTAAATGCTTCTTCTAGCGGGTGTATAGATATCTCTTCAACTAATTACCCCGGAACCGATGTTGCCTGTAATGGTAATACCCCGCTTTTACTATCTGGTGATCCAGCAGGTTTAGGTGACTCAGGCAGCTATACTCTTAATTTTAAGGTGGAGGTGGGAGGAAATAAGTTTCAGGAAATCGAAGATCTTAGTCTTGATGTTGATGTTGAGGTGCTGCCGTTTGATTCAAATAAGACTCTTTCAGATTTGTTTTTCGCTGACGCTGACTTAAAGAGTTGCTTGGAATCAAATTATGGAGGGCTGGCGCTCATCGATATTAGGGATGTCGACTTAACCTTATGTGGCTTTTCTGAAAGTGATTCTGTCGATCTGCAAGGGTTGCAAGGTGTTGCGAATATTCGGTCATTAACGGTTGGAGATTTCTCTCTTCAGAATCAGAGTGTCTTGGCGGAACTTCTGTTTATAGAAACGTATAGTGCTCCTGAAGTACCCACATTCGACACAGCTTGGCGTTCATCAATATCAGATTCGAACTTACTGGCTTGTATTGATAGTAAAATCGCTTCAGATTCATCTATAGATTATCTTAGTGATATCACTTCTTTGACATGTAGTGCTGATATTGCGGATGCATATGGAATAGATGTGTTGACAAATTTGGCTGCTTTAACGCTCAGTAATGGGTCAAATATTACAAGTGGAGCAACTAAACTTCTAAACCTTCCTCTCTTGAGATCGTTTTCGGGCTATATTCAAAAGACTACCCGATACGACGACTACAAAGAAGTGTACGGCTCAAATTTTGATCCGGTTGTTATCAATGTGGAGTTAGAGATAGAGGGGCGGTTAGATCCATATTTTCGTGTGACGTCATCAAATACCTCTGAAGTGATGAGTTTTGATTATCAAATATATGACCGAACTAGAGGGCGCTACATTAAGAATGAACCCCATTATTCTAAATACTATCTAATTGATTCGGTAGATGTCGCTGCTGGTAGTTATGCGGTAATTATTAGCCCGTTTAGTAATCCTTACTCAAAAGGCTATAGGTTAGCCCTCGATATTTATAAAACATACGAAACAATTAACTTGCCTAAATTGAGTGGCGACTTGGAAACTGATAGTGATTCGGGAACCGTTACAGACGGTCAATCCTTGAGTGATCGCAACATCTGGAGCTTCTGGTTAAAAACGAAAGTATCGCATACGACGATTGTTATGTATCAAGGCGATGGTGAACCGAAGAGTGTTGACTTTAGTGCCAAGCTAACAAAGGATGGATGTGGTGATTTCACGTCTTGTTATGAATGGGATTTATATTTGACTGAGCCTGGGAATACGAACGGTAGCAGGGTAAGAGGAGATGGATCGCAAAACAATCGGCTGAGCTCGGTAGATATTGGTAATCCAGATGACCCAAGCGATCAAGGCGATATTTCAGTTGAACTTTATGGAGCATCTTCTCTTCCTGAAGGAACACACACATATAAAATTAGATTTCAAGTCACTGCTTATGATTCAGGTTTTAGCGGTGATTCTGGGAACACAGACCGCCTAGATACTTTGTATGAAGATATAGACGTACAAGTTATTGTGATTGATCCTAAGTTAAGTGATTTTTCGGGAGAAATGTCACCCAGCCTCTATCAATGTCTGTCTAGTGAATATGGTGAAGCAGCTAGTGTTTACTCTATTCGCAACTTTGAAATTCAAAACTGTGGATTGTCGTCGAATGATAGTTTAGATCTAACAGGGCTTAGTTTACTCCCTGCGTTAGAAGAGATAGAGCTTCTTTATTATGGCTTTAAGTTGAACAATATTGAGGAGCTGGACAAGCTCAATGGAAGTGTTCAGATCTTCGAACAGGATGTGCGTTTTGATTTGAGCGTGGATGAATTATCAGGTTTTATGCTAGACCCGAGATTAGTGGACTGTGTATTGGATAACGCTGCACAAGCAGGGGCGGCAGAGAATCGGGATATTACAAATTTGAACTGTTCTGGCTACGGTATTTATGACCTTACTGGATTGGACTACTTTACGGAGCTTCAGCAAATCGACCTGTCCGATAATTGGTTAGACGATGGCGATGTTGAATCTTATCGTGATTTATACGAGCTTAGTCGTTCTTCCAATCTCGATTACTTAGACCTTAGTCGAAACAAATTATCTGTTAGTCGCATCCAGCATATTCGAACTTATTGGGGGCTTACTAGTTTCCTGCCTTCAAGTGACTTGCCTTTAGCTCCGTCCATTGAAGTAGAGCTAACACCAAATGTTTTGCAAGTGTTTTGGTCTGGAGGCTTCGGAGCTGATAAATTTGACCTATCAGTAAAGATAAATGATGAGGACTATTTCATTACATATGCCGACGTGGTGTCAGGCTTCTCTATTGATACGGGAGTCAGTGTTTCTAGCTATGAATTGCTTCTAAAGTCGACGAATGACGTGGGTTCAATTGTGACGAATACTTCTCTGTAACTGTATTAGCAAATCTACAATAAAAAGAGGATCGGAAATGCATATGTTTGGCCGTTTTAAGCTGACTATTTTAGTTTCGTTGTTCATCGTGGGTGACGCTAATGCGGACATTGTCCTCGATGGCTCAACCGGGTCGTCTGGAGTCTTGTCTGGACCAAATTTCTCTATAACAGAAGATTTAGGTGTTCGTGCCGGTGACAACCTTATTCATAGCTTTTCTGAATTCAGCATAAGTGCTGGTGAGATTGTGACTTTTTCTGGTGATGCGGCAATTGATAATGTTATTTCGAGAATAACCGGATCCGGAGCAAGCAATATCGACGGTTTTATTAACTCTACAATAGATGGCGCCAACGTTTGGCTCCTGAATCCAAACGGTGTTTTCTTTGGTTCGAATGCACAAATTAGTGTACCTGCTGCGTTTATCGTGTCGACGGCCTCCTCAATTACTGGTGATGTAGACGGCGCTTTAAGTATTGATCAAGACCTCTCATCACCTGTTCTCAATATTGTCGATATAGACCAAGTGGCGTTTGGTGTTACGAGCAACAACGCTATTCAGTTTGATAGTAGCAACATGACGCTGACTAATGGAGGTATGTATCTGGTATCGCAAGATTTATCTTTCAACAATACGACTTTAACTATTAATGATGGTGCACTCAACGCGCTGAGCGGTTCCGGTTCTTTGTCTCTGGACCAGTTTACATTGATCGACTTTGATGGCGATTTTAACGCAATCGACACTGACTTTAATGTCGGCTCAATTAACGGTGGAAGTGGATCAGTGTTGATAGGAGCTGAACATATCTCGCTAACAGGTAGTGATATTGAGCTTGTTGCAACTGAAAATAGTCAGCTAGAAGCTGTTTCCATTACCTTTAACGACTCGAAGTTTGATATAGAAGTTCTGGATAGTGGTATTGACGTTGATTTGCGAGTGGATGCTGACTCTCTCGTTATGACCGACCGCAGTCGCTTCCTGACGGAAACAGATAGAGGTAGCGTTAACTCACTCGGGGCTGATTTAGTCTTTGAAATAGAGGGTGATCAACAATCATTACTTCG
>ENA-OSET01003477-OSET01003477.1-sediment-metagenome-genome-assembly--contig:-NODE-3477-length-14434-cov-3.251933_pt1 | contig 14434 bp, 14 predicted proteins | sample MGYA00237882_ERZ534229 | MGnify/ENA primary metagenome ERZ534229 (study PRJEB26408, sample SAMN06266212) | sediment metagenome | isolation source: Hudson Canyon methane seep mesocosm | place... | reverse complement strand
TGTCTGGTAATGAGAATAATTTGCATTTATTCTGTGAGGCGCTTCAGAAATATATGACATTAGTGCCCTCTGATGTCAGTAAGGCTGAGCGAGGTTACCGTTTGGGTAAGGTGACGCTATAAATGGTTTGATATTTATCGCGTCAATCTTGGGGGGGCATTGAGTGATTGGTGTAAGGTTGTCAGGCAGAATGAAATATCAAAACAAAGCACTTATTGATTATAAATTTTTATACGCTGTCGTACTTAGTTTATCGTTGATTAGTTTGTCGCTATTAAGCCGTGTCAGTCAAGCTCAAGACCTCGCTTTAACCGAACTAAATACACTTTATCAAGCCTTGTTAAATGATTATGTCTCTCCTGGTGAGAAGAATGGTTTGACCGCTAATATGGTGAATTATGCTGAAATACGGCATGACGACCGTCTTAATGATCTAATGACCCGCCTACAGAATTATCCTCTAGAAAATCTTGATACTAAACAAAAGAAAACTGCTTTCTATTTAAATGCTTATAATATCTTAAGTATCACTAAAGTTGCCGATAACTGGCCTTTGAAGAGGCTTAAGTCGCTGGGTAGCTTTTTTAAACCTGTCTGGACTCACTCTGCTGGAAAAGTGTGTGGTGAAAAAATGACACTTCGGATTTTAGAGCGTGATATTTTACAGCAATTAGGAGAGCCTCGAATTCATTTCGCACTTAATTGTGCATCTATGGGTTGCCCAAACCTAAGGCTAGAGCCGTATAGGGCGGATGCTTTAGAGTTTCAGTTGGAGGACCAGTTAAAGGAGTTTATGAAGCAAGAAGGCAAAGGTATGCAGGTGGTCGGTGATGGCCAGGTAAAACTATCTAAAATTTTCGAATGGTTTGATGACGATTTTGAACAGATAGGCGGTGTTTCTAATCTTATCCAGACTTATTTGCCTCCATCTGATAAACCGTGGGAAATTGTCGGCTATCTTGACTATGATTGGGATGTTACTTGCAATTTAAGCGGTTCCGAAAAACGTAAAGCTAAGCGTAATCGAAGTGCGACGGTTTTTAGGTATTAAAGACTGGTAGACTTTGTTTTCGTGTAGAATTGAACTCTGTGGTAAATTTTGTCCTGACCCTAGAGCGTTTAAATGTCTTTAATTACGTCAAAAATATCAACATTTCCTGAGTTTATTCAAACAGATTTACAGCATGCTTGGGGTGTAATCGCTGAATATTATTTATCCAATGATCTTTGGGAGAATAACCACTGCCCCTGGGAAGAAGCGTTCATTCAAGACTTGTTAACGATTTGGTCGCGCAGTGATTATGTTAAAGACTCGTGCGTCCGTTACCCTCAATGGTTAAATGAGCTCTCAAAAGAAAACTCTGTACTTTACTGTTCAAAAACTGAAACTGACTATCATGAACAGTTACGGTTACGTATTCAGTGTTGTCAGGATGAGGCTACTCTGATGTTGACGTTAAGGGAGTTTCGCCGGGCTGAAATGTTACGACTCATTTGGCGGGATTTACTTAATATCGCTGAATTAGAGGAGACTTTGGCTGATGTGAGTGCCTTGGCTGATGTTTGTGTGTCAGAGACCTTGGATCACCTTTATGAGCAATTAGTTGAGCGTTATGGTGTGCCGATGTCTAAAGCGAAAGAGGGGGGGGCAGCTATCCCTCAGCGTATGTTGGTACTTGGTATGGGGAAGCATGGAGCAAAAGAATTAAACGTCTCCTCCGATATTGACTTGATTTTTGCATACCCCGAATCGGGAATAACAGATCATTCTAAAAAACCGATTGAAAACCATCTGTTTTTTACTAAGCTTGCCCAGAAACTCATCTATGTATTAGACCATATCAATGGTGAGGGGTTTGTGTTTCGGGTTGATATGCGTTTGAGGCCTTATGGTAATAGTGGTGCTTTGGTATTAAATTTTTCTGCTTTTGAAGATTACTATTACCACCAAGGTCGAGAGTGGGAGCGCTATGCGATGATAAAAGCTCGCGTAGTCGCTGGTGATGTGGAGCAAGGGCTACAGCTCTTAAATATTATTCGCCCGTTTGTGTACCGTAAATATACAGATTTTACATCGTTCCAAGCGCTTCGTGATATGAAACGCATGATTATGGCTGAAGTACACCGAAAAGGAGGGGAGCAAAATATTAAGCTTGGCCAGGGTGGAATCCGCGAGATTGAATTTATCGCTCAAGCTTGCCAGCTTATTTATGGTGGGCGTGATACAAATTTGCAGCATCCTGGTTTGTTGCCTGTGTTTACTATGTTAAGGGCTAAGGGGTATTTGCCCGGTGAGTGGGTTGACACCTTAGTGAATGCCTATCGGTTTTTACGTAATATGGAGCATGCGATACAGGGTTTAGCGGATAAACAAACGCAGTTAATTCCGGTATCAAATGAAGAAAAAGAGCGTGTTGCCTGGTCTTTATCCTATACAGGTTGGCATGAAGCTGAACAAGCTATGCATCAGCATCGTACCGCTGTCAGTCAGATTTTTGAGGCGTTTCTTCAGGATGATAATAAATCCACGGAGCCTTGTAAGCAAAGCGATTCATGGTTAACGCTTTGGCAAAGAGGGGGTGAAGAGCTTGAATGGATCAATGCATTACAGGCTTTGGGTTTCGAAGATGCTTCGAGGAGCTATCATGCATTGATGACGCTTCGAGCGCATCGAATGTTTGGCGTAATGTCGGAAGATTCACTTCAGCGCTTTGAGTGCTTTCTGCCGTTGTTACTTAATACCGTGGCGGCCTATCCATCGCCCTCACTAACGCTTTCACGTGTTCTAGAGTTAGTGAGTGTTATTCTTGGACGTACTGTCTACCTTGTTCTTCTATATGAAAACCCTAATGCACTTAAGCGGCTTTGTGATCTTTGTTCCGAAAGCCCTTGGATATCTGAGCACCTGGTAAAAAGCCCCGTAATTCTTGATGAGCTATTAGATGAACATAGTTTGTATCAGCCACCAAATAAGAACTTGCTACAGGATGAACTTAGGCAGCAGTTATTACGCATTCCAGAGGATGACTTGGAAACACAAATGGACTGCCTGAGAATTTTTAGACATTCCCATATGTTACGAGTAGCGGCCTCAGAATTAGGTGAATACTTACCATTAATGAAAGTAAGTGACTACTTAACGTGGTTAGCAGAAACACTTCTGGAGCAAGCGATCAGCATTGCCTGGAAAAATATGACGACAAAATATGGTTACCCTGAAGGGCTTACAGGAGACTGTTTGGCGCTTGGTTTTGCGATTGTTGGCTATGGAAAACTTGGTGGAATTGAGTTGGGGTATAGTTCAGATCTGGATATGGTTTTTTTGTACGATTCAAATGATAATGGGATGACCAACGGTGATCGACAAATTAATAACCAGTTGTTTTATATACGTTTAGGACAGCGTGTTATTCACATTTTGTCAACTCAGACAACGCAAGGAGAGCTCTACGAGACTGATATGCGCTTACGCCCTTCAGGAAATTCTGGAATGTTGGTCTCATCACTCTCAGCCTTTGAGAAGTACCAGCAAAATGAAGCATGGACTTGGGAGCATCAAGCGTTGGTGAGAGCGCGTTTCATTGCTGGCGATTCCGATCTAGGTGAGCGTTTCAATCTTGTTCGACAGAAAATTCTAACAAGTCATGATGATACGTTTAACGACAAAAAAGAAGCAGCTAGCCTCGTTACTGATGTAGTAAATATGCGGCGTAAAATGAAAGTAGCGGCCATTGATAAATTTGGCAGTGAAGAAAAAGCAGTAAATGATATAAAGCAAGGTGATGGCGGTTTAATTGATATTGAATTTATCACTCAATATGGTGTGTTGCAATATGCTAGTCAGTCCGCTGGCTTGCTAGAGTGGACTGATAATGTACGCTTATTGGAGGCGTTGGCAAAGTATAAATGTTTTGGTGAAGTGGATATTTCCCCTTTGGCTGATGTGTATCGTCAACTGCGTTCAGCGTTACACCGAAAGAGCCTAGCAGATGACCGGTATCAGGTTAGCTTAGTTGATTATTCGGAGCAGCGACTTGCTGTCATGGCTATTTGGCAACAGATCTTTGCGGGATAGAACTTGACGGAGATAGGTGTTTAAGAAAGACACATGCTTCAGGTTTAAATGCTATTTGTAGGTTGTGGACGAACGAAGTGAATCCCAATATGGTGTAAGAGGTTGTGCTTCTTTCAGTCTACTTTGAGCATTTCTTGATTAGGCTTCTTCTAGCTGCTCCTCTAAAGAGATAAGAGACTGTTTCGTTCTAGTCGTATTTATATTTTGACCAATGAAATGCAGGCCACAACGGTAGTTGTTGTTTATCTTAGACCGGTTACAAACAAAGCATGACACTTCTACGGCGTTTTCTGCGCCATCCGAAATTACTAACTGTAACTCATCTCCAATTTTAAAATTATATTGGCTTTCTATTGCCATACCAAATCGATTGAAATCGATTGTTGATAATAATATATCTTTATTTTGTTGGTTTGCGATAGATTGGGAAGATTTGAGTAATAAAGAGAAGCTTGGTGCTAAATAACGTTCGTGAGTTCGACGGTCTAAATTAGTATTATTCATAATATACCTACAGCATTAATCGTTTATAAATAAAGCATATAAATATAGTTTAGGATAAGAAATGAAAAGAGATCATTACAAAGTATTCATGTGAGCCCTTATGTATACTGCTTCTTGGTTGAAGTGTGTGGGTACTAACAAAAATTATCTTTGAATTAACTCATGAAAATAGCGGAGAAGTATCTGCTAGCAAACTGTAGTTGTAAACAATGCGCTTAAGGAGTGAGCCAATGTTTTTGTCTAATCTTAATTTGAATCGTTATTATTACCTTTGTTTCTTACCACACAGACTGGCTAATGTATTGCTCTTCGTCTGGTTCCCCGTTTTCGTACATGCCCAATCTTCCCCCTCTTTACAGCTTGCAAATGTTTATCATGCTGACATAGATGTGAAGGATTATTGGGTAAGTGAAAAGTTAGATGGCGTCAGGGCTTATTGGGATGGTTCTAAATTTATTTCTAAGAATGGTAATGCGTATGTCGCCCCGGTCTGGTTTACTCAGAATATGCCTGACTTTGCCTTAGATGGAGAGCTTTGGATAGCACGCAATACCTTCGATGAATTGTCGGGAATAGTGCGTAAGAAAATACCTATAGATTCAGAGTGGCGAAAAGTGAGCTACCAGATATTTGATCTGCCTCAAAACCCTGCGATATTCGATATTCGGTTGAATACACTGAATAGACTCTTCGGGGCAGAGTTTGTCGAGAGAAAAGAATCTGATAATGCGATGCCACCTGAATGGTTGGTTGTGATAAATCAATTTAAGGTGAATAGTCATGCTGACTTAATGATTGAGTTGGACCGGGTTATTCAGAAAGGGGCTGAGGGCTTGATGCTTCATTTGGGCTCCTCCCTGTATCATGGTCGAAGAGATGATGAACTGCTCAAATTGAAAAAATTTTTTGATGCTGAAGCAAAAGTAATTGAATATTACCCCGGTAAAGGCAAATACAAAGGATTGCTAGGTGCGATGCTGGTAGAGACTTTAGATAGATCACGTGCAAAAATCAGGTTTCGTATTGGGACAGGCTTTAGTGTTAATGAGCGTAGAGAACCGCCACCCATTGGCGCAGTGATTACCTATAAGTACTTTGGTTTTACCAGGTCGGGCTTACCTAAATTCCCGAGTTTTTTGCGAATTAGAAAGGAGTAAGGGTATGGGTTTGATCTTCAAATTTATGCTTGTTAGTGTGGTACTGACGTTCATGAAAATAGATTAGGTTTGCTATATTGGGTTGTTTTGTTGAGGAGTCAAATGTGCTCCCGGTAGGCCCTTCAATGATTACTACAGTGCTAGTTCGAGTACCATAACTCGGGCTGGTGATGAATGCCGGAGATAACAAACGCTCTAGTTCAAGGCCAATGCCTGTATTTGGCAGTTGATCATCTATGGCTATTTCATCGTTTTGTAATGCTGTTAATAGGTGCCGAGTAATATCAGGGTTGCTTGTATGATGCTGAATACAGGCTAATGATTTTTTTGTACGTTGGACTTTTGGCCATGGCGTATTAAGTAAGTGGTTGCTTAGGCCGTATTCGCCTGCTGGTAAGTTGATGGCCTTCTCGTACTCACCAAGGTTGTTTTTTTGATTGTGGCAATAGACTAAATTTTTACCGTCAAAGAGCAGAGCATTAAAGCCTGAGAATTCATCTTTCTGAATCTGCTCTGCAAAATGGGTTGCACTGTCGTTTGAATTTAAAAAACCATGTGGAATTTCACCTCGTGAACGAGGGTACGTTTGGCTATTTGGGTGGCGATAGTTGGTAACCGCCGCAAAGCGCATATCGCGAGATACGGCTAGCCAGGTGCCATTCATTTTTAAATCGCGGCCGCCAAAAATATTTGGCTTATCGTCCCAATAATGTGCAGCTTTACTCGGTCGATCGTAAAACTCATCGCGATTTGATGCCAGGGTTAGCATTCGCTTAGCATTTGGTTGCCAGTTAAAAACGATCAGACACATTTTAAATATACTCCAGGATATTAGTCTTTAAGCTAAAAATAATATGTTTAAACTATATCGAATATCTTTAGTCTCTTGCTATTATACCCAGCATTTATAACAACATGGCATGATCCCCATATATACGCTACTACGGGCAATTCAATATGATCATAGCAAGTTATCTTTTGGCCGGCATATTTGCAGGCATAACCGCAGGGTTATTTGGTGTAGGTGGTGGTTTAGTAGTGGTGCCTATTTTGGTATTTGCTTTCGAACTACAAGGTTTTACGCCTGATGTTTTGACGCATATGGCAATTGGCACCTCATTAGCGACTATTGTATTTACAGCAACGAGCTCGACCATTAGCCATAACAAAAAAGGGGCGGTTCTTTGGTCTGTTTTTAAACCGATGAGTTTGGGAATTGTTTTAGGTGCGGTATTAGGTGTGTTAACTGTTGTGCAGCTGGATGGAGAGGTACTAAAAAAAATGTTTGGCCTTTTTGCTGTGGGGGTGTCGATAAAAATGCTGCTCAAAACGGCTGCGAGTGGTAGTGACGCTTTATCTTCTTCACCGGTATTTGCTTTAGTGGGGGTTGGTGTTGCTTGGGTGTCATCGATATTTGGTATTGGTGGCGGTACCTTAACTGTGCCTTTTTTGAGTCGGTATAAAATTGAAATGAAACAAGTGGTGGGTACCTCTGCCGCGTGCGGACTGCCGATTGCTTTATCGGCATCTTTGAGCAATATGTTAATTGGTCACGGGGTTGATGGTCGGCCCGAGTGGAGTGTCGGTTTTGTGTATTTGCCGGCTTTGTTGGGTATTTGTCTAACATCGGTATATTTTGCGAAAATTGGTGCGCACTTTGCTCACCGTTTGCCTTCGAAGTTATTAAAACAGCTGTTTTCGGTTTTTCTGATGGCCGTTGGTATTCGATTTTTAATCACTTAATACGTATTTAAGTTTTTAGAGGATTTACTCAAGTATGTTTCTACTCATTAAAAGGACGCTGTAATGGCTTTATCTTATCCAAACATAGATCCGGTTGCGATTGATCTTGGGCCACTTCAAATACATTGGTATGGACTTATGTATCTGTTTGGCTTTTTAGCCGCTTTTTTATTAGGGCAGCAGCGCGCTCAGAGAACAGGTTCGCCGATTAGCAAAGAGCAGGTCGGCGATATGATTTACTACTGTGCTATTGGGGTCATTATTGGTGGGCGATTGGGTTATGTGTTCTTTTATAATTTTGATAAATTTTTAGATGACCCAATTTGGTTGTTTAAAATTTGGGAAGGTGGAATGGCCTTTCATGGTGGCTTAATGGGCGTCATGACAGCGATCGTGTTATACGCAAGAAAAATAGGTTGTACTTTTTTCCAATTGCTAGATTTTATTGCACCGCTGGTGCCAATTGGCTTGGGTTTGGGCCGTATTGGGAATTTTATTGGGGCAGAGTTATGGGGGCGCGCGACTAACGTGTCTTGGGGAATGATTTTCCCCACCGACCCTGAGCAGCTCGTTCGGCACCCTTCGCAGCTATATCAGTTTGCATTAGAAGGTGTATTATTTTTCTGTATTTTATGGTTTTACTCTTCAAAACCTAGGCCGGCCGCGTCAGTATCAGGCATGTTTATGATTTTTTATGGCATCTTCAGATTTTTAGTTGAATTTGTGAGAGAACCTGATGCTCATATTGGCTTTATTGCTTGGGGATGGTTAACTAAAGGCCAGTTGTTATCATTTCCGATGATTTTGATTGGGGTTGGCTTTATACTTTATGCCTATAAATACAACATGGATACGCTTGCTGTAAGCCAAGCGAAAGGAAAGAAAAGTAAATGAAAGCGTATTTAGATTTAATGAAAGATGTGTTGGAAAATGGTACTAATAAAGGGGACCGAACGGGGGTTGGCACACGCTCTGTATTTGGCCGTCAAATGCGTTTTGATCTATCGAAAGGCTTTCCACTATTAACGACCAAGAAAGTGCACCTTAAAAGTATTATTCACGAGCTACTTTGGTTTCTTGAGGGTAGTACAGATAATAACTGGCTAAAAGAGCGGGGCGTCTCTATCTGGGACGAATGGGCAACTGAAACAGGTGACTTAGGTCCTATTTATGGTAAACAATGGCGTAGTTGGGTGGCTGCCGATGGACGAGTAGTAGATCAAATTGAAGAACTGATTCAACAAATTAAAACTAAGCCTGACTCCAGACGCTTGATTATTTCTGCGTGGAACCCTACCGAGCTACCTGATGAAACCATTTCGCCTCAAGAGAATGTCGAACAAGGAAAAATGGCATTAGCACCGTGTCACTGTTTATTTCAGTTTTATGTGCTTAATGGAAAGTTATCTTGTCAATTATATCAGCGTAGTGCTGATTTGTTTCTTGGCGTGCCTTTCAATATTGCAAGTTATGCATTGCTGACGCACATGATTGCCCAACAATGTGATTTGGAGGTGGGGGAGTTTGTACACACCTTTGGTGACTGCCATTTGTATCAGAACCATTTAACCGATGATATCGTGCTGAAGCAGTTATCTCGAACACCCACGGCATTACCAAGTTTGAAGTTAGCAAGAAAGCCTGATTCTATTTTTGATTATGAATTCGAGGATTTTGAAGTAGTAGATTATCAACCACAAGCAGGCATTAAGGCACCGATAGCAATATGACGATAATGAAAAAATCAATGATTGTAGCGATGGCTGAAAATAGAGTTATTGGAATTAATAATAATTTGCCTTGGTACTTACCTAATGACCTGAAATATTTTAAGCAGGTCACAATGGGAAAACCGATATTGATGGGTCGCTTAACCTATGAGTCAATTGGCAAGCCTTTACCAGGGCGTACTAATATCGTATTAACCCGAAATGAGGCTTGGTCAGCGGAAGGTGTAAAGACCGTTTGTTCTTTAAGGGAGGCGTTTCAGCTTGCCGAGTCAATTAGTGAGATAGACGGGCAGGATGAAGTGATGGTGATAGGTGGTGATCAGATTTATAAAACGACGCTACCAGAAGTTGACCGGATTTATTTAACGAAAGTACATGCAGAAGTGAAAGGTGATGCATTTTTTCCCGAGGTCGATTGGTCTGAGTGGAAAGAGGTGGGTCGTGAAGACTTTAAAGCGGAAGGGCCGAACCCGTATGATTATAGCTTTTTAGTATTGGACCGAATTGCGCCTAGTGCTTAATTTAGTATGTGAGCGCTATTTTTGTAGGTTGTGGATGAACGAAGTGAATCCCAACATGATCTAAAATATCAAGTAAGGTTGGGATTCGCGTTGCTCATCCCAACCTACGTCAATCAATAGACCGGATGTATTTAAACGTCTGGTCTAATCTGTTATTAATCGAGTAAGCTTAGATCCCTAACGCCGCCTTTATCAGCACTGGTTGCTAATAAAGCATATGCCTTTAAAGCACTCGAAACTTTACGTGGTCGATCTTCTATTGGTTTCCATCCATCTTTACCTTTTGCATCCATTGCTTTTCTACGTTGATCAAGCTCTTCAGGGCTGATGTCGACATTAATGCTTCGATTAGGTATATCAATCTTGATGCTATCGCCTTGCTCAATCAGTCCAATGGCGCCACCAGAAGCTGCTTCTGGAGATGCATGCCCTATTGAAAGACCTGAAGTACCACCAGAGAAACGACCGTCAGTTAATAGCGCACATTCCTTACCTAAACCTTTCGATCTATACTCAGGTAAAACGATCATATTATCTGGCTCTATATGCTTGCCAATATAATACTTGGTTATAATCCAAATCCCACATACTGCGATCAGATTATTTTTTTCAAAGGCACCTACACATTGATACCCTTGCCCAATCATCTCACTCACCCTCAGTCTTAATGTTTCTATTTCAATATTAGGATTAGACATTTGAAGAAAAGGAAAGATTGAGTCAATGTCTTCAAAATTAATCAATTCTATATTCATAACCAGAGTCCATTCTTGTTGCCCTAGCGCCGTTATAACGGACGCGCTTTTTTTTGCGCGTCCAGACGAAGGTGTTCGTTAATAACATTAGGCATAAATTCGCGTGCAAGACCATAAATACTGGTTAATAAAGCAAGAATATTTGAAAGTAATGCTGGATATGAAGATACCATAAGGTTATGTCCAATCCATGCAAATATACACAATATTAAAAATATACGCAGGTGCTTGGTATTAACCTGAAGGTTTCCAATACAAAATAAGATAAGTGCTAAGGATGAAAATATGGATGGATAGCCCTGCCATGTATAGAAACAAACCAATGGGGTTAATAGCAATGAAGCTAAATAGACTGACTTAAATCTTGGATGAGATTCTAACGGAATAGCTAGTAATGCCTGCATTCCAGCAACGGCCATTACTGCTGCGCCTGTATATGCGTTTAATAGAGAAAAATGTAAGCCCATAAAAATACACGCAAGCATTTGGCCTAGCAATAAGAACCTTCTTTCCCTGATAAGAGGCCAATAAGTGTTAGTAATAATACCCATAATCCCCAGAACTGTAGCTAATTCCATTTATAAAAATCTCTGTTAATTATTATTTATTCGATCCATTCTTTGAGCCAAAACGGGAAGTTGATTATATGTGGTTTTAAAGGTGTCTGTAACATCAAAGCCATAGCCACTATATAGCTTCTTAGCTGGGTGGTTTGTGCTAGCAACATACAAACAAGCATTTGATGGAATATTGGATAATAGGAACTCCAATAATTTCTTGCCTATGCCCATACCACGACTCTCTGGCCGCACAAAAAGTGCACGAATCTCATTACTATATAAAGCACCGTAACCTTCAATAAGCTGTTCATTGTGAAAAACATAAATATCTGATTCCATCAACTCACTCAAGCGTTTTGAATCTTCCTCAATAGGTACAAGTAAAAACTCTTGTGCTTCAAATTGCAGCTCATCAAGTTTTGATTTTGAATATATATCAAATATCTGCGGTAGATCCTCTTCTCTACTTACTCGAATAGTCATAAATACTGCCTAACGCCTCAAACACCGGACGCAGCTTTAGCTGCGTCCGAGTGCTTTGATTTGTTAGTACTGATATTGTGTTTGTATACTGAAAGATCATCATCAATTAGTAATATTTCTGTGTCTTTAGAGTAAAAGAATCTGTTTGCAGATAATATGACTTTAGTATTCATTAAGCCCACAAATTCTTTTCTTGCAATATAAGTTCCCTCATTTATTTTCTCATTTCTTCCAATTAAAATTGCATTCTTTGTAATTGGTACACAGATTTCTACATTAGGAGTATTAAGACCGAAGTAGAAGCCGTTACCGCCTTTAGGATGACTCAGAATAAAAGGATTATCTGAAGTTATAGTGTTGATATCTGAATCTTCAATAACATATAGTTGATAGTATTTTTTTGATAGACACTCTTGAACCTTATCTATTAGCCTTAACTCTGACTTGATAAGATCTGTTTGTGTAAATTCAAACTCATCTCTGTTTGAAATTTTTACATCTTGACTAATGCTATCTACTATTTCCTTAGTTCGCCTCATAGGCATCTCAAGGCTTTCTCTAAAAGCAGGAACCCTTAAGTACAGTGTGGCCAATAGTAATATTAGATGTTTCATTTCATCTTTAGGCGGTAAACACGAGTGTTCATTAATATAATTGATCGCTTCAATTATATTTGGCTCGATTTTTTCTGCATAAAAATCTTCAACAATTAATGAATTCTCATGCTCAACTGTATAGTAATCTCTTTGTGCACAAGAATCGTTAGGAGTTGTATGAAATGGTTTATCATTATTTTTGGGGACAGCCCAAAACTGTGATAAGTTTTCACCTCCATCAGTAAAACCCTTTAGATAACACTTTGGGATGTAGTGATGTTTTGCCTTTCTTCCCACGATACCTCCTGTAGTACTAACGCCCGCCTCAACTGCCGGAGGCTACTGACGCCTTTTTTGCGGGTTTTTCGCAAAAAAGGTGACAGTGGCCGGAGGTCAGATTGCAGGCGCTTGTTAGCTGCTTACTTTATCACGGTCTTGAATTCTTCTTCTTTTTCTTTTAACAGCTTTAGCATTAATTCATTGTTTGAAACAGTTTCTTTCTCAATATTAACAGGGGCTTTTTTATGAGTTGGATTTAACTCCAATGTTTCCAGTCTCCTTTTACTAGTTTTTCTACCAAAGGAAAATCTCCAGCCATGCAAAGTATTAAATAATGCGGCATAGTATAGAATCTCATTATTAAGTAAGTTTTCTTTTGGGATTAATACTGTACAAGAATCACCACCGTTGCCTTTAGGTAGAAATGGTCCTAAATGCACTGTCGCATGACCTAATCCAGATATGCAAATTGCAGGCCCTTGAAATACTTTGTCGGTATCAAATGGCTCAACATAGGAAACAACACCATTATTCATTTCAGTGTTCGTTATAAATGGAATAGTACCTGGTGTGTAATCATCTGTGCTTTTTGATTTGGCCGCTGTCATATTAAATAATTCAGAAATAAGCATTACTTCAGACCTCTACGTATTTGCTGAAAAACCAACTCAGAATAAATTGAACTTATGGATTCAGTAAGTTCCTTCGTATCTAGTTCTGCATTATCTAGGTATTGCTGCGGGATAAGTTCTAAGTGATTGTCATCGATATCAAATGTTTTTGCTTGAATTAATCCTGGAACTTCCTTTATTTTACCCCCTTCAATAAAGGATTTAATATCATCTTGAAGTAAATCTAGCTGACTGCCTCTGTCATGCGGTAGGCGCCTTTTCTTTAATTTATCAAAACCATCATCAGTGATTCTTACAAAGAGGGATTTTGTCGAATTCGTATGCTTTACCCCCTTTTTGATAACAACAATTACAGACTCTACACTAGCTTGAGGGTAAAAAAGATCATTAGGAAAACTTATAACAGATAGGACAGTATTAGTCTGAATTAACCTCTTTCTCCAGGATAAATCTTTACCACCTGAATACATTACTGATACAGGGATGACAGATAATAATAACCCACCCTCACTCATTTGATTTAAGGCGTGATCAATAAAAGTAAATTCTTGTTCATCATCCCGCTTTAATGCGAAAGGAGGATTCATTAGTACTTTTGTAACAGGTTTCCTATCGCCTTCTTCTTCAATATATTCTGCACTTAATTCACCATTTCTTATCTTTCGATTAAGATTAACGGCTAAGCAATCGCCATTGACAATGTTGTTTTTTCCATCCCCGCGGAAGATCATATTAACAATTGCAAGAGAAGCTACATTTGCTTGCTGTTCAATGCCAAATATTTTGTGCTTCTTGAACATTTCAACTTCATCCGGCTCATTACTTCTAACTCTATCATAAGCGGCAACTAAGAAACCTCCTGTTCCACAAGCTGGGTCATAAACAAGGTCTGATGAGTTGACATCAATGATGTAGCTAGAGAATTCTGTGATATGCCTAGGAGTTAATACTATTCCAATATCTTTTGCTCCGTTGCCGTATTTGAGAAATACTTCATAAAACTTCCCAAGAAGATCGTGGCTTCCGTCCATAGCAGCTTTTATATTGATCTTTCTTAACAAGAAGAAAACCTTAACAACTGCAGCCTTATATTTTAGTTTTGCAGAATCCTCTTGAGGAAGCCTTAGCTCTATGTATTCTGCAAACTCTCTTTTCGCATGATTAATTAATACATCCTCTGCCCGATTATTTATATCTTTAATAAACACATCTGGTGATGCATTAAAATTCGGCAATGTATCTGAAACCATTGAAAGCAATACTGAAGACATTACAGTTGCTCTTAGGTCTTTATTTATAGATGCTTTATGTAGCTCTTCATTAATCTGCTCAGCAATGTTTAATAAAACAGATTCATCAGTAACTAATTCATTTAGAATATTGGTGTTATTATCAACAA
>ENA-OSET01003476-OSET01003476.1-sediment-metagenome-genome-assembly--contig:-NODE-3476-length-14434-cov-5.291008_pt1 | contig 14434 bp, 13 predicted proteins | sample MGYA00237882_ERZ534229 | MGnify/ENA primary metagenome ERZ534229 (study PRJEB26408, sample SAMN06266212) | sediment metagenome | isolation source: Hudson Canyon methane seep mesocosm | place... | reverse complement strand
AAAGATATAGTAAGGAGGGAATATTCCAATGAAGATGCGATCAATAAAATGAAAATTCTTCATGAGTTCGATGTGCCGTTCAGCGTGAATAATATTATCGGTTTCCCAGATGAAACCCGTGACTTAGCCTTTGACACGATCGAGCTCAACAGACTTCTAAAGTCTGACAGTATTAGTTGTTCTGTGTTTGTTCCATTTCACGGGACCGAATTAAGGGAATATTCTGAAAAGAAGGGATATATAAAAAAGGCCCAGTTATGTACCGTTAGTAATTCTGATGGTACAGTTTTGACGATGCCCCAATGGAACGGTGCTGATATAAATAGGCTTAGGAAATGTTTTGCAATGTATGTGAAATTTCCTAAAAGTAGATGGCCAGACATTCAGAAGGCAGAAAAGGACCCTATTCTTCACGATAAGTTGAGTGAAGAATATAGGCAGGAATTTTGGAGTGATTCTAGTGCTAAGATAGAGAGTGACTTAGCTGAAGCAGCCAGAGGGATCTTTTAGTCAACACCATAGGAAATAATAAGTTTCGTTACATTATGTAACGATTTTAAAAAGTTGGTAGAGAAATTTTTTATTTTCTTATACTGTGGTAATATTTCAATCGTTGGCAATTATTGTTAACATTTTTAACTAATAAGGGGAGTTAATATGAGTGATTCAGAGTTAATTTACGAACTCGAAGCAGATCCACCACCTGCTGAAAAGTTCTTTGCCGCACTACAACATGTGCTGGCAAGTTTTGTTGGCGTTATTACACCAACATTAATTATTGGCGGTGTACTTGGACTAGGTGAACATATACCTTATCTTATAAGTATGGCGCTTATGGTTTCAGGAGTTGGCACAATCATCCAAGCTAAAAAACCGATGAATATAGGTGCTGGAATGATCTGCGTTCAAGGAACAAGCTTTGCGTTTCTAAGCTCAGTTCTTGCAGCCGGTTTTGTGGCTAAAGCACAAGGCGGTGGACCTGAAGAAATTCTGGCTATGATAATGGGAGTTTGTTTCTTAGGCGCGTTTATAGAGATTGGTCTGAGTCAAGTTTTACCTCAACTCAGAAAACTCATTACGCCTTTAGTTACTGGCACAGTAATTACGATTATCGGTGTAAGTTTAATTAAAGTTGGACTGACTGATTTAGCTGGTGGTCAATGGCTTCTAGATAACAAGCCTGAATTTTGGGGATCTTTATCCAATCTATTTCTAGGATTCTTAGTGCTTATCTCTATCATTATTTTGAATCGTTCAAGCAACCAATGGCTTCGCCTATCCTCCATTGTCATCGGATTAGCAATTGGCTTTGTTGTTGCATTAATGATGGGTAAAGTCAACACAAGTCAGTTATTTGTAGTGCAACAAGTGATTAGTATTCCTATACCTTTCAAGTATGGTTTTAATTTTGATATTATTGCTTTCATACCTATTGCATTAATTTACGTCATTACAGCTATTGAATCTTCTGGTGATATTACTGCAAACTGCATGATATCTAAGCAAGATGTTAAAGGTGAAGGGTATATCAATCGGATTAAAAACGGTGTCCTTGGTGACGGTGTAAACTCAGCAATTGCTGCTGTTTTTAATACTTTCCCTAACACCACTTTTAGCCAAAACAATGGTGTTATTCAGCTTACTGGTATTGCTAGTCGTCATGTTGGTGTCTGGATTGGTGCAATCCTAATCTTAATGGGATTATTCCCTCATATAGGTTCTATATTGAGGGCTCTTCCCAATCCTGTATTAGGTGGCGCAACTATCGTCATGTTTGGTACTGTTGCTGTTGCAGGCATAAAAATCCTTGCTACGGTGAATATGAATCGACGTAATATGTTGATTCTAGCAGTATCTTTTGGTATGGGTATAGGTGTTCTGCTGGTTCCACAATTTGCAGGCGCCTTGGCCAGTAATATTGGCGGCACCTTTGGTAAGCTCATGGGTAGTATCTTTAGCTCAGCAATTACAACAGGTGGTTTGACTGTTCTAATTTTGAGTGCCATTATGGGTGAAAAACAAGAAGATTAATATCTGTTAGTATTAAAAGGCGGCTTAAAGCCGCCTTTTTTTATTACCGATCTTAAATTAATTTCAAAAAAATTTAGGCTTTAACTATATTTAAATATCAATAAAAAGCATTGATATTGCTACAATATTGGAAACATTCACTACAATCAATATGGTATATTTCGACTAAGTATTGAGGAGTTTTGTTGAATTAAGCTCAATTTTCGCTTTACAAAAGGCTTTCATTAAAGTAAATTTGTAGCAAAAGTTTGATGTAATTTCAATCTCTAAAAACAATGTATAGGTGATTAATATCATCTTGGAAATTTTTTTTCTTTAAAAAAGTGTTAATTTATGAGTAATACAGAGCCGTTAGTAAAGTTTGAAAACGTTCAAAAAAGTTATGATGGTGAAATACTTGTTGTTAAAGATTTCAACTTAGATGTTGCTCCAGGAGAGTTTGTCACAATGTTAGGCCCCTCAGGCTCAGGTAAAACGACATGCCTGATGATGCTGGCTGGTTTTGAGCCAACCACGAATGGAACCATCTACTTAAAAAATAAACCAATCAACAATGTACCTCCACATAAACGTGGAATTGGCATGGTATTTCAAAATTACGCCCTCTTCCCTCATATGACCGTTGCTGAGAATTTAGCATTCCCATTAGAAGTTCGCAAAATGGGTAAAACTGAGAGAGAAGCAAAAGTGAATCGCGCTCTTGATATGGTTCAGCTTGGTGATTTTGGTCAGAGACGACCTATGCAGTTATCCGGTGGTCAGCAGCAACGAGTTGCTGTTGCACGCTCTCTTGTCTTCGATCCTGATTTAGTCTTGATGGATGAACCATTAGGAGCGCTTGATAAAAACCTAAGAGAGCAGATGCAATATGAAATTAAACATCTGCATGAGAGTCTAGGTTTAACTGTCGTCTACGTTACACATGACCAGACAGAAGCACTAACAATGTCGAATCGTATTGCAGTATTTGATGATGGTGTGGTTTTACAATGCTCTTCCCCAGAAGACCTATATGAAAAACCTGAAAACGCCTTTGTAGCAAACTTTATTGGTGAAAATAATCGTCTCATGGGATCTGTAGAGTCGATTGATGGTGACAAAGCAACTGTTAAAACTGATTCAGGCGATATAGTTGTCGCCTCAAAGGTTAATGTTAATAAAGTGGGTGATCGAGCAACCTTGTCGTTAAGACCTGAAAGAATTATGGTTTCACCTTCAAAAGGTAAAACACCAAACACTTATTCAGCCAAGGTAGAAGAATTAATCTATCATGGCGACCATATTCGCACACGCTTTAGTGTGTGTGGACACGACGATTTTATCGTCAAAATTCCAAATTCAATTGATAATGTGAGCCTCAAAGAAGGTAAGCAAGTTGATATCGGTTGGATGTCGGAGGACTGTCTAGCTCTAGATGGATAGAATCTAGCTGGATTTAATATAAGGAGAAATATAAATGAAAAAAGTAATAACAAAAACTCTGGTTGCAGGTGCTATTTCAACAGCAATGTTGGTCGGCGCGGTACAAGCAGATGTAACATTTGTTTCTTGGGGTGGTGGCTATTCTGCATCACAGCAAAAAGCATATGTTGATACATATAATTCTGCCGATGTAAATATGATTAGTTATAACGGTGGCTTAGGTGAGATTCGCGCTCAAGTCGAATCAGGAAACGTCCAATGGGACATCGTTGACGTTTTCCCACATGAGGCTAGAGTCGGTTGTGATGAAGGCTTATTTGAAGAGCTTCCTCGTGATGTTTTCTTGCCGGCTCCTGATGGTACAGCGATGGATGATGACCTTCTAGTTGACAGACCAAATGATTGTGTAGTACCGCAAATTTGGTGGTCATACGTTCCATTTCACCAAGGTGATACTTTTGCAGGCGAACAACCATCAACTATCAATGACTTCTTTGATGTCGAAAAATTCCCTGGAAAGCGTGGAATTCATACCTGGGCTAACGCTCTTGTAGAAATGGCATTGTATGCTGATGGCGTAGCTATAGCTGATATTTATGATGTTATGAGTACTGAAGAAGGTATTGATCGTGCATTTGCTAAACTTGATACCATTAAAGATCATGCTGTTTTCTGGTCTTCTGGTGCCAAACCACTTGAGCTCGTAAGCTCTGGTGAGGTAGCAATGTCTCTTGCATATAATGGACGTATTGGTGGTGCAATCTTATCTGAAGGTGCTGACTTCCATGTAGTTTGGGATGGTCAAGTACTAGAAGAAGAATGGATAGTAATGGTTAAAGGTGCTCCTAACTATGCCGAAGCATTACACTTCATGGTTCATGCTTCAACGACAGAGCAACAAGCAGGACAAGCTAAATATATTAACTATGGTCCAATGCGTAAATCTGCAATACCATTGTTAAAGGCTAATGAGCCGTTCTTCCATACTGGTGTAGATATCATGCCTCATATGCCTAATACGCCTGAGTTGATGAAAAATACTATCGTAGCTGACCCAGTTTGGTGGGCCGATAATGGTGAGGCAGTTGCTGACCGTTTCGCGGCTTGGATGGCTAACTAGTATCTTTGTTAGCAAACTGGCTTGATAGTTTAAGCTAGTTATATAAAACAGGTCAGTTGTATTGCTGGCCTGTTTTCTTTATTATTCGAACGATCTTTATCTAGGCACAATTTTTCTACTATGAGTCAATCTTCAACAATAAATTCTAAAGGACAACTAATAACTAATGATGGTGTCCCTCTTAAAGAAAGCCTAAGTAAATCATTACGACAAACAAAAATTCGCTCCTTTCTACTCATATTAGTTCCCCTTCTTTTTGTATTAATTTTATTTGTGTCTCCAATCGCTTCTTTACTGTCAAGAAGCATTGACGACACTTTAATCAATCAAGTATTTCCTGAAACATTTTCTCAGTATGAAGCATGGGAAGATAAATCCGTACTCCCTAGTGAAGAAATGTTTGCCTCTGTTATTAATGATATTAGGAATACTCACAAACTACCTGATGGCAGAGGAAAGCTGCTCTTAGGAAAATCTGGCACCAGAATGAATTATGAATACTCAGGTTGGCGCAGTCTTCTTAAAAAAACAGTTAAAGAGGCAATAAAGGTAGATAAAAAATCTAAAGAAGTGGTTAAGCCCTATATATGGGAGGCGCCTTTCAAAGATAAGATGATTAAAAAAGATAAGAAATGGGGAAAGGTTGAAACATGGCAGTCCCTAGGTGTAATGAAAGACCCCTACACTATGGGCTACTATCTTAATGCAGTTGATTTAAGATACGATGCCAATAAAAATATTATTGAGAAAAAAGAATATTTAAAAATCTATAAAACAATATGGATGCGGACTTTAAAGGTAAGCCTGATGGTTACCATCTTCTGCTTAATTCTTGCGTATCCTGTTTCATACTTACTTGCTACATTACCAATGAGAACCTCCAACATACTTATGATTTGTGTCCTTATGCCATTTTGGACATCACTGCTAGTACGAATAGTTGCTTGGATGATTATGTTGCAGCAAAATGGAGTTGTTAATGATACTCTGCTGACCATTCTCCCTTGCTTTGAGGGTATTGTGAATATTCCTTTCTTTGGAGAAACTAACATAGATTTATGCTTTGGTGAAGAAGATCGCATCCCTATGATGTATAACTTCACTGGAACAATTATTGTGATGACTCAAGTACTCCTGCCATTCATGATTTTGCCTATCTATAGCGTTATGAAGGGAATTCCGCCAAGCTATATGAAGGCAGCACAAAATCTTGGCGCTACTCCGACCTGGGCGTTTATTCGGGTCTATATACCACAATCAGTTCCTGGTATTGGTGCTGGCTGTATCTTAGTATTTATTGTTGCCATTGGCTATTACATTACGCCTGAACTTGTAGGTGGAAAAGATGGTCAAATGATTGGTAACTTTGTGGCTCGAGAAATGCAAAAAACCTTAAACTGGGGACTTGGCGCAGCAATTGGGGCAATTTTATTGGCCGCTGTTCTTACTCTATACTGGGTATATGATCGCTTGATTGGTATTGACAATTTAAAAATGGGTTAATAGAATGAAATTCCCTTCATACACAACTCCAAGACAAAAACTATGGCATTACACTTATATTGGTTTTTGTTCGCTTGTATTGTTTTTCTTAGTTGCCCCTTTGGTAGTTGTCATCCCTCTATCTTTTACAAACTCTCCATACCTTCAATTTATCCCAGAAATGAAAATTTTCAGTTTTGATACTTGGTCTTTTAATTTTGATGGTTATGGAACACGCTGGTATAAAGAGCTTTTTGGCATGTGTGAGGGTATAACCCAAGCAACCACTGTTTGCACAGATAGATGGATTATAGGGATGAAAAATAGTGCCATAATAGCTGTCTTTGCAACACTCTTTGCAAGCACATTAGGCACCCTAGCTGCACTTGGATTATCCAATAGACATATGCCTTTCAATCGTGCAATAATGGCGCTGATGATCTCACCAATGATTGTTCCACTAATCATCACAGCATCTGGTATGTTTTTCTTTTTTGCAAAAGTTAACCTTGTTGCAACACTACCAGGATTGATTATTGCTCACACCATTTTGGGAATTCCTTTTGTTGTCATTACTGTAACTGCCTCTCTTTCTGGCTTTGATAACAATTTACTTCGTGCTGGGACAAGCCTGGGCGGATCACCTCTTAGAAATTTTTTCAAAATACAGGCGCCACTGATAGCACCAGGGGTCATTTCAGGAGGTCTTTTTGCATTTATCACCTCTTTTGACGAAGTTGTTATTGTGCTATTTGTTGGCGGCCCTGAACAATATACACTTCCAAGACAAATGTGGTCTGGTATCCGCAATGAAATCAGTCCTACGATTCTTGCAGCGGCAACAATTCTAGTCATTTTTTCTATTTTATTACTATCAACGCTTGAGATGCTACGTCGCCGAGCAGAAAAAATACGAGGAATAACCCCGCACTAACATTCGCTTTCTTGCAATGATTAATTTGCTTTAATGTATAGTTTGTTAAATGAATTCCAATGAGCTAACGAATAAACATGGAAGACTACTTGTCTTAACTGCCTGCCTTTTAATTACTTTTTGTATGGGCACTGTTCATGCATTCAGCACCCTAATTCATAATATTGAACTGCAATCACATGTTGGCCGAATGGCCTCTAGCCTTGTCTACTCGACTGCACTGATTAATGTAACACTAGCTGTTTATCTTGGCCATATTCTTTATCGCAAATTTTCACCCAAGACACTTATATCACTAATAGCAATGCTACCCATTATTGGTCTGTTTTTCTCCAGTTCAGGAAGTTGGGTGGGCTGGATTGTTGGTTATGGTATTTTCTTTGGGTTCTCAAGTGGACTAGGCTATGGGCTGTCCTTATATATTGTATCTTCAGTGACTAAAAAAAAGGAACTGGGCTTTGCATTAGGTCTAGTTACAGCTTCTTATGCATTTGGCGCCGTCATTTTTTCCATGATTTATCCTTTGTTATTTGATTTTTTTGGTTTTGAGAATGGATACATTATTGGATTAGTAATTCTTTCATCAATAGTTGTTGTTGGCTTAATATTATTTATAACTTCTAAAGTTAAGGTAGATTTAGAATCATTTGTTAATCACCAAACAGATGCCAGAAAACCCAAAATATTAAAGCTTTGGCTTGGTTATTTTTTAGGAGTGTTTGCAGGACTAATGATTATTGGTCATGCTGTTCCATTAATCAATTCTTTTGGAGGTTCAGCAATCACATCCATAACAGCTATCACCTTAATGACACTTGGAAGTGGAATCGCAGGCATTTTTGCAGGCTGGTTGGTCGATCGGTTTGGATGTAAACGCCCACTACTTGCTATACTCATGATTAATGCTTTAGCCATATTGGCTCTTTCAATAATGACAAATATTAATCTGCTACTAATTCTATTGGTTTTAATAGCGTCATTATATGGGGCAGTCATTGCAATATATCCAACACTTGTTAGTCACATCGTAGGAAATAATCTTTCCTCCGTAGTGTATGGAAAAGTATTTACAGCCTGGGGTGCTGCAGGGCTTATTTCACCCTCTCTTGCTGGATGGCTCTTTGAAAAAAATAACAATTATGATGCCTCAATCATATTAACTCTCACTATTTCTATTGTTGCTATATTAATTATTTGGACTATGAAATATAGCATTAAAGATTAAATTAAATGCTTTAAAAGAATCCGCCAAAAAATTATGATCCAGAATATAATTAAACTTATTTATTTCGTAAATTTATCATCATGAAAAAACATATCATTGCAACAGAGAAGGCACCTGCAGCAGTAGGCACTTATTCTCAGGCGGTTGCTGTTACAGGCGGCTCAACAATCTATCTTTCCGGACAAATACCACTGGTTCCAGAAACAATGGAAGTGGTTGAAGGTGGAATTGAAGAACAAATTCATCAAGTATTTAAAAATCTTACAGCTGTCTGTGAAGCATCAAAAGGAAGCTTGAGTGATATTGTCAAACTCAACATTTTTTTAACTGACTTAAATAATTTTGCAACCTTGAATGAAATAATGTCATCCTACTTCACTGAGCCTTACCCTGCAAGAGCTGCTATTGGTGTTAACGAGCTTCCCAAAGGTGTAAGCGTTGAAATGGACGGCGTTATGGTGACTAGTTCAGACTCCTACAGCTTCTAAATTTGTGTCCGCACTCTCTGATCCAATCATTTCGATTAGTGGGTTAGGGAAGAAGACTTCTGACAGATTAAATCAATTAGGAATTCACACTTTAGAGCATTTAGTTTTTCACCTTCCCAACCGGTATCAAGATAAGACAACAATCACGCCTCTTTCAAAAGCAAGAGTGAATGATGAGATATTAATTGAACTGAATATTGATCGAATTGAGGTTGTTCCTTCTAGAAAGAGGCAACTTCTTTGTTACCTGTCTGATAATCAAAACCAAAGAATACTTTTGCGGTTTTTTCATTTTACTCAATACCAAAAACAGGCTTTGATTCGTGGAGAAACTATCCAATGTTTTGGTGAGGTCAAAATGGGGCGCCAAGGTCTTGAAATGCATCATCCAGAATATCGCATAGTTTCACAAAACCAAACTCCCCTCTTGGAGCCAACACTTACCCCAATTTATCCTTTATGCTCGGGAGTCAGTCAAAATAAAATGAAACAATGGGTTAACCAATCCCTTGAAGTCTTAAAAACGAGCTTACTTGATGATTATTTTGAAACAATAACTCAGCAATCAATGCCAAGTCTAAAGGACTCTTTATTCCTACTTCACCATCCCAATAAAAATGAGAATCTAACTCAGATTGAAACCTTTAAACATATCTCCCAGCAACGCCTAATTATTGAGGAGCTGGCAACCCATCAGCTCAGCCTTTTAAAAACAAAGAAAGCTAGAAAAAGTAAAACAACAAATAAATTTGAAATCAAAAATAATTTGCATGATAGTCTCTTAAACTCTCTTGAATTTGATTTAACTGATGCTCAATCACGCTGCATCAAAGAAATTCATGAAGACCTATCAAATACTGAGCCCATGCTTAGGCTCCTTCAGGGCGATGTAGGATCAGGTAAGACTATTGTTGCAGTCTTTAGCTTAATCCAAGCCGTTGAAAATGATTTCCAGACTGCGGTTATGGCTCCAACTGAAATACTAGCTCGTCAACATCTTCAAAATTTTACTGAGTACTTGAATCCATTAAATATTCAAATTGCCTATCTTTCTGGCTCTCAAAATACTCATGAAAGAAAAGAGCAACTTGAGCTGATTGAAAGCGGCAAGGCAAAAGTCATTATTGGCACTCATGCATTATTTCAAGAAAGTGTTTATTTTGATAATTTGTCTTTAGTGATCATTGATGAGCAGCATAAGTTTGGCGTTCATCAAAGACTTTCGCTCTCCCAAAAAGCCAAAAAAACACCACATCAACTAGTAATGACCGCAACACCTATCCCAAGATCACTCACAATGAGTGCTTATGCTGACCTAGATACTTCCGTTATAGACGAATTACCTCCGGGTCGTCAACCCGTTGAAACAGTCGCTTTAAGCAATTCTAGAAGAGATGAGCTCATTGAAAAAATTAGAAAAATATCAGATGAGGGGCGTCAAATATATTGGGTCTGTACACTGATAGAAGAGTCAGATGCACTGAGAGCAGAATCAGCAGAAAAAACATTCAACTACCTATCCTCCAATCTTGAAGATTTAAAAGTTGTCATGATTCATGGCAGATTAACTAAGTCAGAAAAAGAAGCCATAATGAAAGACTTTGAACAAGGAAAAATCAACCTTCTTGTTGCAACCACTGTGATTGAAGTTGGCGTTAACGTTCCCAATGCAAGTCTGATGATTGTTGAAAATTCAGAGCGTCTTGGTCTAGCTCAGCTTCACCAACTCAGAGGCCGTGTTGGAAGAGGCTCAGAGAAGAGTATATGTATTTTGATGTATCAATCACCACTGAGTGAAAATGCTAAACAGAGACTCGAAGTTCTGCGTCAAAGCAATGATGGTTTTATGATTGCTCAAAAAGATCTTGAGCTTCGAGGCCCTGGAGAGATTCTTGGAACACAACAAACTGGGATAGCATCAATGAAGATAGCAAATATAGTAAGGGATGCCTACCTTCTGAAAGAGGCCGGCTATTATTCATCGAAAATGCTTGAGGCAAGTGAAAAAAACCAAAGTGCGCTAATCAATCGTTGGATTGATGAAGAAAAAACACACTATTTTGATGCCTAAATATTTTAGAATTTTATAAAATCTAAGACTCTTGTAAAATACATCACATATGTTTAATCCAGATAAATTTGAGTGGCGGGTATTTGACCCTGAAGAAAAAATACCTGAACATGTCAGCAGATGGTTGCTAGATGGTCAATCCCTAACCTATAAGCTTAAAGAAAAGTACAAAGACTTCAGAGTAAACGTTCTTTCACAAGAGCAAAATAGTCCGTATGCATGCGAATTAAAGCTTCTTGGATCCTCAACCAATCTTTCTATTATTGTTAGAGAGGTAGAACTTCTAGGCTCTCAAGAGCCAGTTGTGAATGCGCGTTCACTCATTCCACTAACAGACGATACCAAAGATATTTTAAAAATTGGCTCTAGGCCACTGGGTGAAATTCTATTTAATGATCCAGAAATTAAACGGGGTCATCTTGAGGTGGGAAGTTTTAATAATTCATGGGCAAGGCGTTCAACATTTACAATTGGCAAAACAAATTTACTTGTAACAGAGATTTTTTTGGAGTCATTATATGCGTGATAAGTTATTTGAAGCTAATATCGATATTGCTGATTTTCGTTTTGATAAGGGCGTTGTTGAGGTTTTTGATGACATGGTCAAGAGGTCAGTTCCTGGCTATGACTCGATGATTCAAATGATCGGCCTTATTGCTAGAATGTATGGTCAAGATAATACTAACTATTATGATCTAGGATCATCTACAGGTGCTATTTCTCTCGCAATAGCACTAAATAATAAGAATCAAAACAATCAATTTTTTGCTATCGATAATTCGGAAGAAATGGTCAAAAAATGTCAGCAGAATCTAGAAAGAAAAATTGATAATTTACATGCAATCTGTGCTGACATTAACGAGATTAATATACAAAATGCGTCAATCGTAGTTCTAAACTTAACGCTTCAATTTATTGATGTTAAGGAGCGCTCTAATCTAATTAGGAAAATTTATAAGGGATTAAATCCTGGCGGGGTATTAATCATAAGTGAAAAAATTCATTTCGAGGATAAAGAAACCCAAGATCAAATTACAAATCTTCATATTGATTTTAAAAAAGAGAACGGGTACAGCGAATTAGAAATTGCAAATAAACGTCAAGCTATTGAAAATGTTCTTATCACTGATACAAAATCAATACATATCGAACGCCTCAAAGAATGTGGTTTTAAAGATACTAGCTGCTTCTTTCAGTGCCTTAACTTTGTTTCTTTTTTATCTGTAAAATAAACCATGTTAATTTAGCCTTAAGACGCGGTGCTTCATGTTATTAATGATCGACAACTACGACTCATTTACTTACAACTTAGTTCAATATTTTGGTGAACTCGGTCAAGAAGTTATTGTCCATAGAAATGATCAAATCTCGGTGAGTGAGATACAGAAATTAAACCCAAAATATATTGTTATTTCACCAGGCCCTTGTACACCTAACGAAGCTGGTATTTCATTAGAATTAATTGAAAAGCTGGCTGGAAAATATCCAATACTTGGCGTTTGCTTAGGATTTCAAGCAATCGTGCAGTCCTTTGGTGGAAAAATTATTGGCGCTCAAAAAATTATGCATGGAAAGGTTTCACCTGTGCATCACACTGCAAAAAGTGTCTTTAAAGGTTTAAAAAATCCACTCAACGCAACTCGATATCACTCACTTGTGGCCGAAAAAGAATCTTTACCTGATTGCTTTGAGGTAACCGCATGGACTAATAAAGAATCTGGCGAAATCGAAGAAATAATGGGAGTTCGACATACCAACTACCCTATTGAAGGTGTTCAATTTCATCCTGAATCCATTCTCACTGAACATGGACATCAAATGCTTAATACTTTTTTACAGGACAATCAATAACAATGGAATTTATTCAATTTTTACAGGGTGAGCTTTTACTCACAGGAACTTTATTTGCACTGATTATATTACTCATAGTAAATTTTTATGGCGAGAAATTTAGAAAGTATGAGGTAGTTGATACTAACGGAGCTGTCTCTTTGATGGATGATGATGAACTCATTATTTTAGATGTCAGAGAAGAAAAAGAACGTAGTGCTGGATTTATTTCAAATGACCTCAACATCCCTATGAGCCAGGTTAAAGGGAAGATTGACTCTCTTGAAAAATCAAAAAATATCCTTGTTTATTGTAAGAGTGGTACGCGATCTGATCGTATTGCTGATCTTCTTTCTAAAAGTGACTTTCAGAAAGTTTACAGCCTTAAAGGTGGATTTAATTCATGGCTTAAAGCTGAGCTTCCAATAGATAAATAAACACGATGAACAATTCCCTCACTATTATTGGAGCAGGTGCATGGGGAAGCGCCCTTGCTATCGCCCTAAGTAATAAATTTGATAAAATCTTTCTAGTGGCGAAAGACAAAGCTAATACCGCTTCACTAGGTACGCAGCACTCAGCGCTATCAAGGCCATACAGTCAAAACATTTTTATTGGTCATAGCTACGAGGTCATTAATAACTCAAAGGCTGTTCTAATAGCAACACCCAGCTCTTCATTTTGTAGTGTTCTAAAGAGTATTAAAAATGACTTAAATGATAAACCTATAGCCTGGGTCACTAAAGGCTTTGATCCCGAAACAGGAAATCTACTTCATGAAACCTTCAATCAATATCTGCCCGAACATCATCCATGCGTTATATCAGGACCAACATTTGCCGCTGAAATTGTTGAAGAGAAGCCAGCAGCTATAGTTGTCGCCTCAAAGGACAAAAAAACAAGAGCTTATTGGTCTGATATTATTCAAACAGAAACGCTTCGCGCCTATACAAACTCAGATATTGTGGGTGTTCAGGTTGGCGGGTCTGTTAAGAACGTTCTAGCAATTGCTGCAGGGATTGCTAGTGGACTGGGTTTCGGCGCTAACACGCAAGCTGCATTGATTACAAGAGGCCTAGCTGAAATGACTAGGCTGGGTGTTGCTTTGGGAGCAGATAAAATCACCTTTCAAGGGCTCTCAGGTCTTGGTGATCTAGTTCTTACCTGTTCAGATGACTTGTCTAGAAACCGACGATTTGGAAAAGAACTTGCCAGCAATATTTCTACAGATGATGCACTTAAGAATATTAATGCTACTGTTGAAGGGTTTAAAGCACTTAAACTTGTAATGAAGGTAGCTAGAAGTAATCAAATAGAGATGCCTATCTGCGAACAGGTTCTTCTCGTTACAGAAGGAAAGACAACACCCAAAGAGGCCGTTACTGAGCTCCTTCTGAGAAAGCCAAGTCAAGAGTAAAAGTTTAAAAATATTTTTTTACAATTAGAATAACTAAGTGTATTTTTTAAAGGATAATGTGCATCAAATTTCAATAGTGAGTTGATTGCAAAATGGTCAATAAATATAGAAATATCTTTAAAAATCTTAAGACGCTCTTTCTTTTACTGTCACTGTTCACAATTAGTTCTCTTGTGTCATCGGCGTCTCTTTCTTCATTCAAGCCCAGCTTTGATTCAATTGAAAGCACTATTGTTAGGAAAGAAGTTTTTTTTAATTATCTTCTTCCAGCAATCCAAAAGAAAAATGCTGAGATAATTGAAATTAGAAGTGCTATCTCTAATAATGAGCTAAGCAACGCTCAATTGCGTGATTTAGCAAAAAAATATCGCGTCAATACACCAGTCTCAAAAGAAGAATTACTAAAAGTAATTG
>ENA-OSET01003475-OSET01003475.1-sediment-metagenome-genome-assembly--contig:-NODE-3475-length-14435-cov-5.560942_pt1 | contig 14435 bp, 11 predicted proteins | sample MGYA00237882_ERZ534229 | MGnify/ENA primary metagenome ERZ534229 (study PRJEB26408, sample SAMN06266212) | sediment metagenome | isolation source: Hudson Canyon methane seep mesocosm | place... | reverse complement strand
CGAAACCTGCAAAAATAGCCATACCACCCAAGCGAGGTATATAACCATTGTGTATATGCCTGCCACCATTTTCATCATACAAATGTTTCTTAATAGCTAGCTTAATAACCAAAGGAACACAGATGCTCGATACCGCAAAGGCGAGGATAAAAACGATAATAGCATTTATGAGTACTGTTGTTTGTAACATATTATTGCAGCTTTCTAATTCAAATATAAAAAAAGATTACTCCATTCAAATTTATTATGTGAATCATTATAGTTTGTTTTCGTACTGATTTGGGATCGAGTGACATTATAATTTAGTTAGTAAATTGACTATTCTTTTAGCTGTTTTTCCATCCCATAATTCTGGTGTTTTTCCAACTTTCCATTGCCCCGATAGTAACTTTTTGAAAGAAGGAGCAATTGATTTTGGATCAGTACCAATTAATTCATTTGTACCCTCAGTAATTGTCTCAGGTCTCTCGGTATTATCTCTCAACGTCATGCAGGGCACGCCCATAACTGTTGTTTCTTCAGTAATTCCACCTGAGTCTGTAATAACTACTTTAGAGCGTTCAACTAGATAGTTAAATTCCAAATATGATAATGGTGCTATTGGATGTAATCTGGAGTGCTTAATATTTAAAAGCTCAAATATGGCGGCTGTTCTTGGGTGCATAGGAAAAAGTAATGGCATTTCACCCGAATGATTTATAATTTCATCAATTATCGCTTTAAGCTTATACTCTTCATCAACATTAGATGGGCGGTGTAAGGTAATCACCGCGTATGACTTTCGTGATAAATTTAAAGTCTTCCAAATCTCGGGTTGCTTAAAATTAGGGCGTTGCTTTAACAATGTGTCAATCATAGTATTCCCAACAAAATAAATCTTATCATAACTTATACCACTAGATTTTAAATGTTGATTTGCTGTGTGAGAAGTTGTAAAAAAATAATTGGTAATACTGTCAGTTACTAAACGATTAATTTCCTCGGGCATAGTCCAATCTCCAGAGCGAATACCTGCCTCAACATGGGCTACTTTAGTATGTAGTTTTTGTGCCACTATAGCACATGCCATGGTAGAAGTAACATCTCCAACAACAAGGACAACATCAGCAGGATATGCTAATAACTCCTTTTCGAATGCTACCATAATATTAGCCGTTTGTTCAGCTTGGGTTCCACCACCACATTCTAAATTATTGTGAGGAGTTGGGATTTCCAGTTCTTCAAAAAAACTCCCAGACATATTATTATCATAATGCTGCCCTGTATGAATTAGACGATAATCAATTGCTACCATATTAGACTTAGCTTCTAAAATGGAATGAATAATAGGTGCAATTTTTATAAAGTTTGGTCTTGCTCCTGCTATAATGGTAATTTTATTCATGGTTTAAAATTTATTTGATTGTAATAAAATGAAAAAACGCACCAAATGGATTTGACGTTTTATTCTTGAAGGTTGACTTAATAATCTGTAAGTCCATTCCATATTATTTTTAACCCACCATTCTGGAGCACGTTTAACATTGCCAGTATACACATCAAAACTACCTCCTAACCCTTGAAAAACAGCTGCATGTTCTTTTTGAATCCTCTCCATAAGTAATTCTTGTTTCGGAGAACCCATTGCAACAAAAATCACGTCTGGTTTATGATTCTTTATGTCTTTAATTAGAGCTTTTTCTTCAGCTCCATTTTTAATATATCCATTTCTAAAGTTACAGATATTGATGTCTTCAAACTCCAATTTTAATTTTGTAACGGTAGCATCTATAATCTCTTGTTTTCCTCCCACTAAATAGAAAGTTTTGTCTTTATGTGCATGAGCAATAATATCCAACCACAATTCACAACCAGGAATCTTTACCGTATCCTTAAACCCTTTTTTTTGTAATGCCCACACTGCGCCAATACCGTCTGGATAGCCCAAATTACGATTAATAATATTTCGACTTTGTTCTGTGGCATGCAATATTTTTTCTGCATTAACAGCTACTAGAATCTTTTTATGATCCAAAGCATAGTTAATTAAATCTTGGCGTGATTGTGGGGCAAAAGTATTTACGCCATTTAAATATTCTGATTTCATGATGGCTTATGTTCTTTAAAATAAAAGGTCATGGCGTTAAACATAAAAGCATTTGACCAACGCATATAAGATATTTTGGAACTCCATCCTCGTTTAAGTTGATAATAAAAATAGCCAGTTTTTGACTGCATATTTTTAATGGCCCATTTGAGTACTTTATCTGCCAAATCTTGATGGTTTTCAAATTGATCTAATTTAGATAAGGTAACAAACAATTGTGCTGGACAATGAATGTCAATAGGGTAGGTTTTATTGTTGTAATATTTAGGGGTGCCATCTTCTTCGAAAAAATTAGCGATATAGTAGTTAAATCCTTTCTCAAGATTGGAACTAAATTGTTGGTCCCCAGTACAGGCTTGATACATGCTAATAGCATCTAAGTTATACCCTGTATGAAAGCTATCTATCCAAGATTGCACCTGCAACATGCCGTACACCCATGAGCCGTCTGTATTTTGCCCATCACAAGCAGCTCTTACAGCTTGTTCTGCAGTGTTTTTATAGTCTTCATTTCCAGAGTACTTATAACATAAGCTCAACAGCTTAGCCCCTAGCAAAGAGGCGTTATATACCGTATTATTGCCATTTAAAGCACTGTATGAAAATAAAAAACCAGTATTGTGTGGTGTTCTATTTAAATCTTGCATCACAAAATTGGCCGATGATAATGCCAAAACTTTATACTTTTCTTCTTTAGTGACTTGATAAGCTTTGAATAAAGCTTCTGCACAAAAGGTAGTAGCAACTACAGTTGGCGTATAGGCGGGGAATAAAAATAAACGCCTGGCCTGCCAATCAAAATTGTAACCCCAACAAGCACCGGAGTAATTCGTTTTTTTAAATTTATCTAATAAATTGGCTAACTCATGAATTTTTGTAAGTACGTCTTTAGGCTCACCAAATTTACTATCCCCTTTAAGAGCCATTTCATATAAATTACAATAACCTAATAAAAACAATCCAATTCCTTTCGAATTATATTGTTTAGGCACTAATAATAATTCCCTAAAATTAATAGGGCTTCGCTTGAAACCTTGAATCCAGGCTAATCTTGCGAGGGCCCAATGCTTAAATGGCAAGGCTTGAAATACTTTAGAATTTAATCCATCATATGGATCCCACCCTTTAAAATCTTCCCCCTCACAATAGGTTTTTAGCTTTAAAAAACTAGCTATAGATTTATACTTCAACTTGCTGACCACCACACGTTATAGATTCTAAAACTTTAAACGATGCTTTTGTTACAGCTACAATTTGTTCAAACTCTATTGGTGCTCGTCCATTTTTAAGTAACCCACTAACAAATGCTTCTACCATTTCTTGTTGACCTTTGTTCTGATTAAATATTTTAGTCTTTTTTGGTTTTCCCTTGCCATAGATTGTTAACTCTTTAAAGTCGTTAAGTATAGAAGATTGTCCTGCCGAAAACACCTCAATATATTCTTTGGTCATCGATTTTGGTCCATTAGCGTAATAGGCAATTACACCAGATGAACCATTTTCAAACTGCATCAATATATTCAATGTGTCATTTAATTGATTCGCATCTGGTAATACTGTTGCTGAAATTTTAGTTGGAAGACTTCCATTAATATAAGTTAGATAATCTATAAAATGACAAACTTCACCTAATACGCGTCCACCTCCAATTTCCAAATCCTGTATCCAATTGCCTCTAGGAATGGCGCCTGCATTAATCCGATACAGCATCGTCATAGGGTTATTGCCTAACGCTTTTTTTAATTTGGTGGTTAATGGCGAAAAACGTCTATTAAATCCTACCATTACGGCTTTGTTTGCTTTAGCTTGTGCTTTAATAATTTCCTGCAATTCTGACTCTAATAAACATAAGGGTTTTTCAACAAATACATTTTTGTTGGCCTTTAAGCTTTTTAAAACATAAGGGCCATGAGAATCATGACGCGTCGCTACAAAAACCGTGTTAGTTTTATCGTCTAAAATATCTTCTTCTTTAGCAGCACAGAACTGAAACTTAAATTTCTCAGCCACACGCTTAGAAGTGGTGCCTGTATTTGTAAGCACTCCTACTCTAGCAACGGCATTGGTTTCTGGAATATTTGGTAACAAGTTCCCTTGTGCATAACTTCCAGCACCAATAAAAGAGATGTTTATTTCTCCCAATTTCTCTACTTCACCAGTTGCAATTTTATTTTTATTAGCTGCCTTTTCAGTATTATATTTTAAGGCGATTCCAGTAAACGGCTCTGCTTTAGAGACCACTAGATCGAAAGCCTCTTTGGCATTATCAAAATCGAACTCGTGTGTCGTTAGATAATCGATATTAATTTTACCGGTTACAATTAAATTTTGAAACGCTTCCATATTTCTATTTTCTGTCCAACGGACATAAGCTAAAGGGTAATCAATTCCTTTCTCTTCGTAGTTTAAATCGTATCGCCCAGGTCCATAAGAACATGCCATTTTTAGCTCAAGCTCTTTACGATACCAAAATGGATCACGCTCAAAACCTGTTGGCACAGCGCCCAAGACTACAACTTTACCTTTTTTTCGAGCAATAGCTCCTGCAAAATTAATAGGATCTAAACTTGAGGTTGCCGCAGCTATAATTATACTATCTGCACCATAACCCTTGGTTGCGCCTAATATTTGTTCCTCAATACCTGTTGCGTTTCTTGTCAATCCTAAATCAACCACGTTATTGTCTACCGCTTGTTTTACAGCAGTATCAGAAACATCAACACCAATAACAGTAACTCCGGATGCTTTTAAAATTAAAGCTGCCAATTGCCCTAACAAGCCCAAACCAATAACTACACAAGATTCCCCCAAACGCATATCGGCTTGGCGAACCCCTTGCATAGAAATGGCTCCAACGGTGTTGTAAGCTGCGTCTTTCAAACTTGCATTGTCTTTTAATTTTACGCACAAGTTTATAGGTACAGAGACAATTTCTGCATGATTGGCATAGCCAGCTCCAGCACAAGCGACTTTATCACCAACTTCAAATTCTGTAACGCCTTCACCAACTTCAATAACTTCACCAGCGCAACTGTAACCTAATGGTGAATAGGCCTCTAGTTTTTTCATGACGGCTCTATAGGTTTGTATTGGCCCTTGTTTTTTTAAGGTGTCAATAACTTGTTTTACTTGTTGCGGTCGTTCTTTTGCCTTTCCAATAAGACTTTTTCTAGCAGCGACCACAGTAGACCCCTCAGTACCTGCACTAATAATTGAATAGTGATTTTTAACAATAACCATCCCTTTGCCTAATTGTGGATAAGGGACTTCTTGAATAATCATATCTCCTGAACCTAGTTTTTGTGTGAGTTGTTGCATATTATTTGTCTATAAATTCTTGAAACCAAAGTTCAATTGTTAGTAGCTGATATATTCTGTAGGCATTATCAACAAACCCTTGTCTGTCATCTTCAATAATTTTTTTAATATAATCATAGTTGAAAACACCTCTTTTTTCAATTTGTTCCTTAGATAAACATTCATCTACCATAGGTCTTAGATCTCCAGAAATCCATGATCTTATAGGTGCACCAAATGAAGCTTTTGGTCTATAAATAATGTCATTCGGTAAAGTACATTCTGCAGTCTTCTTAAGTATATATTTTGATTGCTTATTCTTATATTTATATCTCCCTGGAATTGACATTACAAAAGTGATAAACTTTTTATCTATAAATGGAACTCTTACTTCCACAGAAGCAGCCATTGAACTCCTATCTGTATAGGTTAGATTTAATCCGTTCATAAACATATTAATGTCCGTGAAACACATTTGATTAACTATATCTCCATTATAGTTTTTATTAAACAGCAATCTATGATCTTCATATATAGATTCGATTTCTGCTCCTGAGTCATGTTTTAATAATTTTTCTAATTCATTTTTTTCATAGTATGAATAACTCATTCTATATGCTTGTTCATCTGGCATCGCAGCAAAAGAAATGAATTTTTTGGACCATCTCGATAACCTTAATCCGCGGCTACCAATTTTGACTGGTAAACTATTAACAACTGATTTGATTAGTATTCTAATAAAACTGGGAAGTTTCTTATAGTTTTGAGCATATAAAAGAGCTTTTTGTCTTCTGTAACCACAAAATATTTCATCAGCACCCATTCCTGATAGAAGTACTTTAACCCCATTTTGTCTAGCAGCTTTACAAATTAAAAACGTGTTAATTGCAGCAGGGTCTCCAATTGGCTCGTCTAATGTTCTAACCATTTGGGGCAGCATATCTGTAATATCTGAATTTATAATAATTTCATTGTGGTCAAAATTATTTAAATCCGCGACACGTTTTGCATACTTTTCATCGTCAGGCATACTCTCAATTTTCTTGTCTTCTATTGAAGTCCCTATAGTGTAAGTAGAAATATTTTTATTAATCTTACTTGCGGCAACAGAAATCATTGAGGAGTCTAATCCCCCGCTTAGGAAAGAACTTACAGGCACATCTGCAATCATATGTCTTTTTATGACATCATTAAATTCAAATTCTAGCTTTTCGATTAATTCCTCTTCATCATCGTTTTTGATGTTCGTTGGCAAAGACCAATATTCTTTTATTTCAAAAATTGAATTAGACACATCAAAGGTTAGATAATGAGCAGGAGGCAATTTAGAAAACTCTTTAAAAATTGTTTCATTTCCTGGAATCCACAAATAGTTTAATGATGCAATGAGAGCTTTGGTATTAACCTCCTTGGTATTAGGTACTAGACTTGATAATGTTTTAAGTTCTGACGCAAATGCAAATTTCTCTTGTTTTTTGTAAAAATAAAAAGGTTTTATGCCAAAATGATCGCGAGCCGCAAACACTTTGTTTTCAATTTGGTTATAAATAACAAAAGAAAACATTCCTACAAAGTAATCAAGCGCTTTGACCCCAAATTTCTTATACATTTCTAAAACTACTTCTGTATCAGAATCAGTTATAAAATCAATATCACTTAAATATTCATTTTTAAGTTCTAAATAATTATAGATTTCACCATTGTAAATAATAACAAAATTTTCTTTGACCAATGGCTGATCAGATCTAGAGTTTAGATCTATTATTGAAAGCCTTTGGTGAGCTAAAGCTAAAAAATCATTAGACCAAACATCTTGGCTATCTGGACCTCTGTGTTTTTGAATTTCATTAGCTCTTCTAGCTAATTCACTATTGTTTTTGAAATTTATGAATCCGGCTATTCCACACATGTGTTATATATATTAAAATAAAATTTATGATGGTCTTTAAATGCTACCCCTGATACAGGATCTAATTTTTGAGAGGTTATACTATTAATCGTGTGGTAAAGTGACATATTATCATTGACGTCATACAAAATAGTCCCTTTAGGTCTGTCAACTACATTAGATGCAATTACTGTTTTGTTTAAGTATAGTGCTTCCCTAACTGTAAGTGCATCTCCATCTGTAAGTGTTGGTCTTAGAACAATATCACTGAGTTTAATAAGTTTGATAAATGATATAGGCTCAGGTACTAGAGTTATATGTGTTGACAACTCATGGTTGTCAATTAATTGTAAGAAAATATCATATGTTTTTTTATCGTCTAAAGGGATGTAAGAGATAACATAAATTAAATGAATTTTAATGTTATTTTTCTTTGCTTTTAATACAAATTCGATACACTGATCCAATCCATAAAGTTGTTTCCCATTAACTTTTACTAATCTATAAGCATTAGCGCAAATTAATAAAGATTTATTTTTATGCTTATCAATAATTTTTGTCAGCTCAACAGGCAAATCTACCTCTTTTGAAATATTTGGAGGCAAAAACGCCTCACAAACAGAGACTATAGGTTTGAAATTGATTGGAAGGTCATTTTTAATTTTTTCATTAACGCAAATAACATGAAAAACTCTATTCAAGAAAAATAAAGTTAATTTTTTAGATAATGGCTTTAAATCTTCAAGTGTATTTTGACCATGAAGTGTTAAAACTATTTTTCTGTTAAAAAAAATAGATAATAAAATAAATACAATTCTTAATACCCAATTCCCGAGATGAATATGTGCTATATCACTTTGATAAATATATTTTATAAAATAAATATAATTTTTCAGTACTCTTACAGAACGTATTGAAGGATAATTTGTGGTTTTTTTACACTCATCAATAAATGTAAAATTACAATCCCTGCTCATTAAATCACAAAGTCTATGAATATGAACGCTCACACCTCCAATTTCAGTAATTGGGCCGATTTGTATTACATTTATTTTTTTAGTGCTGATAGTTAAATTATTTATAACTGTATCCTAGATCAGAATGTAATTTTAGGATATCGTCTAAGGTGTATTTAGAATTAGTATTTTTTAAAGCATTTTCCAGTCGTTGTTTTGTCTTAAAACGAGGCTTAAGTGTTTTTACAGGAACGCCTGCTGAGATAACATATGGGGGTATTTTTTTATTTACCAAGGATTTAGCTCCAATAACAGTGCCCTCACCAATATCTGTTCCAGATAAAATTGTTGTATCACATCCAACCCAAACACCATCTTCAATTATAATTTCTCCTTTAAAGGGCTCAATAGATTGATTATTGTACATAAACCCATCATATTCAGTATCATGGTTTCCTCCTTGAATTATGCATCTTGGGCCAAACATAACATAGTCACCAATTTTAACTGGGTTGTTTTTATTAGTTCCAAATAAGGCAAAAGGCCCACAATAAAAATTATTGCCAAATTCAAAATATTGAGGGCTTAGTATTTCTGAAAAGTAACCTAACCTAAAATTACTTCCTACCTTCTTTAATTGTCTTTTTAAAAGAGGTCGATATATAAATTTATTTAGGATTTTGTGGAAAATAAATTTCACAATCTATGGTTTTTTATTGTAACAGGACCTCTATTTATCAGTGACAATGAACTGGCCAATAGTATGTATATAAAAAAATTATCCCCTCCTTGAAAAAACATGCCTGTTAAATACATAAAAAAAAGAGCTAATACTAATTTATAGTATTGTGATTTTTTATTTTTTATTTGTGTAATAGCTTTATACATCAAGAAAATAAAATTTAAATACAATAATATTCCAAAAATTCCATCTGTTTGCAATATTTCTACAAACCCATTATGAGCAAAAATAGCAGAACCCTTTGTATTAGTCATTTTTTCTCTTGCTAATTTCTCTCCAAGACCTATAAAAATTGATAAAGATCCTTCATCCCACCAATTGGTTATAGCGTAAGTAGCTATTTTAAACCTGCCGGAACCAATATTATCAAATTCAACAGTATTGTCTTGGTTCCAAATATTTTTTTCTTGAAAACGCATTTGAAGTGACTCATTACTTTGGTAATAAGAAAAAAGACTAACTATTACAATAGCTGCAAAAGGGATAATTCTTAATATTTTACTTATTTTGACTTTGTATAAATAAAGTAAAAAAATACCCACTATAAACATTGCAAAACCTGTTCTTACATAGGTTTGGATTAGAGCATAAAAACCAATTAAAATCAAAACAGAATAAAATATTTTTTGGGAATTTGAAATAGTATACTTCAGAAAATATACAATGATTAATAATGAAAGTGATAAAGTCATAGATGCCGAATGAGCATTTTGAAATACACCAATAAAACCAAACGTATCAAAGCCATACCGAGACAAGTCATATCCTTGCTTTAATGGATCTATAAGGCCTAATAAAAAAGGTATTGTAGAAATTATTACATATACAGATAAAGTCTTAATAATATTTAATGCTTTTTTATTTGAATAGAAACTATTAAAGTATGATAATAAAATTGGAAAAATTATAGACCTTGACATTTGTAGTAAAGAGTAAGAAAATGAGGTAAAAGTACTTAATGTTACTATTTTTTTGAAATTAAATAGATACCCATAAAAAAAATATTTTTTAGAAAATAAAGGTTTTTTAAATAACAAAAATTTACTAAGAAGAAAAATCATTAATCCTCCTTTCCAAATTAAAGCAACCTTAATTCCTGCAAATTCTAAGGTCTCGAAATATAAAATTATAAAAAAGAGCAGAAAATACATTATGTTTTTTAATAGCCTAAACTCTGCCATTATCAACTAATTTAAAAATGTTTGTAACATCTCTTTGGCCACATATTTAAAGTCATACTTTTCTTGAATAAATTGTCTAGCATTTTCCCCCAATTTTATTAACTCAACTCTGTTTCTAAAGAACATCTCTAAACAATCGTACAAAGAGTTGTTTTCATTCATTACTAGTGCATTTTCATTGTTTTTTGTAATATAGTTGTCCACGCCTGGCAAAGATGTCGCAATAACAGGTAAAGAAGATGCCATAGCTTCTAATAAAACATTTGGCATACCCTCTTTTTTTGAGTTAAGGATGAACAAATCTGAAATTTTAAAGTAATCTTCTACATTATCGCACTCTCCTATAAAAAGAATTTTAGTTTTCAATAAATTCTTACCATAAATGTGTAGCTTTTCCATGTTTTCATTTTCATTATACATATATTCAAATTCCGCAGCTTTATATTTACCTATAACGATATACAAAAAATCTTCATCTTTAAATTTTGATAGGCTATCAAAAACCTCTCGATACCCCTTTCTCTCAATAACGTAACCAATACTTAATATTATTTTTATATTTTCATTAATATTTATGTTTAATTTTTTTCTCAAGTTTATTTTCTCAGACAAAGTAACGGGCTTAAATTTTTTTGTATCTACACCTTGCGCACTTTCAAAAACAGGGATACTATCCTTATATTCCTGAGAAAATGATTTAGTCATAGCAATTGATTGAGATATATAGCCCCCCATAAGTCCATTTATTTTTTGTCTTAATTTATAAAGTTTAAAACCATATTTGTTATTTAGGCTATATAAATCATCTTGACCATACATTGTGGAGCGAAAAACAACTTTTTTTCGAAATACTTTACCGCTTATAAATAAAGACATGTAGCCCTGAAGGGGGCCAAAAACAATTGCTAAATTTGATTTAAAAAGATAGTATGTGAATAGCGGCACTATAATGAAGTAGCAAAATAATCTTATTATTTTATTATTACTGTAAGGTATTCTTACAATATCAATGCCTTCAATATTATCAAAAACACTATGACTCTCTCTTCTAAAACTAATTACACGAACCTTATAATGTAACTTCAAAAACTCTTTTGCTAAATTAAATGCATTAATTCCTGCACCAGATTTAAATGGCAATGTTATAGGACTAAATATCGTGATTGTTTTTTTTGATGACGACCCCATTAGTTTAAAAATAGTCGTTTAAAATTTTTATGTTTTCTTGAACTGATCTTTCAGAATTAATGACTTTTGGTTCTTTAATATTCTGTTTCATCAACAAAACAACTTGTTCTTGATTTTTTATTATTTGCATCAATTGTTCCGGTTCGATAAACTTCATGCGATCAGGAACTCCTCTTTCAATAAGCCTTTCAATATTTATATTAAAATCGCACAACACAAAAATAGTGATTAAATCAAATTTTTGGGTAGCCCATTTAATATAACGAATTATTACTGAGTTTTTTGGTGCAACATTAGAGTAAGTAAAAATACTCAATGCCCTTTGATATATTAATTCATCCCAAACAACTATTTTATTTTGGAATTTCACACCATTTTTGGCTAAAAGAAAATTACCAATATTGACAACTAAACCAAAAATTGCAATGTGTCTATTGCCTGGCAGCCTGGCAGATTTATTTAAAAATTTTACGCACAAAGGTAATATTGGTATAGTTAACAGTATGCTTCGCAAGGCAAGAATAGGATTATTCAACAGCATTGTTGTGAAAGAAGTATATACTTTTTCCCCCTGGATATATTTATCAGGAGAATCTTCTAATAAGTCGTTTACAATAGTTGATTTTCCAGTTCCTGGAACTCCTACAAACTGGACATGCATATTTTATTGTTTATTTCTTGATTAATTGAATTAATAACTGAATCTAACTCTCCATTATTCTCTATTACTATTAAACTCGCTTTGTTGTCTGTAAGATATTTTTTCTGAGACTTTAGCTTTCGATCTATGTCCATTAGCTCATTGTGTGCTAAAACCCTACGTTCTTTCATTTTTTCAAGATCTGTAATAATAAGAAATGACGCGTCTGGAGTTTCAATATTTTCAACAATCTGCTCAATTTTATGAATTAACGTTCTGATAATTTTAGATGAATTCTTTAAATACCAAGGATGATTTTTTAATTTCAATAATTTATTTGGAAAATCAAACAGATTAACAATTGGGAATCTTTCATATATAACAACCCAACCCTTTGTTTTTAACTTATTCCCTCTGATTATTTTACGTTTTCTATCATTTGCTTTTCCTAGCTCTAACATTGCAAAAGAGTTATAATAAAAAAGCCAAGCTAAATAATATTTATCTTTAAACGGAGATAATACTCTCATGAAGTAATAGTTAAAATAACATAATCGGGTTCCTATAGAATACGTTTTAAAATTACCGCCCAAGTAAAATTTTCTGCATGAAGATTTAGCAGAATATTGTTTGTAAACCTTAGATGAAATTGTTGTTTTTCCAGAGCCATCAGTACCTAATAGAGCAAATGAGAGACCCTTTTTCTTTATTGTTTTGTTTGAGCTTTTACTAAATCTTAGAAACATTAAAACTAAACGTATACAAATATATTTAAAAGCAAAACTAATCCCTTTTAAGGTTTTGTAATTAGAAAATTCCTTGAGAATAATTCGGTTTTTTTTAGAACTATTTTTTTTATCAATTGCTGCTGATAATAATTCATAAAAAGAAGCTTTTATTTTTGGAGAAATTTCATTAATTAATTTAATTACACTTATTTCATCACAAGTCTTTGATAAATTTGCTAATCGTTTTAACTCCTTTGTTTTTATATTTTGAAAAAAGAGAGACTTTTTAATAATTAATCTTGTGACCAAAAAGGCTGTCTCAAGTTCTTTACTGGCTACTTTAATATTATTATGTAACGTATAATTACTTAATAATTTTTTATCAATTGGAAACTCAAACTCTTTTACAAAATGATTACCAGTAATTAATTTATAGTAAACATGTAAATGAAAATATTTCCCATTAGAATATTTTATGTAATGTTCAATTCCTTTTTTTTCTAGAAAACCGTTTACTTTTAAAGAAATAAAGCTATTATTAAAAATAATTTCTTCAAATTTATCTTTTTGGTCAATATCAACTAATAAATCTAATTCTTCATTCCCTTCAAAGAAATCACTGACCTTGTAAATATCTTTCCAAACTAAGTAATTAACATTGGCTAAATTCAGAGTCCTAAACACCTTGCCTCCTTGTTTGAATTAAATTTTTTACGCTTTTCAAATCTTTACTATTAAACATTATTAAATTTAAAAATGATATTTGGGTTGTGTTTTTAAATTTAATAATCATAATGATTCCGTAGATGAAATATGAAATACTTGAAGCAATTGCTGCACCAACAATCCCATAAGTAGGAATTAAAACAATACACAATAAAATATTTACTATTACAGAATAAATTGATGTTTTATACAATTCCTCTGGCATTCCTTTAGACTTAAAAAATGAATTCATACACGCTGCAGGAGATTTTATCAATGCCCCTATTGATAAAATTATTAATGGGGTAAAGGCAACGTTAAATTCTAACCCATAAATGTTTTCTATAAATATTTTACCAAAAATTAGTGTCCCCACCAAAAAAACAAAAGCTAGGCCTAGTGATAGTTTAAAATAATCTCTTGTTAGTTTCTGTTTTAAATCGCTTTTGTTCTTTATGAGCTCTGGTAATAAAACAGTAGAAATTGATGTTTGGACTAAAGATTGAAATATTACTGTTATAGCAACTGCTACAGAATATATTCCAACTTCTGTTATTGATAAAAAATATCCTATTATAAGAATATCAAATTTGTTTTCAGTGAAGTTCAATATTTTAAAAAAATGGACTTTGTAACTATAATTAACTATTTGTTTTAGCTTTAGGGCAACATTTGGAGTTTTTTCCTTATTGATGATTATTAAATATTGATATGGTAATGGCAATACATAACCTAAAATATAAGCCCAAATAATATATTCTAAATTCAAATCCAAAAATACTATAATGAGAACTCCTAAAAGAGTAATAAATGGTTCTACAAACAATATTAAATTGTATGCTTTAAATTCTAATAATCCCCTTAATGAAAATTTAAAAATGATTGCATATAATAATGCAATCATTAATATAATTTGAGGGAACAAATAATAATTATAGTTATCTATGAATAAGTAGGCAGTAAAATAAAAAAATAAAAAAACAGGTATCAAAAAAACACTAGCTCTAAATAACAGATTTTTAAA
>ENA-OSET01003474-OSET01003474.1-sediment-metagenome-genome-assembly--contig:-NODE-3474-length-14444-cov-49.916127_pt1 | contig 14444 bp, 11 predicted proteins | sample MGYA00237882_ERZ534229 | MGnify/ENA primary metagenome ERZ534229 (study PRJEB26408, sample SAMN06266212) | sediment metagenome | isolation source: Hudson Canyon methane seep mesocosm | place... | reverse complement strand
GCTGGTGGCTTGTTTTTATCATTAGCTAAAGATGCTAAGCAACGTGAAAATAATTTGCAGCAGGCACTCGCAGCAGATATTAGTGTGGTGTTATTTGATGCAGAGCAAATATTAACAGAGCTAGAAAATAACTTATTAAGTAATGTTGCAGCATATCCAATCAGAAAACTAGCTGATAAAGCTGGCGAGATGGCAGCACGTTTTTACGGTCATCCATCATTAGCCTTAGACATTATTGCTGTTACCGGTACAAATGGTAAAACATCAGTCAGCCAATTTATTGCTCAAGGACTTGAATCTTTAGGTCATGCATGTGGTGTGATTGGCACTTTAGGCGTGGGCCGTATTACAAACCTGCAATACACAGGCATGACAACACCTGATCCTATATCAGTACAAAAAACATTAGCTGAATTTTGCCAGCAAGATATCAAATATGTAGTGATTGAAGCATCATCACATGCGCTATCTCAAGGGCGATTAAACAGTATTACGATTGATGTTGCTGCATTGACCAATATAAGTCGTGATCACCTTGATTATCATGGTGATATGAATACTTACTCAGCAGCAAAAAGCCAATTATTTGATTTCTCAAGCATTAAAACTGCGGTATTAAATAGTGCTGATAGTTTAGGGCAGAAATTAATGGCCGTCTTAGCTGAGCGAGCTAAGGTCTCTACATTGACATACAGTAGCCGTGAAAAAGCATCATCCATTTTTCAAGCTGAAAATATTCAGATGACTAATGATGGACTTAGCTTTGATTTAACGCATGAGCTTGGCACTGCAAACATTCAAACTAAGCTAGTTGGCAGCTTTAATGTAGATAACTTATTAGCTACGGCAGCCTGTTTAATGGCTGTCGGCATGACATTTGAGCAAGCTGTTTCAGCAGTGAAACAATGTCAGTCTGTTGATGGCAGAATGCAATCATATGGCGGCAAGCAACAAGCTCATATTGTTGTAGATTTTGCTCATACTCCTGATGCATTAATGCAAGCATTAACCTCATTAGAAGCTCATATTCCTGCTAATGGTGATTTATGGTGTGTATTTGGCTGCGGCGGTGATCGTGATGCGGGTAAACGTGCGGTCATGGGCGAAGTAGCAGAACAATACGCTGATAAAATCATTATCACCGATGATAACCCTCGAAGTGAAGATTCAGCAGCAATAGTAAAAGATATTTTGGCGGGAATGACTCATCCTGAAGCTGTTTTACTTGAGTCTGATCGTAAGTTAGCGATTACTCATGCCATTACGCATGCAAAATCGACGGATATCGTATTGATTGCAGGAAAAGGTCATGAACAATATCAAGAAGTGAAAGGTGTTAAATACGTTTTCAGTGATAGCCAAGTAGTTATGGATGTATTACAAGCTGCCAATGATGAAAACTCAGCATCAATAGGTGAGACGGCATGAGTTCTAAACTATTATTACCTCAATTAGCAGAATTATTAGGCTGTAATGACTCTGTGCCAAATGTGGAAATAACAGGTGCAGTAATTGATAGTCGCAAAGTGTTTTTAGGTTGTTTATTTGTAGCACTTGAAGGTGAACACGTTGATGGACATGATTATATTGCTACTGCTCGTAAAGCAGGGGCAAGTGCAGCATTAGTTTCTAAAATACAAGATGATAGCTTGCCTCAATTGCTTGTGGCAGATGTCACTAAAGCTTTTGGTGAGATAGCTAAATATTGGCTAAAACAATGCCAAACAAAAGTCGTTGCAATAACAGGCAGTAACGGTAAAACAACTGTAAAAGAAATGATTGCATCCATTTTGAGTCAGTGGGGCACGGTTGTCGCTACGCAGGGTAATTTGAATAATGATTTAGGTGTGCCATTAACACTAATGAATTTAAAACCTTCAACAGACTTTGCTGTAGTAGAAATGGGCGCGAGTCATCGTGGAGATATCTCACGTTTAGTTGAGATTGCACCGCCACACGTTTCAGTCATTAATAATGTTGCTGCTGCCCACCTTGAAGGCTTTGGTGATTTATTAGGTGTAGCAAAAGCGAAAGCAGAAATATTCCTTGGTTTAGTCGAGGACGGTGTTGGTGTGATCAATGCTGATATGGACTATGTTGAACAGTGGAAACAAGTACTCGCTGATAGACAAGTTGTTAGCTTTGGTTTAGATAATGATGCAGATATTAAAGCATTAGATCTTCAGTTAGATGCATCATCAAGTCATTTTATGGTCGAACTCAAGGGTGAGTTTGATTACATCAATCTTTCTTTACCGGGTAAGCATAATGTGGCCAATGCACTTGCTGCAATAGCAGTAACAAGTGCGATGGATGTTCCTACAATAGCCATTGTTAAAGGATTGGCAGCGGTATCGAGTGTTCCTCACAGATTACAGTTACGACAAGGTGTGAATCAATCACAGTTAATCGATGATAGTTATAACGCTAACCCAGGATCGTATAAACAAGCACTCGCGACACTATCTTCATTTACGGGAGAGCACTGGTTAGTTCTTGGTGACTTTGGTGAATTAGGAGATGAGAGTGAACAGCTACATCGACAAATGGGACTTGATGCCAAAGAGTCTGGAGTACAAAGGTTATGGACAATCGGCAGCGAAAGTGAACAAGCAAGCAATGCATATGGAGTAGGTGCTGAGCATTTTAATAACATTGAATCGCTTAAGGATAAGCTAAAGGATGAACTATCAAGTGATGTGGTTTGCTTGATTAAAGGTTCACGTTTTATGCAATTAGATCAACTAGCAGATACGTTAGTTGAGAATGGAGAAAGCTAATGCTATTAATGCTAAGTGAATATTTAAGTCAGTTCCATAGTGGCTTTAACGTTTTCCAGTATCTGACGTTACGAGCGATTTTAGGTGTTATCACTGCTTTAGGGATTGCATTAATCGTCGGCCCAACAATGATTCGTCATTTGAGCTTCAAGCAAATAGGCCAAGTTGTTAGAGATGATGGTCCAGAGTCTCACCTTAGTAAGGCTGGTACGCCAACAATGGGCGGAGCATTAATTCTAGTAGCGATTGCAGTGAGTACATTGCTTTGGGCAGACCTTAGTAATAAGTATATTTGGGTTGTGCTACTAGTCACATTAGCATTTGGTGTGATTGGTTTTGTTGATGATTACATTAAATTAGTTCGTCAAGATACCAATGGTTTGATTAGCCGTTATAAATATTTCTGGCAATCAGTTGCTGGTGCTGGTGCAGCAATAGTGTTGTATCAAACAGCAGTAGTACCTGCAGAAACACAGCTGATAATACCGTTTTTCAAAGATATTATTATCCCGCTCGGTGCATGGTATATGTTGCTGACATATCTAGTGATTGTGGGTACAAGTAATGCTGTGAATTTAACAGATGGCTTAGATGGCTTAGCCATCATGCCGACAGTAATGGTGGCAGCTGCATTAGGTTTATTTAGTTACGTAACAGGTCATTTTGAGTTCGCTCGGTACCTGTCTATTCCATTTATCCCAGACGCTGGCGAATTAACAGTCTTTTGTGCTGCGATGGTGGGGGCCGGTCTTGGTTTCTTATGGTTTAACACTTATCCCGCCCAAGTATTTATGGGTGATATCGGTGCCTTAGCACTCGGTGCCGCTTTAGGTACGGTAGCTGTATTAGTGAGACAAGAATTAGTGTTACTCATTATGGGGGGGGTATTTGTTGTTGAGACACTGTCAGTCGTATTGCAGGTCGGATCTTACAAGCTAAGAGGAAAACGTGTTTTCCTAATGGCACCAATACATCATCACTATGAATTAAAAGGATGGCCTGAGCCTCGTATTATTGTCAGAGCGTGGATCATTACTGTGTTTCTAGTATTAGTTGGTTTAGCGAGTCTTAAAATCAGATGAATACATTGGCAACCCAAGCTGAACAAGCACAATCAATTCTGATTATTGGCTTAGGCCAAACAGGATTGTCGTGTGCGCGCTTTTTAGTGCAGCAAGGGTGTGCCGTAGCAATGATGGATACTCGTGAACAACCACCGAGTCTTGAAATTCTTCAATCTGAATATCCTGAAGTATTAGTTAAAACAGGCGGCTTAGACAGTCAGTTGATGTTGCAGGCAGATATGATTGTATTAAGTCCTGGCGTTGACCCTCGTATAACAGAGATTGTTGCAGCCAAAGAAGCAGGTATTGAAATTGTTGGTGATGTTGAATTATTTGCTCGTTATGCCAATGCGCCTATCGTAGCCATTACAGGCTCAAATGGTAAAAGTACTGTAACAACATTACTTGCAGACATGGCGATCGAAGCAGGTAAAGCAGTCCAAGTAGGCGGTAATCTTGGCACACCATGTTTGGATTTGATTACTGAGCCCGCTCCTGATTTTTACATTGTTGAGTTATCAAGCTTCCAATTAGAAACAGTTCAGTCACTGAATGCATTTGTAGCAACCATTTTAAATATTAGCCCTGATCACCTTGATCGCTACGATAGTGAGCAAGACTATCAAGCAGCTAAAGCTCAGATTTTTGCAGGTGATGGTGTGATGATTATTAACCGTGATGATATAGCGGTTAGTCAATTATCAGATGATAAGAGAAATGAAATTGGCTTTAGTTTAAATGAGAGTCAAGGTGTTGATTTTGGTGTGATTAAACACAATGGTGCACAGTGGTTAGCAGAAGGAAGTGAGCCTTTACTTGCAACAGATAAACTGAAAATAGTAGGCCAGCATAATATTGCTAACGCGTTGGCAGCACTAGCGCTTGGTTCTGCAATGGCATTACCAATGGCTGAAATGTTAACTGCATTACAACAATATTCAGGCTTACCACATCGTTGTCGCTTAGTGGTTGAGAATGGTGGTGTACGTTGGTTTAATGATTCAAAAGCAACCAATGTTGGTGCCTGCATAGCTGCAATTGAAGGTTTGGCTGACTGTGGCAAGCTTGTTTTAATTGCCGGTGGTGAAGGAAAGGATCAAGATTTCTCTGAATTAACAGCCGTGATAGAAAAGCATGTAGTTGCGGTCATCGTATTAGGACAAGATGCAGCAGAAGTGGCACAGGTAGTTCCTAGTCATATTCCAACCCATCATGTAGTGACAATGCAAGATGCAGTTGTTAAGGCGAAAGAAATTGTTAAGCAAGGTGAAAATGTACTGTTATCACCTGCGTGTGCAAGCTTTGATATGTTTAGTGGTTATGCTGAACGTGGCAATGTGTTCGAAACATTGGTTAAGGAGCAGTGCAATGACTAATGCTCCTATGACATTTGATCGTGCATTGCTTTTTGTTGTTATGGCTATCCTAGCATTAGGCCTAGTCATGGTCGGATCAGCATCAATTAATATTGCAGCAAGTCAATTTGACCAGCCTTTACATTATTTTAACCGTCAGACTATCTATGCCTTAATTGGACTTTCTGTCGGCTGGTGGGTCGTATCTGTACGTTTATCATTTTGGCAGAATATTGCACCATTATTATTAGTGTCAGGCATTGTTTTATTAGTACTAGTGCTTATTCCGGGTATTGGTAGAGAAGTAAATGGTAGTCGTCGTTGGTTGCCTTTTGGTCCTATCAATGTTCAAGTCGCAGAATTCATTAAACTGTTTGCCATCATTTATATTGCAGACTACTTACAGCGCCATCATGGTCAACTTAAGGGCTCATTCTTTAAAGTACTCGCGCCTTTAGTTTTATTAGCCGTTGCAGCGGGTTTATTAATTGTTCAACCAGATTTAGGTTCAGTAGTCGTTATCTTATCGACAGTATTGGCGATGTTATTTTTAGGTGGAGCAAGACTAGATGTTTTTGCTGCATTAACTGGGCTTTTAGCCATTTGTTTCAGCGCTGCAGTTTATTTTGCACCTTATAGAATGTTGAGATTACAGAGTTTTCTAGATCCATGGGCTGATCCATTTGGTAGTGGTTTCCAATTAACACAAGCTTTGATCGCATTTGGTCGAGGTGATTGGTTAGGTGTGGGTCTAGGCAGCAGCATGCAAAAACTGTTTTATTTACCTGAAGCACATACTGACTTTTTATATTCAATACTGGCTGAAGAGCTTGGCTTGGTCGGTGCGATGAGTGTGATTGTATTATTCTTCATTTTTATCTGGAGAGCATTAGCAATAGGTCGGGCAGCAGAATTAGCAGGACAAGTATTTGGTGCTCAAATGGCTTATGGCATCGGTATTTGGTTAGGTTTACAAGCCTGTGTGAATATGGGCGTGAATATGGGCGCACTGCCAACTAAAGGGCTGACATTACCTTTGATGAGTTATGGCGGCAGTAGTTTAGTGATAGTTTGTGTTGCCATTGCCTTATTGCTCCGCGTTGATATAGAAACACGTTTTCCAGAAAAAGCAGCAGCGAGGGTTAAACGATGACTACTCGCATCCTTATTATGGCTGGTGGAACAGGTGGACATGTATTCCCTGCATTGGCTGTAGCTGATGAGTTACGTTCTAGAGAGTGTGACGTATTCTGGATGGGGACTAAAAAAGGGATTGAAGCGAAGTTAGTACCTACTGCTGGATACCCAATTAGTTATATTTCTGTTCAAGGTTTACGTGGTAATGGTCTATTAGGTTGGTTAGTAGCACCGTTCAAAGTAATCAAAGCAGTTTTAGAAGCGGTATCAGCAATTAAACAAATTAAACCAGATGTTGTGCTTGGCTTAGGTGGTTTTGCATCAGGCCCTGGTGGTGTGGCAGCAAGGTTATTGGCTAAACCACTGGTGATTCATGAGCAAAATGCTATTCCTGGTTTAACTAATCGATTGTTATCTGTTATTGCCCAGCGTGTATTACAAGGTTTCCCAAATAGTTTCGTGGCATCACGTAAAGCTGAGTGGGTGGGAAATCCTGTTAGAGCAACAATTGAGACATTAGCTGAGCCAGAAAATCGTTTAGCAGAACGTACAGGTCCAGTTCGAGTATTAGTGCTAGGAGGAAGTTTAGGAGCTAAGTCACTCAATACTGTATTGCCTGAAGCTTTCTCATTAATTAAAACAGAGCTAGAAATCAAACATCAATGTGGTGTTCGTCATTTAGAAGATTGTCAGCAGAACTATGCAAGTTCAGATGTAACTGCAGAAGTAACAGCATTTATTGATGATATGGCAGCAGCTTATGCATGGGCTGATTTGGTTATATGCCGTGCTGGAGCTTTAACCATTGCAGAAGTATCGGCAGCAGGTGTTGCTTCATTATTAGTGCCGTACCCATATGCTGTTGATGACCATCAAACACATAATGCTGCAGCATTAGTAAAAGCAGGTGCAGCAAGACTGATGCAAGAAAGTGCTTTAACGGTCACTTCTTTAGTCAGTGAAATAAATGAATTAGTGAGCAAACGAAATACATTGTTAGAAATGGCAAAAAGTGCACGTAGTCAGGCAAACACTGGAACAGCACAGCAGGTCGCTAATATCTGCTTGGAGGTGACTCATGGATAAACTAACGTCTGCAATGCAAAGTCGAGTTAAACATATTCACTTCATCGGTATTGGTGGTGTGGGTATGGGCGGTATTGCTGAAGTGTTATTGAACCTTGGCTACCAAGTATCAGGCTCAGATTTAGCAAATAATGCACTCATTGAGCATCTACGTGAATTAGGTGCAACAGTGATGATAGGCCATGATCCAGCCTATTTAAATGGTGCTGATGTTGTTGTTGTTACTACTGCCGTTAGTGAAGAAAATATTGAGCTACAAGCAGCTAGAGAGCAACGTATTCCAGTTGTTCCTCGTGCAGAAATGTTGGCTGAGTTAATGCGCTTTAGTTACGGTATTGCGATCGCAGGTACACACGGTAAAACCACCACCACAAGTTTAGTGGCGGCTTTATTAAGTGAAGGTGAATTAGACCCAACATTTGTTATTGGTGGCCGACTAAATAGTGCCGGTAGCAATGCTAAGCTTGGCAGCGGTCGCTATTTAGTTGCTGAAGCTGATGAGAGCGATGCGTCATTCTTATACCTACAACCTATGATCTCAGTCGTGACTAATATCGATGAAGATCACATGGCGACTTATGACAATGATTTTGAAAAGTTAAAAGCCACATTCATTGAGTTTTTACATCACTTACCATTTTATGGTCTTGCAGTGATGTGTATTGATGATCCTGTAGTACGTGAACTATTAACTGATGTTATCCGGCCTGTACTGACATACGGAACTGATGATGAAGCAGACTTCCAGCTTGTTGATTTACAACAGCAACAAGGTCAAAGTTACTTCAAGATTATTGAGAAAAAGTCCGGTCATACATTCCCCGTCACATTAAATATGCCAGGTTTACACAATGCCTTAAATGCAACGGCTGGTCTTGCTGTGGCCAGAAACTTAGGTGTGTCTGTTAAAGCATGCCAACGAGCATTACAAGAATTTTCAGGTGTTAATCGCCGCTTTAACTTACTCGGTGAACTCAAGCTTACTAAAGGTAAAGCAGAACTTATTGATGATTATGGTCATCACCCAACAGAAATAGAGGCAACAGTTGAAGCCTTACGGTCTGGTTGGACTGATAATCGTTTAGTCGTCGTATTTCAGCCGCATAGATATACACGTACTCGTGATTTATTTGAAGATTTTGCACAAGTATTGTCATCAGTGGACGTACTGATTGTGATGGAAGTTTATCCCGCAGGCGAAAGCAAGATTGCTGGGGCTGATGCTAAAAGCTTATGTCGGGCTATTCGTTTACGTGGTCAAGTTGAACCAATCTTTGTGGAAAATAAACAAGCACTATTTGATGTCTTACCAAGCGTATTAAATGATGGTGATGTTGTGCTTACTTTGGGTGCTGGTGATATTGGTAGTGTGGCACGTGAACTTCCTATGCAATTAGGAGGTGATAGCTAATGTTTCATGACTTACAAGGTGAATTGAAACTAAACGAAGCTTTATCAAAACATACCTCATGGCGTGTGGGCGGAATTGCACAGACATTCTATCGTCCAAGTAGTGTTGAAGATTTAGCTTTATTTTTGTCACAGCTACCTGCTGCAGAGCCTTTATTGTGGTTAGGACTAGGAAGTAATTTATTAGTACGTGATGGTGGCTTTGCAGGAACTGTCATTTCAACATCAGGTACATTACAAAATGTAGAAGTTAATGGTCAGGAAGTAGTAGCTGAAGTAGGCGTTTACTGCGGTAAATTAGCTAAGCTTGCTGCACGGTCAGGTTTAACAGGAAGTGCTTTTTTAGCAGGAATTCCGGGTACTTTTGGTGGCGCACTAGCGATGAATGCCGGAGCTCACAAAAGTGAAACATGGCCATTAGTGTCAGAAGTCACCACTGTTGATCGCCAAGGTGTATTGAGGGTACGCAAACCAGAAGAATTCAAAGTTAGTTACCGTCATGTTGAAATACCAGGCGATGAGTGGTTTGCCTCTGCAAAATTAAAATTGGCTGTCGGGTGTGCTGAAGATGAAGCACAACAAATTAAAGAATTATTAAAACGCCGTAATGTAAGCCAACCGACTAATAAACCTTGTGCTGGATCTGTATTTAGAAATCCGGAAGGTGATTTTTCAGGGCGCTTAATCGAAAACCTTGGCTTAAAAGGACTTCGTATCGGTGGTGCATCGGTATCAGAAAAACACGCTAACTTTATTGTTAATGATGGCTCTGCACTAGCGTCAGATATTGAAGCATTGATTTTACTAGTACAGCAGAAAGTTAAACAAGAAGAAGGTGTGACCTTAATACCTGAAGTTCATATTGTGGGTGAGGTGGCCTAATGAACTTAATCAAAACAGCATCTGAGTTTGGACGTGTTGCCGTGTTAATGGGCGGGCGTTCAGCTGAGCGTGAGATTTCACTAAAAAGTGGTCATGCTGTACTTGACGCATTATTAGCTCAAGGTATTGATGCTCACAAAGTTGATGCCGGATTAGACGTTAGTGAGCAGTTACGTGCCGGAAACTTTGATCGTGCCTTTGTGATATTGCATGGCCGAGGTGGCGAAGATGGTGAGATTCAGGGTGTTTTGCAGTCTTTAGAGTTACCTTTTACAGGAAGCAAACTTACTGCAGCAGTCTTATCAATGAATAAGAATCTAAGTAAACAATTATGGCGTCACCAAGGTTTGCCAACGCCAGAGTTTGAACAAGTTAACGCTGAGAGTGATATCGATAGTTTAGTGTCTAAATTAGGCTTGCCGATTATCATCAAGCCAGTAAATGAAGGCTCTAGCATCGGTATGACCAAAGTGAAGTCAGCTGAAGATTTAAAATCTGCTATTAAATTGGCGACTGAGTTTGATGCTGAAGTGATTGCTGAGCGTTGGATCACGGGTGAGGAATACACCGTTGCTGTTTTAGGTGAACAAGCATTGCCAGTTATTCAACTCAAAACACCGAATGAATTTTATGATTATGAGGCGAAGTACCAGTCAAAGTCGACTGAGTATTTGTGTCCTTCTGATTTGAATGAGAAACAAGAACAAGAATGTCAGCAGATTGCATTACAAGCTTTTCAAGGTTTGAGAATGTCAGGCTGGGGACGGATTGATTTTATGCGTGATGAATCAGGACAGTTTTACTTATTAGAAGCGAATAGCATTCCAGGAATGACAGACCATAGTTTAGTGCCAATGGCTGCTAAACAAGCAGGGCTAAATTTTGAACAACTTGTTTGGACAATTTTAGAAACAAGTGTCGGGGAGGCCAACCATGGTTAAAGCTCGCCGCACTAGAGGTGCTACTCGTAAACCAGTGCGTAAACAGCGTCAGCCAATTGCATGGCAACAAGGTTTACGTCATATGGTAATGGTGACGTTATTTATTGCTATGGCAGCAGCGGCGGTATGGCTACAACAAGAAGATACTTTGCCAATCCTACATGTCAGTGTGGATGGCAAGTTTGAACATGCAGACAAAAATGAATTAGTTAAGGTTGTGACGCCATTTGTTACAGGCAGCTTCATCAGTGTTGATGTAGCCAAGCTTCGTGAAGCTGGAGAAGCATTACCTTGGGTAAAACTTATTCAAGTGAAGAGAAGCTGGCCAGATAGCTTGCATTTAGTTGTTGAAGAACAAAAAGCGATAGCACAGTGGAGTGGTAAGGCTTTAGTAAATATTGATGGGGAATTATTTTTTCCATCTAAAAAAAGTTTTCCTTCGGGTTTAGTGAAGTTAACAGGACCTGAAGGTACGAGTGATGTTATGACCCGCCAATATACAGATCTGGTGACCCGTTTTGCTGAGGTGGATTTGAGTGTAAGCAAATTAGAAATGGATAAAAGAAGATCATGGGCTATTCAGTTCAAAAATGGCATGAAGTTGAAGTTAGGACGAGCTGATAATAAACAGCGCATTACACGGTTTGTGGATATATATAAAGCAGGGTTGCAGCGTTATCAGGAACAAATTCAGACGGTGGATATGCGTTATACCAATGGTTTGTCGGTAGTTTGGAAATCAGGCATGCAGCCTGACTTTAATGGGACAGTATGATGTCAAAAAGAAGTGAAAGAGAATTGATAGTTGGATTGGATATCGGCACCTCTAAGGTGGTAGCTATTGTTGCTTCACCTAATTTAGATGCCGGTCCTCAGGACAATGCTTTAGATATTATCGGTATTGGTTCTCACCCTGCACGCGGTATGAAAAAAGGGGTGGTGGTTAATATTGAGTCCACAGTGCAATCTATTCAACGTGCTGTCGAAGAAGCTGAACTTATGGCAGGTTGCCAAATTCACTCTGTCTATGCCGGCATTGCTGGTAGTCATATTCGCAGTTTAAATTCACATGGCACCGTTGCTATAAGAGATAAAGAAGTCGCTGCTAGCGATGTTGACCGTGTATTAGATGCAGCCAAAGCAGTCCATTTCCCCGGTGATCAACAATTACTACATGTATTGCCACAGGAATACATTATTGATAACCAAGAAGGCATTCGTGAGCCAATTGGTATGTCTGGTGTACGTCTAGAAGCTAAAGTCCACTTGATTACAGGGGCTGTTAGTGCGGCACAAAATATTACTAAATGTATTGAACGTTGTGGTTTGTCAGTGGATGGCATCATCTTAGAGCAGATGGCATCAAGCTACTCAGTGCTAGAGCATGATGAGAAAGAATTAGGTGTATGTCTGGTTGATATCGGCGGCGGTACAACAGATATCGCTGTATTTATTGATGGGGCGATTCGTCATACCGCAGTGATTCCTATTGCGGGAGATCAGGTTACCAACGATATTGCTGTGGCATTACGCACACCAACACAATATGCCGATGAAATTAAAATGAAATATGCCTGTGCATTAACGCAATTGGCTAGAGAAGATGAAACGATTGAGGTACCAAGCGTAGGCGATAGACCTCCACGTCAACTAGCGCGACAAACATTAGCTGAAGTGGTTGAACCACGCTACGAAGAATTATTAATGTTAGTACAAGCTGAGCTAAGACGTAGTGGCTTTGAAGAGTTATTGGCTGCCGGTGTTGTATTAACAGGCGGTAGTTCAAAGATGGAAGGTGTAGTCGAGTTAGCTGAAGAAGTATTCCATTTACCGGTACGCCTAGGCTTGCCACAACATGTGGGGGGCTTAGTAGATGTGGTGAGAAATCCTATTCATGCAACAGGTGTGGGACTGTTGTTGTTTGGAAATCAAGAAGAATCAATAGGTCAGACTGATACAAAAACAAGTAGTGATTTTAAAGGTATGTTGACGCGGATGAAGAGCTGGTTCCAAGGCAATTTTTAAACAATTTACAAAAATAGAAATATAAACAATAAAAGTAAAATCTGGGGAGAGAGAAAATGACATTTGAATTAATTGATACATATACACAAAACGCAGTGATTAAAGTTATCGGTGTAGGTGGCGGTGGCGGTAATGCACTTGAGCATATGGTTGCAAACGAAATCGAAGGCGTAGATTTCATTTGTGCAAATACAGATGCACAAGCATTACGTAAAAGTTCTGCAACAACACAATTACAATTAGGTACAGACATTACTAAAGGTCTTGGTGCTGGGGCCAATCCTGATGTAGGTCGTCAAGCAGCATTAGAAGATCGTGAACGCATCATGGATGTAATTAGTGGTGCTGACATGGTATTTATCACAGCAGGTATGGGTGGTGGTACAGGAACTGGTGCAGCCCCTGTTGTTGCACAAGTTGCTAAAGAAATGGGTATCTTAACTGTTGCAGTAGTAACAAAACCATTCCCATTCGAAGGTGGCAAACGTTTAAAAATTGCTGATGCAGGTTTAAGTGAGCTTACTCAGCATGTAGATTCATTAATCACCATTCCTAATGAAAAACTATTAGCAGTATTAGGTAAGCAAATGAGCTTACTAAGTGCATTTAAAGCGGCAAATGATGTTTTATTAGGTGCCGTTCAAGGTATTGCTGAATTGATTACCCGTGAAGGTATGATTAACGTGGATTTCGCCGACGTTCGTACCGTCATGTCTGAAATGGGTATGGCAATGATGGGTACAGGTCAAGCTACAGGTGAAGATCGCGCTATTGAAGCTGCAAAACTCGCAGTTTCAAGCCCGCTCTTAGAAGATGTTGATTTAGCCGGAGCACGCGGTGTTTTAGTTAATATCACTGCCGGTTTAGATATGACGATTGGTGAATTTGAAGATGTGGGTAACACCATTAAAGAATTTGCCTCAGAAGATGCTACTGTCGTGGTTGGAACAGTTATTGACCCAGAAATGACTGATGAAATTCGCGTAACAGTTGTTGCAACAGGTTTAGGATCGCAAAGCGCTACACAACTTGCTGCGGTACCGAATATTGCCGAAACTGCACCGCAAATTGAGATTGTGAAAAAGTCTGTAGATATTGATTACGACATCCCAACTGTGAAACGTAAAGAAGAGCAAGCCCAGCAAAAACAAGTTGCAAATGGTGATGTGAATATGGATTATTTAGATATTCCTGCATTTCTTCGCCGTCAAGCTGACTAAGACCAACTAGCTGGACTGAGTGCGCATGTGATATTATTGTTCGAATATATTTATGACTGTGAAGGGGGTGTTACGCCGTGATTAAGCAAAGAACATTGAAAAATGTTATTCGTGCGACCGGTGTTGGGTTACATAGTGGGGATACTGTTTATCTCACACTACGTCCGGCTGCCCCAAATACAGGCATTGTTTTTCGACGTATTGACCTTGATCCTGTGGTTGAAATTGAGGCGAAAGCTGAAAATGTAGGTGAAACTGCATTATCAACAACCTTAGTTCAACATGGTGAAAAAGTATCGACTGTTGAGCACTTATTGTCTGCGTTTGCTGGCTTAGGTATTGATAATGCCTATATTGACCTTAATGCCGCTGAAGTGCCTATTATGGATGGCAGTGCAGGCCCCTTTGTCTTTTTAATTCAATCAGCAGGGATTGAAGAGCAAACTGCCGCTAAGCAATTTATTAGAATCACAAAACCAGTCTTATTAGAAGATGGCGATAAGTGGGCGAAGTTCGAGCCTTTCGATGGATTTAAAGTGTCATT
>ENA-OSET01003473-OSET01003473.1-sediment-metagenome-genome-assembly--contig:-NODE-3473-length-14445-cov-43.325585_pt1 | contig 14445 bp, 12 predicted proteins | sample MGYA00237882_ERZ534229 | MGnify/ENA primary metagenome ERZ534229 (study PRJEB26408, sample SAMN06266212) | sediment metagenome | isolation source: Hudson Canyon methane seep mesocosm | place... | reverse complement strand
ACAAACTCTGCGAAAGCACACTGGCAGGCAATTTGAATCGCCTCGATAAAATTGCAGCCTCTTTCAAAACCGGCACGATCGGTCAGCTCATAACGACCTGGAATGAATTTATCCCACTCCAGATCCAAAAAGCTGCGCATGTTATTGACGAATTGGCAGAAATGATAATCAGGAAGAAAGCCGTATTTAGCATTCGCCAAAATGGTGTCAGATGAATACAACATTTTTTCGGCAGTAAAAAAGACAGTTAAGTGACCTGTGCCATGGGTTGGCCCCGGATTAAGCAGTTTAACGGTTACACCATCAATGATTAGTTCATTTTCTTTGCCGTTTACGATGCGTGTCGGTACTGTTTGACCTTCAGCTCCACGCAATTTTATAACCTTTGCACACATCTCATCGGCAATAATCTCTGCGTCTGTCGCCAGATCCTGGGCGAATCCAGCATGATCCAGATGGTCATGGGTATAAATAATCGTTTTGATGGGCTTATCTGTGACGGTTGCTATTGCTTTGGCGTAAGCGCGTGCTTTGCCTGGAGAGCCAAATGTGTCAAAGGCAATAACGCTACTGTCGGCCACAATAAAGACAGCGCGACCTTGACCATCAGTGACTGTCCAGATTGCTGAAGACAGTTGTTCGGTTTCCATAGGTGGCTCATAGGCCAAATATGCCTGAGCTGCATCAGCGGTGAAGTTTCCTCGATTCTCTTTCATCATAGTGCTCCTCGCGAACTAAAATGGGTTGGTATTGGGGGCCATGTTACCTTCAATACCCCAGCCGCCACTTAGGTACTCCTGCATGTAGCGAGAAAGATTCATCGCTGCGTATTCGTAGTAGCGGAAGTCATGGGCATGCTTTGGACCAATCTTTTCATTGGTATAACTATTCAACTGTTCCCAATTGTGGGGGTCTATTCCATCGATAATGGCTTGCTGACCAAAGTCATTTAGGCTGTCCCAGTAATCAAGCACTTCAATAAACTGCTTGCGAGTTAGTGTCCAAAAGTGGCCTGGAACAAAGATGTCCCAATCGAGGCTCAGGAAGCGACGCATAATAGAGATGTAAGGCTTCAGATGCCAATCAAATAACGTACAATAACCAGCGCCTGCGGCAACGGTATCCACCATGAACAAGACTTTGCTCTGTGGGAAATAAGCGGCCGCATTGCCATCACCATGGGTTGGGCCGGGATAGAGCATCTCAAAGTAAACGTCGTCAATAAGATAGGACTTGCGCTCGCCTTCCCATACTTCTGTGCCGGGTAATTGCCCTTCAGAACCACGCGCTATAATCACTTTGTTGGCTAATTCATGAGCAATGATGTCAGCGTTTGGAGCCATGTCAGCGGCATAACCACAATGATCCAGGTGCTCGTGAGAATAGACAATGGTATGAATTGGCTTTTTAGGGAAAACACGACCAATAGCAGCAGTATAAGCACGTGCTGTACCTGGCGACATAAAGGTATCAAAGGCAATAACTCCTTTTTTTCCCTCTACAAAAATAGTTCTGTGGGCACCATCAGTGGCGGTCCAGATATTATCGCGAACTGGGTCATAAGTAATATCTCGCCAAGCACCTTGAATTGGAATGTTACCACCATACTGCGCGGCTACTGTAAATATGCCGCAATGTTCGCACGGGGCATGATCATGATTATCAGACATAACAACCTCTCTTAATGATAATTGAACGTTGTACTTTGGCAAACGGCATACCTGAGCCGCAAGCCGTCAAGCAGATTTCGTCATTGCCCAACTTTTCAGTTTCGGCTAGATAACAATTGCACTCAAAGTAAGTAATTCCAGCTAGGAGAGCGAATTCGGCAAGAGCAATGGGTGACTTTTTCATAATTGGTGCCTAGTTCTGTGGTACTTCGTTAGAGGCAGTCTGGCCTTTACCAGGCTTATGTACGAATTTTGCCAGCGCAGGAAGTAAGCAGAGCGCACCGATCATGTTTACCAAAAACATAAAGGTTAATAATATGCCCATATCTGCCTGGAACTTGATGGGTGACCAGATCCAGCTGGCGACACCGACTGCCAGCGTAATACCGGTGAAGAATACGGAGGCACCAGTAGTTTCTAACACTTTGAAATAGGCCTTTTCTAAGTTCAGCCCTTCTTTCAGGTAATAGGTTAAGCGGTTATAGATATAGATGCCGTAGTCAACGCCAATACCTACTCCCAGTGCCATGACGGGGAGGGTGGCCACTTTTACACCGATACCCAGATGAGCCATAAGAGCCTGACACAGTACACTAGTCAAAGCCAGAGGAATGATGATGCAGATGGCTGAGGCGACACTGGTAAAGGTAATCACCACCAGAATGCTCACAGCTAGGTAGACGAAGAGAAGCATCTTGTTTTGGGACGATTCAATGACATCATTTGTGGCGGATTCGATACCCGCATTTCCGGCAGCCAGTAATAATTTAAAATTGTCAGATTGATGGGCGTCGATAAATTCTTGTGCGGAGGCTACAACGGCCCTAAGGGTTTCGGCTTTGTGATCGTCAAGGAAGACAATCACAGGTACCATACTGCAGTCAGAATCCATAAGGTTCGATGGAATATCGCTGCTGGTGGCGGTGTTTAAAACCGCCTGGTTGTGTGACAGGGAGTACCATTTAATGGCACCTTCATTCATGCCCATAATGATCTTTTTAGCGAGGCTGGATATGGAAACGGTTGATTGAACTCCCGGCGTTTCCTCAATGTGCCATTGCAAGTCTTCCTGGGTCTTCAGGACTTCATAGGTGACACAGGCTTCCTTTTCGGTTTTTAGCATGATCACAAAGACGTCAGAAGAGCTGGAATAATTAGAAACAACAAAGTTGTTATCTTGGTTGTAGCGTGAGTCAGCCCTAAGCTCTGGGGCACCTTTATCAAGGTCACCAATTTTGAGATCCTGTCCATAAAAATAACCAAAGACAAAGAGTCCTCCAGCGATCATTATCATAGCTTTTGCTGCTTTAGGTTGGACTAAAAATACCAACTTAGTGAGTGGGCTAGTTTTGTTTTGCTCCTTCAGGTGCAGGCGACGAGCGATGGCTTTATCGCTTACCCCTGTATAACTTTTGACGATGGGGAGTAGGAATAAATTGGTAAAAATGATAACCAGAACACCCAGGCTGGCTACAATGGCAAGTTCTTTGATTACAGCAATATCAATCAGCAGCAGGGTCAGGAATCCGACAACGTCACTGACGAGCGCAATCATCCCTGCAATATAGAGTTGTCTGAAGGCGAGGCGTGCAGAACTAATCTTATCCTCATTGAACGTTATTTTGACCTGAGCGATGGCGTTGATGATTTGCACACCGTGACTGACACCGATCGCAAAGACAAGAAATGGTACCAGCACAGAGTAGGCATTTAAACCGAAGCCTAAGGAAGTTAATAATCCGAGTTGCCAAATTACCGCGATAATTGAACAGACAAGTGGGGCAAGGGTTGAGCTTAAACAGCGGGTATAGGCAAATAACATGAGAGCCGTTACGAGTAGCGCACCTGCCGCAAAGAGACCAATGGCGCCAATGCCGTCAAGAAGGTCACCGACTTTTTTGGCAAAACCGATAATATGTACATCGACATTACCATTTTGATATTTACTGCGAATTTCCTCGATATTGTTTGAGAAGGTTTGATAATTCAGCGCTTCGCCAGTAATTGGATCCTTATCGAATAGGGGCACATGAATAATTGTGGATTTAAAGTTGTTGGCGACGAGACGCCCAACTTGATCAGAGGCCATTACATTTTTACGCAACTCATCAATGCTTGCCTGGCTGCCGTTATAAGTTGGGGGAATCATCGGCCCACCGTCAAAACCCAGTTCGGTGACCGCCAGCCAACGTACGTTTGGTGTCCAAAGTGATTTTAACCCCTGGCGATCAACTCCCGGCAGATAGACAAGGTCTTCAGTGATCAACTGCAGAGCCTCTAAAAAATCTTTGGTAAAAATATCACCATCCTTTGTGCTAACCGCTACCTGGATGCTGTTGGCTGAATTATCCAACTTATCTGCGTGAGCCATCATATTGGCAATAAACGGATGCGATTGTGGGATCATTTTCTCAAAGCTGGCATCGGGTTTTAGCTTGGTCGCCTGATAACCGAGAACTACTGTGATGACCGCAAAGACCAATAGGACCAGCAAGCGGTTATTGAATAAAAAGTTTTCAAGAAACCCAGGGCTTTTGTTTTTAATGGCTAAATCTGAATTACTCACCGTACTTGTCTCTGTCTGGTTTATTGTTTTTATAAGACTAATTAATTGCTCGTTTGCTAATGCCGGACATGCCAACAAGAATAAGTTCGTTATTATTAATTACTAGTAATGAAGAAATAGGAAGTCGGTTTTCTTGCCTAGTTAATGAGAGCGGTTGAGCAAAATCTGAGCCATGAAAAATGACACCGTTGTCTCCCACTAACAGCAGTCTTCCCTGTTCGGTGATCGCTCCCCCAAAGAAAGTAGACGTTTCTTCAATATTCAGCTTTTGCCAGTCGCCGCTGAAGTTATCGCTGACAAATGCGTTGCCACGCAAGCCGTAAACGATGAGCTTGTTATTGCTGGTGATGAGGCCACCAAAGAGAGTGCCTTCATAAGGAATATCGATGAGATTCCAGTTTTCACCACGATCAGGAGAGTGCATGATCAATCCAGCCTCACCTACAATGGCGATGTTGCCTGCCTCGTCAGAGGTGATCTTGTTCAGGTGAAAGCCTTCTTCATTTGGTAGGTCATAGGTAATGTCCTGCCAGTTTTTCCCAGCATCAGTGGTTTTGTAGGCGTAACCAAAACCGCCAATAGCATAGCCAGTTTGGTCATCAAGAAAGTGTACATCTAGCAGGGGTTCAACGGATTCAGACTGATCGCCTTGTTCGTCCCCTAGGGATTGAGCTACCCAGGTCTTGCCGTCATCGGTACTTTTAAGCATGACACTTTCATGACCAACAGCGTATAGATTGCCATTGGGTGATTGAGCCAGCGCTGTTAATAACTGTTGGGTAGGAGATTCGGCTTTTGCCCATGATTCACCTTGATCGGATGAATGCAGAATATAGCCGCGATCGCCAACAACGAAAATCTGATTTTGGGTCGCCTCAATATCAAGCAGTAGTAACTTGTTAATAGGCACTTCACTCTCAGTGGCCTGCGTGATACCGCTCAACAGGCAGAAGCCAGTTACTAAGACTTTGCTGATTGTTTTTATTTTTTTAAGATTGTTCATCTAGAAACCACCTAAAAAACCATCGGTCATGAATAACAAACAACAGTATGAGTGATTCCCCCCTCTCTGCTATCCAATCCTTGCAGCCTTCAACCAAAAATAGCATGTATCGGCCTGCTCTCTGCGAACTGAGTTATCTAGAAAGAGATGGCCTCTTAAAATAGAATATTACTACAAGGGTTTTCTTCCTTCTTAAGGCGTTGGCCTATATGGGGGAGGAGTTACATTTAGCTGTGTGAATTCTCTGGTTTAAGCAGGATAGCGATAGGGAAAATATAATTTAAATGTACGATACACCTCGTGTGTTATCTGGCGCCCTACCTATAAATCAAATAGGCATATCCCTGCGGCAAGCACCCTATCACCCTGTTACGACAACAGGCAAAAGTAGGCCATAAGACCAAACCCAGATCAGTAACTACATTTGCCGGACTATCTATTCATTACTAGTGTTGGTATGGCCTGAGGTTCATAGACACTTTTTATGGTAAAAATGTAAACATCACCATAAGAGGTAAATCATGGGTAAAGGTATCCGTTACTCGGACGAATTTAAGCAAGAAGCCGTTAACCAAGTATCAGTTCATTGCTATGCTTTATTGAATTATAGTTTAAAAAGAGCCTAACAAGCCATGGAACCAAATATAAAAAGCGCCCCCATCACCAGATCGCTACCCCCCCCTCTTTTAACTGTAGGAGTTTTGTAGGGATCTCAGAGGATCGTGTAGGACTTTAGGGGCTTTAAACTGGCTACAGATGCCCTAAATAGTTAATAAAAACAATAGGTTATATTTTCTTGCCAGCATTCATAATGCTGGGGTCGGTGGTTCAAGTCCACCCGTAGCCACCACTTTTTCTGTATAGATCGATCTCTTATATTTTGGAGCTATTAACTTTTTTTTGCCCGATAATCGAAAACTCCAATAGGGGATTCTGAGCGAAATAAAACGCCCCTCGCCCTAAAATACTTTAGAACTAGCCTCTACAACAGCCTCAAAAACTTCTCCTCTGTTACAAAGTCCAAGGTGGGATAGTAGAAGACATGATCCTAGCGATATAAAGTGGCTGTATGACAGCGATCAAAACCGCTGCATGGATGCGTGAAATGCTAAAGCGGCTTTCATTATTAGCAAGTATGTTTAACGAGGTATCTTACTTCTTTCTATAATCAACGAAATAGCATGATCTTATCGCTAATTATATACCGCTCCAGCGCGATCAGGCATTCAGCCGATTGATACAGCTTATCTTCACTCAGCCCTATAATCACATCCTTTGATCTTTGAATCACAACAAAACAACCCATCGATATTGCAGCGCCATGTGATTTCGGAAATCGAAAAATAGTATTTTTTTCTTTATATGCCGCTTTCCCCTCACTTAGATTGGCAACAGTTACCGCGCTTTTACGGGATTTGAAGGTGCCATAAGGAATAGCACCTCTTGGCAATGCTTGGCAGCTGGATCGTTCTGAATCGCCTGAACAAAAGTATCCTGAGTTACCAACATTAAGGCTTAACACTCCAAAATGCTCAGTTCCTCCGTAATATTGCGTGACTACATAAACAGGTTTGAGAAGCGAGTTCGTGCAAACGACATAAAACTCATCCATATCTCCTATGCTCGTCACAGCTAACTCCTTGCAGCTAGAAACGGCTAGAGAACTAAAACTCCATGCCAATAGACAGATAAAACCAACAAAAAATGGTCTAGAAGTCATCCGCCATGCTGCTTTTTTTCCTATATCCTTTAGCTGTCGTTGCACTAGAAGTCGATTTAGTTTTAGCAGCAGACGGATCCTGACTACTTTGATCGCCACGAGCAATATCAGCATTCATCGTTTGCTTGGCATCGGCGGCCGCTGCAGACGTAGCCGGCTTCCAACCCAGCTGCACAAGAACATATTTACCCTCTGTACTTACGCATTCATCCAGTTTGACAATTCCTGACAATGTTGCCTGGGTATTTTGGCGCATAACATTTAAGGTACTAGCCAACTCTCTTACGTTACCAGAGGTATTGCCATCCTGATCAGTATTCTGCTCTGACTCCATCAAATCGGCAGCAACAGTGGATGCATCAAAGTCACTTTTTAAGAATTCTGCATACGCTCGCCTAGCTGTAAGCTCAGCTTTGCGTCTAGCTTCTGCAATTAAGCTTCGCTTTGGAACCAAAAAATTACCTTCGCCATACATTAACAGGGCACGCAACTTTCCATTATCAAATTTAGGGACCACTCCTTCATAGGCCTCAGCCTCAGCTTCGAACTGAGTACAATCCGCAGTCACATTTACTGAACTTACACAAATAGCACCAAAAATTAGGGCTCTACCAGTCGTCTTCAACATTTTTCTTTGCCTCTTTAAATTTTTCTTTATTCGCTGCTCTAACAGCTTTCATGTCAGCCTTTTGCTTATTAGCGTCAGCATGCCCATCGGCATAGCCTTCAGAGTAACCGCCGCCTACTGATTTAGATAGATGTCTGACAGCACGCTGAGCTATAAAAAGCGCCATATCTGTAACCGGCTCAGCAGATTTAATCTTTTTATTCCTAATAGGGAAGTTTTTAGAATCTACAATGTTTGAGGTTGCTACTTCAATGACCTTAGTTGAAAGCGTTACTGTAAATACAGTTCGCTCTATCGTTTGTCCACCAATCTCTCGACTGTCGAGACGATATTTAAACGTTTCAATAACTGGAATTAACATCAAGTCACCACCAGCTTGATTACCGAGTTTAGCTAGTTGTTCTATGTTGCCGCTTTTTGAAATCGCGTCCATTTCTTTTGTGGCAAAGTCCAAATACTGCCTGTCCAAAACATTTAATCCAACTGTGTTACCCAAGTTCTCTTCCAACATTCTATGAACTTTGGAGGAGAAATCTTTAAACGATTGATCCTGTACAATAGATCCCGAGCCCACAATCGGGTCAATCACAATGATTGTCGTCTTGCTAGAGTCCAGAGATGATTTATACTTTGGAATTACAACACTCAGTAAAACTTTGTATCCAGAACTGTCATCGCTCGTTTCAATATAGGTCCAGGACCGAATCAGACCGGATGTTTCACTTTGGACAGCGTTGGTAGAAGAGGACGTCTCTAAGGCAACACCAGCAGTCCCACCCATCCCAGAAATACTGGCAGCCAAAACATTTTCCGTTACGCTCGACTGTGATGCAAATTTTTCTCCAAAAACTTGTGAAACAGCGCTCTTTAAAGCCTCGTTAGTCGCAGACTTTAGATTGATACCTCTCCCCTCAACTTGTAAAGAGATCAATTCAACACCCGGATTGCTGTTACCTGAAGCTTGACCTACCTGAGCATTAGCCTCAGGTAATTCCATAACCGGCCGTTCTCCGCGAGCAATATTTTTATTCATGGTCTGCTTAGCATCAGCTGCACCTGCAGACAGCGCAGGCTTCCAACCCAATTGGACCAAGACGTACTTTCCTTCTGTGCTTACACATTCATCTAGCTTAACGATTCCAGACAATGTAGCCTTACTATTTTGTCGCATGATGTTTAAAGTGCTAGCTAGCTCTTTTGCAGTACCAGAAGTATTGCCGTTCTGATCAGTGTTCTGCGTTGTTTCTAGCAAATCCGAAGCAATGGTCTCTGCTTCAAAGTCACTTTTCAAAAATTCCGCGTATGCTCGTCTGGCATTGAGTTCAGCCTTGCGTCTAGCATTAGCAATCAGACTTCGTTTAGGCGTTAGAAATGAAGATTCCCCATACATCAGGAGTGCCCTCACTTTACCATTTCCATCGAAACGCGGCACAACGCCACTAAAGGCTTCCGCCTCCGCCTCAAATTCCGCACACGAAGATGCTGTGGCCAAAGAACTAAATAATGCCAGCGCCACCATAAACATGAATAGACTGACGCATCGCACAATATTATGGAATATCATTGTAGTGGCCTGTCTACATATCGAAAGTGAGATCATCAGTCTCAGGTGTTGCTACACCCTTTGTATTCATCAGTGAAATCATCTGTGAACCCTGTTTTACTGAGCTTGCCGTCAGCTTAATAATCGCCGGCCCAACCTTCGGGATATTTTTAGCAGCTGAAATAGCACTCCTTCCATCTTTGAAACCTGGCGTGCCAAGATCAGATAAAGCTGAGATTGTATCTTTAACTACGATGGCAGTTTCAATATTAGATAAAAGTGAAGGCACATACTTTGCTGCCGCTTTGCCTAGCGCCGCTGTCTGCTCCGCAGTCAATTCTTCAGCTGAAGAGAGCTTCTCTCTAATCAAATTATTTGTGCTAGCTGATTTCTCACCAATAGCCCCAAGATCCGATGAGCCTAGTGCATCACCTTTCTTTTCAATATTGTCAGCCTCCCCTCGCATCATGGCCGCTTCACTCTGAAGACCTAATGCTTCTGCAATATCTCCAGACAGCCGCGCCTGAACTTGCAACTCACGCGCAATATCAGCTCTTGCAGCTTGGAAGTTAGAGGCCACCTGCTTCCAACTTTGTGCAGCCGTCGATGTTTTAGAGCCTTTACTATTTCCACCAGGAAGTTTGTCCTTGATACTAGGAAATTGGGCACTTGCGGAAGAGGCCGCCACACTAAATACAAATATCCAGATCGCGCTAACAAATTGAGTCTTTTTCATTATGATCACCTTTAAGTGTTTTTATTATTTTCGTGTATTAACTATCTTAAGCCTTTTTGCTGTAGCTGTGACACAACCGTCTCCATTGCCTGTTTAACAGCTTCATTGTATGCGTTGGTTTCTGCAACCGAAGCGTTACCTCGATCTTGACCATAAACTACTTGAGGGCGGACAGATGCAACGGTCTTTGCTCTGCCATCATCGAGGCTCCATACTTTAAAAGCGACTGTTGCAGGAACTCTAACTGTGCCTCGAGCAGGGTCTTGTTGGGGTGTTCCAATGTCAATTGTTCCCATACCCAAGAAAGTCCAGCCCGCATCAATTGCAGCGTTCTTAAATTGCTTAAGCATTCTAGAAGGCATACGTCCTGAGCTGCGCATATCATCAACAACTTCATCAAGATACGGCACATCATCTAGGTCCTCTACAGACATTGCTTCGAATCCTGCATTACCCAAGTATTCTTCAACCGCGTAGGCAACATCCTGGCTTATTTCAATGCTAGGCTCATACTGGACTTTATCGCGCTTCTGTTCGCGACTACCTCCGCTCTTAGAAACAGAAAGTGATTTCTCACGAACAGAATCTAGGCTACTTTCGCCATCACTGGCACTTGACTCTTCCAGAGATGCTAAATTATCCGTCTCAGTTACCGAAACCGTTTTTTCGTCATAGGCTTTTCTAGTGACCTCTACTCGGGCAATAAACATTGCGCCAAAATCGCTACTTTCTCCACTACTCTGGATTCCAGCCTCTGAATTATTCGCCAAGTAAATGTCGAAAGCGGTCGGGTTAATTTGAGCCATCACCGCAACTTTATATTGGCGCGTGTCTTTGTCTCGCTTTTCTTGCTGTACCGAAATCTCTACAACATAGGTATCGATGTCAGATACTATTTCATCGAATGAACCTAATAACATCCGCTGCTTCGCCATAGGTAGCGAAGATATATATTTTTTTAAAGCTGTTTCCTTAGCGTTGACTAACGCCGCTTCACGAGCTTTAGACTTTTTAAAGCTCGAATATTTGTGACTACCTAAAGCTTTAACTTGAACTGAATCTTGACTCCAAGTCGGAGCTGCTAATACCAAACTCAACACCAATAGACTTTGTTGTACTATCATACGAATTGTCATATCTACTCCTTAGGTTACCAGCTACTGTCTAGCGCAGATTCCCACGCTTTAATAAATTGCTTGTCTACACCCTTTGACTTGGGTGCCGCTCGTTTCAAGAACTCTTTGTTAGGCTTTGCACTTAAACTTGCAGCAGATTCCTTTAGAAGACTATATAACGACTGTGTAAAATAGTAAGTTTTATCAAGTTGTTTATCTGCGGCAATAACACCACAACTCCTTTTCGTGCGAGTCAAGGGAGCCTCTAAGATAGTGTCAAATGGGCCATTTAAACGAAGGATAAGCTTTACAGCATGACAGTTTGTTTTTTGTTTTCGATTTATTTTGACAATTTCTTTAAATTTAGCAATATCAACACTGAATTCGTAACCTACTTCTGACGGCAACTTAATTACTTTCGACCCACTTGAAAATGTCGCTGCAAATTCTCCGGTTAAATGATCGCCCGGAATACTTGGCACTAAGGGGCCATTGGTAGCATCGACGATATAAGCCTCAAGTTGTCTTGACACCTGCATCTTCCATGCATTGATGTCTAACGTAGATTCAAGTTCCGAGAGCGCTTGGGGGGCAATATTGATCGAGGCTACTCGTGCATACTTTTCAGAGAAGCTGAATGGAGACGTATTGACAGCTCTTTTAAAAAGCTCATCAAATAAATTAACACCACCAGAAACCGGGTTTGCTAAGCGGGCAAAGTTCTGGCTAACCGCATGGCTATCAGCTATCAATGGCAGTGTATCTGTGTATTGAACAACCACCGGTTTTGCAGATATTAAACGTCCAGAGCCAACCTCGAAAAAGACCAAAGAAGCATAGATCCGATATACATGAATATAACTAACTTTGTTGTTAGTGATATCTTTAACAACCGCCAATGATTCGCCAGTGATCATTGGGGTCATGATAACCGCTTCAATTTGGTCAGGGGAAATCAAATCGGTTGACAGATTAAATGCAGAAAATTCAGCATTTAATACCCTGCCTAGCGCCCATGAATCTAGGTTCGAATCAACGCAGTCACCACCGCCGCGACACAAAAATTTAGACGTGTTTGGAAACAGTGCCTGTCTATCATCCCAAGAGGCGAAGGACACACCTCCCCAATACACTGTTGCAGAGTTAGCAGGCAAAGAGGAGAAAAAGCATAGTATAAAAATTACTAATACTTTTCCAGAAATCACGTTGTCAAGTATTCCTTTGTGCATGGCCTAACATTAATTGAGAGAGCCTCGAGTTGCAACACTATTTTTTGTAAGCCTTTATTGACTCGTACAAATCTTTTGCAATTATCATCAGTCCGTTACTTAATGGCCTAAAGCTTAAGTTTAATTCTGTTCGTTTTTTCATTATCAGCTCTCAGTGATACATTCAATGCGTTATATTAGTCTTCACACTCAAAGTGCCGGTTTTTAGAGCATGTTTTTAAACTAAATGAGTCACAATTATAAAACGTAGAGGTTGTATACCATTTCAAAGGCTCTTAGTGTTACAGTCTTGGGGAAGCATAAACACTTATCGAATAAACCAAAATATAGAGCCTAACTTAAATCATGAGACACCCCAGCCTTAAGAACCTTATGGCACGACTTATTCATTTGTCTGGTATTTTTAGCCTCATCTTTGCCTACCAGTTAAATGCTTTAGAGTTCGATATTGAAACCATCGCAGTGAGCCCAAAACATAATGTAGATATCATCCCTTTCTCCAACGAATCATCCGCTGAAGCCAAGTTATTAATCATAGAAACACCCGTGATCAATCAACTGGAAAAACAGATGCAAGAGCTCAGCAATGAACCTGTTCGACATATTAAGGTATTTCAGCGCAGAGGCTCAGAGTGGAATCTTATTTTGACGAAGGCTCTTGAAGATTCGATGGATTTAGTAGACACGATAACAACCCCCAAGGGTATCCAACTAGTTGGGTTACAGGAATCTAAACTACTCTATCTCGACGAAAACACTTCATTGTTTAGACCGTTTCTTACTACTTCACCGATGTTCTCTGGTCGTAGCTGGGGCTCTTCCCCCGTTATGGAGATGTTTGCTGATATTAATGGTGATGGATTTGACGATTTTTTAATGCCTAATTTTGATGGTTGGGAAGTAGCACTGCAAACCAATAACGGTTTTCAAGCGCCCCAGCTGTTGGGGCCACGGCCGAGTATGAGCTATCGAGACACAGCTCGCTATGTTGCTTATCGGGCCGAGGAAGCCTTGCTTGTTGATGAGAATAATGATGGCCTTGATGATGTTGCTTTTTGGCAAGACGGTTATTTTGAAGTACATCGGCAGAACTCATTGGGAGAATTCTCTAGAGTACCTGTTAATTTAGACGTCAATCTTAAGGATATGTTAAGCGGATATGCGCAGATTAGTATTGGTGAAGAAGCTGAAAATAATGAGGGTGAAAATAGGCTTTTGGATGAAATTGTAGACATCAATAATGATGGGGTGAGCGATCTTATTGTTAAGCGCATTAAGGCCGAGGGTATCTTTGGTTGGGAATCTGAGTATGAGGTTTATCTTGGCATGGTCAGTGGACAAAACTTACTGAAGTTTTCAGAAAATCCCTCATCGGTGATCCGTACAGATGGCTTTCAGTTCGATAATGAACGACAGGATATGTCAGGGGATGGCAACCAAGAGTTTGTGATTACCTCTGTGGACATCAGTATAGGCACTGTTATTAAGGCTCTGATTACCCGTTCTGTGTCTGTCGATATCTCAATCTACAAAATGAAAGACAGCAAATTTCCCACTAAACCCAGCGTTACAAAAACAATCTCAGCACGGTTTGATTTTGGTAGCGGTGATCTCTTTGTCCCCGCGGTGCTTGGTGCGGACGTTACTGGAGATGGCCGAAAAGACCTGTTAGTTCAAAAAGGTGATGGAACCCTACTTGTATACCCAGGGGAAGCAGGCGAGGCTATGTTTGCTAAGAGAGCAATCAAGCTTTCACTTTCTCTTCCTGAGAGCAGAACGGGCTTTCTGGTCCATGACATTGATAGCGATGGTCGAGATGAACTGATCTTGAACCACGATGATGAAAATAATGTTATTTCAGTTGTGTCATTCAGAGGCTAAACTAAAAATATCAGTGCCAGTGGCAAGAAATTGTGGGATCAATCCAGTATAGTCAGGAGTTCTTCCTAGAATCTGAGTTCTTAAAACTTTGAGTAACGAATCTCTCGCAAAAGAATTTTGGCAGCAAGGCTATCTGTCAATTGACAACTTCTTCGATCAGGCTCTGATGGACCAATACCATGCTCTCATTTTGAATCAGTTTGGCGACGATCCTGATTACCACCACAATACCGAATTTTTAGAAAAGTCCAATACCGATGTCATTCCTTGGTTCCCCCAATTAGACGGCCTCAATGTATTTGATATAGCGGAACAAGACCCACGACTTAAAGATTTAACATCCGCTATTTTGGG
>ENA-OSET01003470-OSET01003470.1-sediment-metagenome-genome-assembly--contig:-NODE-3470-length-14454-cov-23.246644_pt1 | contig 14454 bp, 16 predicted proteins | sample MGYA00237882_ERZ534229 | MGnify/ENA primary metagenome ERZ534229 (study PRJEB26408, sample SAMN06266212) | sediment metagenome | isolation source: Hudson Canyon methane seep mesocosm | place... | reverse complement strand
TATTTTTAGATGAACCAACCATTGGTTTAGATTTGCCTAACCGGCGTGCTATTTGGCGTTTTGTTGAACAATTGCGCCGTGAAGAAGGCATGACCGTTTTTCTAACGACACATTATTTAGAAGAAGCAGCTGCCTGTGATCATGTTGATTTTATTCAACAGGGACAATTGCAACAGGGTGGAACACCAAAAGCGTTAACGGAACAATTAGGGGCGTATATTTTAGAAGTTGAATGTCAAGATCCGGATGATATCAATGCTCAGTTGAGTCCTATTTTTGGACTGCCTATACAAGAAGATCAACAGTTAAGTTTTAAAATTGAGGCTGACGATGTTGATTTTCAGCAACTGCAACAAACATTAGGCAACGCTATCTTATCTATGCAGTGGCGCAGGCCAAATCTTAATGATGTCTACTTATGGACTTTTTGTGCTCCAGAACAAGGAATAGCTGCATGAGTTGGCGCCCAGTAAAAGCCGTTGTTGGCCGTGAAATGAGTAAGTTGTTTCGTCAACGTGCTCGTTTAATTAGCTCAATGGTGCGTCCGATGATTTGGTTATTAGTGATCGGATCTGGTGTTGGCAGTATGTTGCAAGGTTCGCAGCAAGAAGGTTATTTAACGTTCCTTGTACCTGGCATATTAGCGATGACGTTATTATTTGCCTCATTATTATCTGCATTAACCTTGGTCTATGACAAAGAGTTTGGTGTGATGCGCATGATGATGATTGCACCGATTTCCCATTATTGGATCGTATTGTCCAAATTAATAGCCGCAACCTTAACGGCAATGGTGCAAGCGATCTTATTATTAGTGCTTCTACTTGTGCTTGGCTTGATCAGTGTAAAAATTGCCTTTAGTTTATTATTACCAGCGGTGTTAACAGCTATATGTTGTGCAGCAATTGGTGGTTTGATTGCCGTTTGGTCAAAAAGCATTGATAACTTTGCAGTGATCATGAACTTCTTTATCTTTCCGGTATTTTTCTTGAGCGGTGCCTTATATCCGGTGAATCAATTACCAGAAATGTTTCGTTATATCGTATTAGTTAATCCATTTAGTTATGGTGTTGATCTGCTCAAACATGCCGTACCCAATGTGCCGACTGATTTTTCAGTGATGACGGATATTGCGGTATTAGTTGGTTTTTCAAGTATTGCTATTTTAATTGCCTGTTGGCAGTTTTCACGTGAATCAGTACACGAACCTTTGTTCCATCGAGTGAGTGGCAAACGCGGCTAATGGCAACTGCCTAAACCTTTTTTTTCTAAATAACACTGATGATATTCTTCGGCTGGATAAAAGATTGCTGCAGCAGTAATTTCAGTGACAATGACCGAGTTAAAAGTATTAGTCTCATTGAGATTTTGTTTGATTGTTAATGCCTGTTGCTGTTGTTGAGTGTCATGATAAAAAACAGCGGAACGATATTGCGAGCCAATATCCGGTCCTTGTTGATTTAGTGTGGTTGGATCATGCATTTTCCAGAAAACATAAAGCAGATCTTCAAAACTAATTTTGTCTGGATCAAAATTAATTTCTATTACCTCGGCATGTCCCGTTTTTCCTGTGCAAACCTGTTTGTAATTAGGATCAAGAGTATTGCCACCGCTATAACCGACCCGTGTTGATATAACGCCTGAGGTTTCCCGAAAATGAGCCTCAACTCCCCAAAAACAGCCTGCAGCAAACGTAGCAAGTGTCATTTTATTTCTCCTCAAACTGAATGAAGTTGCACTTATACCCAAGTTACTTGAGAATGTAGGTTTTGAGTAGCTTGGCGATGAAGAATACTCTTACCTTGATTAGAGGTCTGTAGCCCTTCATGTAATAACAAGGACATCAGTATGGCAACAAATCTAGACTATGCACATTCTAATATGGTGGCACAACAAGTGCGACCAAGTGATGTATTAAATCCACAGGTTTTAGCAGCACTACAAACAATCAAGCGCGAGCATTTTGTTGATAAGGAGCTAATTGATCTTGCTTATGCGGATACGCAATTAACCATCGGTTTTGAGCAGTTTATGTTATCGCCAGTAATAGAAGGTCGAATGTTGCAGGCTCTAAATATACAGAAAAATGAAAAAGTACTTGAACTAGGGACAGGCACGGGATATTTCACCGCATTATTGGCGACACTTGCGAAACAGGTTATATCGGTTGAAATCATTCCTGAACTTTCTCAGCTTGCTCAACAAAATTTAGATGAACTGGATATTTCAAATGTGAACTTAGCGGTTGGTGATGCGTCTCAAGAGTGGCGATTAAAAACACGTGTTGATGTTATCGTCGCCACCGCGGCATTTGTTAATGTGCCAAATGCATATTTACAAGCCTTAAACGTAGGTGGTCGCATGTTGGCGGTTGTTGGAATTGCACCCGTTATGTCCGCGGTATTAATTAACCGAGTCACGGAAAGGAAATGGCAAACAGAGACAGTATTCGAAACAGTCATCCCACCGATGACAAATGCTGAACCCAAAGCAGAGTTTAATTTTTAACAAGAGATTTTTAAATGAAACAAATGAGCGCAATAGAATTACGTGATTATTTGGCAACAGATGTGAGCCCAATCCTAATTGATGTACGTGAAGAACATGAATTGCAGCATGGCATGTTAGCCGGTGCGATGCATATTCCTATGCAGACGGTGCCTGGAAAATTAACTGAATTTGACCAAGATAAAAGCAAACCGGTGGTATTAATTTGTCGTTCAGGTAAACGTAGTGATCAAGTTGGCCAATTTTTAGAACAAGCTGGTTTTAATGATGTGATCAATTTAGTCGGCGGTATGAATGCATGGGCCGCTGAAATTGATACCAGCATGTCGGTGTACTAGGACGATAAATGAAATTCTTTTATATCAGCACGATGCTGATAGCGTTGTTGTTTTCAAAAGTCAGCGCTGCTGAAGATTTGATGCAAGTGTATGCGATGGCCTTTAAAAGCGATCCACAGTTGTTAGCAGAAGCAGCATCTCGTCGCGCTGTTTCAGAGTTGGATGATCAGGCAACTGCAAATTTTTTGCCCCAAATTGGTTTAACGGCTAATACCGATAGAGTCAATCAAGATACCTCTACACAAACGACAAGTAGTGATTTTGATTACAATACTCACGGTTACAGTATCAGCATTACGCAACCTGTTTTTCATAAAGAAAATTTTGTGCAATTGTCACAAGCAGAGATAGCCATTGAAAGTGCACAGGCCAGTTATCTTGTTAAAGAACAGGAGCTTATTGTTCGTGTAGCATTTTCTTATTTCGGATTGTTAGCACGAATAGATGATTTATCATTTACCGTCGCAGAACGAGAAGCCATCGCTTTGCAGTTGGAACAAACCAATCTACGTTTTGATGTTGGCATGGTCACTATTACGGATGTAGTTGAATCAAAAGCGGCTTATGATATTTCAAATGCAGCAGTGATAGATGCCGAAAATGAAGTTGCCAATGGCAAGGAAAGGCTGCGAGAAACAACCGGCTTATATATTGATGAATTAGCAGCCTTAAAAGAGGAAAGTCCTTTAGTGAGTCCTGAACCACAGGATATTAATCAATGGAGTGAACTTGCCCTGCAACAGAATCCGAGTTTGTTTGTGGCAAGAAGTAATATCGAAAATGCCAAACAAGAAATTGCTCTGCAAAAAAGTGGTCATTACCCGAGTTTAGATTTAGTGGGTGAGAAACGATATCGCTCACAAAACGATGACATTCTTGATGGTTATAGCAATACACACCAAGACAGCATTAGCCTGCAATTTAATGTACCTATCTATGAAGGTGGCAGTGTTAATTCACGAACACGTGAAGCGGGATATCGTTTAGATCAGGCAATGCAAAATGAAGAAGAACAGCTTCGGGCTGTGAAGCGACAAACTCGCGAAGCATATAACAGTGTGATGTCAGGTATCAGTAGAGTTAAAGCATTAAAACAAGCGGTGATTTCGAGTGAAAAAGCACTAGAATCAACAGAAGCAGGTTATGAAGTGGGTAACCGCACAACAGTTGATGTTTTAAATGTACGTCGTAGCCTATTTAGTGCTCGCCGAGATTATGCTGCAGCAAGATATGAATATATTGTAGACACATTAAATTTGAAACAAGCTGCCGGCACCGTCAGCGTTGATGATTTAAATCGAATAAATCAGTGGTTAGGAGGATAAGTTAAAAATGAGCCAATCTTTTATTACTCAAGCACCGGAGAGTGTACTTGTTTTAATTGATATTCAAGAGCGTTTAATGGCGGCTATGCCTCAAGGCGTACGAGTTAGGGTTGTGGAACAGATCAAGATCTTAATCACAGCTGCAAATACCTTATCGGTACCGGTGGTTGTGACAGAACAATATCCAAAAGGCCTAGGACACACTGAAGCAGAGCTGAAAAACTGTCTAAAAGAAGACGTCAATATTATAGAAAAAACCAGTTTTTCTTGTATTAACGCTGATGGTTTTCTTACACCGATTGAAGAGAGCGGTCGCAAACAAGTTATTCTCACTGGCATGGAAACTCATATTTGTATCTTGCAAACAGCCTTAGATCTACAACAACAGGGTTTCCAAGTCTTTGTGGTTGAAGATGCAGTAAGTTCTCGAGCTAAAACCAATCAATATAATGCCTTGCAACGCTTGCGAAATGCCGGCGTGATCATTACTACCGTAGAGTCAGTTATTTTTGAATGGTTAGGTGATGCAAATCATCCAGAATTTAAAAACTTAGCCAAATTGATCAGCTAATTTAGTCTTAAGTTAACTATGTAAACGTTGGCGTTTATTAGCGGTGCCGGTACGCATCACTTTAGGCAAAGGACTAGACTGTTCATAACTAGGCAGACCTTTGATTTTTGCTCGCTCATAGTCCACCGCGAGCACTTGTTTGACCTGTTCAGGGCTTAATTCAAACTCGGTAGTTAATACGCTATAAATTAGCTCAAACAGCCTCTTCAAGGCTATTTTCCAAGTGCTGCCCGCCAAGCTATATAAAGAATCTGATAATAATAAAAAACGGTCAAAAGGCTGCTCGGCCAAAATTAGGGGCAGACTGTTTGCAAAACGCCCTGAATTACCAATCATGTCCCAGAATCGGGCAAAGCGATTTACGCGTTGCATGCAAGAAAAGTCGATATCTTTAGTGCTTAAAATATTATAAGGCGCTTCCGGATTGAACCTTAAATCGTAGTTTTCGTTGTGACGATTCAGTGGCGCACCACGCAAACGTTTTAATATTCCTAGCTGAATTTCTTGAGGATTAAGTGCGATCAACTGATCAAAACTGTGGCCAAAATTTTCTAAGTTATCGCCGGGCAAACCAAAGATTAAATCGGTATGCAAGTGGGCACCGGTATTTTGGCGAAGCCAGACGATATTCGCTTTGCTTTTTTCGTTATTTTGTTTGCGACTAATGCGATTTTGAATTTCAGGATCAAAGGTTTGCACACCAATTTCAAACTGTAGGCTATGGGCTGGAAAGCGTTGTAAAACTTCCTTTAATTTATCAGGAAGATTATCGGGTACAACTTCAAAGTGCAGGTATAAATCATCCGTCATTCGTGCGAGGAAAAACTCTAAAATTGCCACGGTAGTGCTGATTTTCAAATTAAATGTACGATCAATAAACTTAAAATTTCTCACACCACGTTGCAATAATTTATCCATTTCCAGAAGAAAATTATCGAGAGGAAAAGCCGTAGATGTTTTATCTAAAGCCGATAAACAAAACTCACATTTAAACGGACAACCACGTGAAGCTTCAACATAAATTAAACGGTTCTTAATATCCTCATCAGTATAATATTCGTAAGGCAAAACCAGTTGTTCTAACGGTAGTGATTTACCTTCAATAAATTTTTCATTTGGCCGATTATTTGTGAGCAGTTCATCGCAGAGTTCTTTAACACTCACTTCACCTGCACCAGAAATTACATAATCAGCTAGTTCCGCGACAGCAGGAACATCGGGAGAGTGACTGACTTCAGGCCCACCAAGAACAATAATCACATCAGGAGCGATCTGTTTTAACATCGCCACTGTTTTAGTGATTTCACTGACATTCCAGATATAAACACTGAAACCAATGATCTTAGGATGGTGTAATAACAATTGCTCAACAATATTGAGCGGCGACTCTTGAATGGTAAATTCGAGCAGTTTGGTCTGTTGTTGCAGCTCACCCAGATTGGCATAGATATAACGTAAACCAAACGCAGAGTGCATATATCGGGCATTCAGGGTGCTAAGGATAATCGTCGAATCGGAAGTCATTCCGACCATTTTAATATAGAGTGGAATAAAAAGCTGATATCGTTATTCGGTAGCACTTTGTTTCCAGTTTCTATTGCTCTCTATCTAAACGTTGGTAATCACCACTGATGTTTAAGGTGATGGAAATAGGATCTGCACTATCATTTTCCCAATACCAACCATGCGTACCGGCAAAAGGAGTGGTTAACGATCCCGTATCTTGGCTCGCAGTGTTTTTCAGATAACTTTTGAAATAACCGCTGGTATCGTTTTCAGGTTCACCGTGGAAATCAAAAAGTAGCTCGGCGCTATCTGATTGCCATTGATAGTTAAATGTGGCCTCCTTAGCGACATAGAGCTTGTATTCGATGTAATCGTAAGCATCGATGGTAATAGTGATGTTGTCAGTCCATTCTGATTGCTGTGTTACTTCCTGCTTAATCATTGGTTCAATAGTTGTTTGCGTGACAACGGATAGCTCTGCTGATTTTATACTGTGTTCATATCCATGCATTTGCATTAGGAATAATAGGCCTCCGAATAGGATGAGCCCAAAGTTTGTCAGTCGACTAAAAATGGTAAAGAAGTGACTTTTTCGCCATGCAGAAATAATGAGTAACATCAAAGCCAATGCACTGATCTGACCTAATTCTATGCCTAAATTAAACGACAGAATATTGAGCAATAATTGATCAGTACTTAATGGAAGTTCCTGTAAACGAGTGGACAAACCAAAACCATGAATCAAGCCCAACCCAATAATCATCAACATCATATTGGGAGGATTCATATTGAGGTATTTACGGAAACCATCCAGATTTGAAAAAGCGATGTAACACACGCTCAACGCAATCACGGCATCGATCAGAAAGTAATTAAGTTGGATACCATTAAAGGTGGCGAAGATTAGCGTGATGCTATGACCGATGGTAAAGGCTGTAACGTATTTAACAACGTCACGGAATGTTGTCAGAAAAAAGATAATCCCGAAGACAAAGGCTAAGTGGTCATAACCGGACAGCATATGTGTCGCACCTAACCAGAGATAAGATAAATTCCCTCCTTCAATGATGGATAACTTTTCGGCTTCTGACATGCCGTGTGCAGAGGCTAATTGTGAAAACAGGCCTAGCGCTAATATGCCGACACTAATTACTAAAGTTCGGGCTAGACTATTTGTTGTAAACACCAGCTTTTATTCCTCTTGATATTCATTGTTTTTTTATTTTGATACATGACGTTATGAGAAAGTCGCACAGAGGTGGGAGTGATTTGGATGTATATTCCTAGTCACCGACTTCTTGTTGTAACTGTTGTCCATAAGCTTCAAGATCTTGCAAAACCTGTTGTTGTTTTTGGTCAAGATCTTCGCTTTGAGATTGCTTGATAGTTTCAAAAAATTGCTTAAAAGAAAGTACTTTTCCGTTGTCATCTCCGGTTAATCGTTGTTGGCGATATTGTTGCCATTGCTCGTTTTCTTCTTCAGATAAACTTTCTGGCCAATTGCGTGCTCGGTAGCGAAATAACATTTCTGGCAAACGTTGATCATCAAAAGGAATGGACATGGTTTTTAAATGTTCGGGTTCAGCACTGCGAATTAACTCCATTTTACGTTTGTCACCACCACTGAAAAAACCACCGCCATACAAACTAACATCAGGGTCATCAACGGTTTCATAATCAGGCGCGGTGAAAATATCATTAATTTTTTGTGTTAAGTCACCTGCCGCATTGATCATTTCGAGATGTTGATAGTGTTGTTCGCGATCTATTTGTAATCGATTGGCCGCTGCATCATTTAAGGTGTTTTCTGGCACGACCACCGGACATTTGTTGATATGTAAGGTTTTTAATGCTGGTCTGGTGACACCTTCGGGCAGTTCAGCGGTAGGGGTAAACAACCATGTTCTTAATGTATCGGCATCTTCGTTAATTAAAGCTTCAGGACTATGACGCAAGTCGTAAACAATGATGCCATTGTTATTCGTTGGATCTTTGGCAATAGGTATTACCAAGGCTGTACCGCAATATTCACTGGGATACATACGTGAAACATGAACTACGGGTGTGCGGTCACGTAGATTTAATAATGGCGAAACTGCATTTTTTTGGCGATGACTAAAGACAAAGTCATACAACTTTGGCTGTGCTGTTTTAATCAGTTTGGCTAGAGCAATCGTGGCATAAACATCAACCAGTGCATCATGAGCACCTTGGTGTTCAATATTATTCGCAGCGGTTAAGGCTTCTAGTCTGAAACTCGGTTTACCATCTTCACGATCAGGCCAGTTGATGCCCTCAGGTCGCAGGGCACGAGTTAGTCGTGCCATATCAATAATATCCCAGCGTGAATTACCATTTTGCCATTCACGGGCATAGGCATCATAAAAGTTGCGATATAGGGTAAAACGAGTAAACTCATCATCAAATCGTAAACTGTTATACCCCACACCACAGGTCTCTGGCACAGCAAATTCATCATGAATTTGTCGAATAAACTCAGCTTCGTTAACGCCTTTTTGGTCTGCTTCTTGAGGAGTAATACCCGTAACTAAACAAGCTTGCGGACTTGGCAAACTATCACCAGCAGGTTTGCAATAAACCATCAATGGTTCGCCAATGACATTGAGATCTTCATCAGTACGAATGCCAGCAAACTGTGACGGCCGATCATAACGAGGATCGATGCCAAATGTTTCATAATCGTGCCAATAAAGTGTGCTCATTGTTGTCCCTATGTTAGTCGCGATGAAGTGTTATAAAGTAGCAAAAACCTGTTCAGCAGCATCCAAAGTTTTATTGATTTCATCTGCGCCATGGGCCGCTGAAACAAAACCTGCTTCAAATGCCGAGGGTGCTAAATAAACACCTTTATCTAACATGCCGTGGAAGAAACGTTTAAATTTTTCTTGGTCGCAGTTTGCCACTTGTTCATAAAAACTGATCTGTTTTTCATCAGTGAAAAATACACCAAACATGCCGCCGACTTGATTTGTTGTCAGACCAATACCTGCCGCATCAGCACGTTGTTGTAGGCCGTTTACTAATGTTTTTGCTGTTGCACCAAGTTGTTGATGGAAACTAGCGGCTTGCACTAATTTAAGTGTTGTTAAACCTGCTGCCATAGCAATAGGATTACCCGATAAAGTACCAGCTTGATACACAGGACCAAGAGGTGCAATGCATTCCATGATTTCACGTTTGCCACCAAAAGCACCGACAGGTAAACCGCCGCCGACAACTTTCCCTAAAGTTGTAAGATCAGGTTTTACATCATAAAATTCTTGTGCACCGCCAAGCGATACTCGAAAGCCTGTCATCACTTCGTCAAAGATTAATACCACGCCATATTGATCGCAGATTTCACGCAAACCTTGTAAAAATCCTGGCACCGGAGGAACACAGTTCATATTGCCAGCAACCGGTTCAACAATGATGCAGGCAATGTCGTCGGCTAAAGAGGAAAAACACTCTCGTACTGAATCTAGATCGTTATATCGTAAGGTTAAGGTATGTTCTGCTAATGAAGCCGGCACGCCAGCAGAGGAAGGCACGCCAAGTGTCAGTGCACCTGAGCCTGCTTTAACTAATAATGAATCAGCATGACCGTGGTAACAACCTTCAAATTTGACGATTTTATCTCGGCCAGTAAAACCACGAGCAAGTCGAATCGCACTCATTGTCGCTTCAGTGCCCGAACTTACCATTCTTACTAAATCCATTGATGGCACGAGCTGACAAACCAGATCAGCCATTTCAATTTCAATTTCAGTCGGTGCGCCAAACCCTAAACCATTTGCCGCCGCTTGTTGTACTGCAGAAATCACTTCAGGATGAGCATGGCCAAGAATCATCGGGCCCCACGAACCAACATAATCAATATATTGTTTATCTTCAGCATCTGTTAACCAAGCGCCGCTGCCTTGGCGAAAGAAAATCGGGTCACCACCGACACCATTAAAAGCTCTAACGGGTGAATTTACACCGCCTGGGATATGTTTTTGTGCGCGTTCAAAAAGGTCGTGATTGTTGGACATTGTGGATTCCTAAAGGTCTACATCTAAAGATATGCGATAATTCTAGCCTATATCTATTAAATTACCGACCGATTATGAGTTTAAAATTTCGCTTATTAGTGATTGTTACTATCATCTTGCTAATTAACTTCGTCGCTGCGGGCTATTTTATGGTCCACAATGCACGTCAAGCCTTAGGCTCAGAAATGGCCTCTAGTACCCAACTTGCTAAAGGTTTATTGATCAATGCTCTGCCAACCTTGCGTTTTTCAAATGACTTGAGTGAACGTCTAACCCTGATTGTGGATAGTGTGCGCGATACTCGCCATATTCGAGCTTGGTTTGAAGATATGAATGGCGAACCGCTTATCGGCCATGAAGATCATGATGGGTTTATTAATAGACCTGATGCGCCCAATTGGTTTATTAAAATGATGGAACCAGAAGCCGTAGCGTTTAGACGATTAATCACCAAGGGCAGCAAGTCCTATGGTTATTTGGTGGTGGAAGCTGATCCGAGTGACGAAGTAACCGAAGTATGGCGTGACGTACAAGCTTTGTTTTGGCTGGCGAGTTTCTTTTTAAGTTTGATCTTATTCTTGATCTATATCGCCTTGCGACAAGGTTTAAGGCCGTTGCAACAACTAGCCGATGCTTTGGGCCAGTTAGAAAATAGTGATTTTTCCGCTAGGGTTGATACCACGGCAGTAAAAGAATTAAATCCCATTCAAATTCGTTTTAATCATATGGCAAAAGTGCTTGAAAGCACGATGGTAGAGAACCATGCTTTGGCCGGAAACATGTTAACGGTGCAAGAAACCGAACGACGTGATTTATCACGAGAATTACATGATGAAGTGGCGCCGTGTCTGTTTGGCATACGCGTAGATTTAGCCGATATCAAACGGATCGCTGATGAAAATGAACTAACAGAAGTCAGCGAAAAAGTTGAATCAGTAAAAACAATTACCACCCATATTCAAACCTTAGTACGCAAAATGTTAAGCCGTTTGCGACCGATGACCTTGGACGATTTAGGCTTGGCAGATGCCTTGCGTGATATGTTGCACAGCTGGCGAGATCGGCAACCTGAAATTGATTGGGAGTGGAGTTTTGTTGGTGATTTTATTGACTTGCCAGATACCTTGCAAGTCACCGTTTATCGCTTGGTTCAAGAATGTACGACAAACTGTGTGCGCCATGCAGAAGCAAGCCACGTGAAAGTCGAAATTCGTCGCGATCATGAAACGGTTAAAGTGATGGTGACAGATGATGGTAAAGGTTTAGATGCTAATTTAGTCAGAGGTTTTGGTTTAATTGGCATGAGAGAACGAGTTTCAGCATTAGGTGGACGCATAGCCTTTGATACTGAAGAAGGGCGTGGTTTGCAGGTACGAATATTGATTCCTTTAAAGGACGGCGATAAATAATGACAAAAGAAATACTAATCTTAGTTGTAGATGATCACCCTATCGTAAGGGCAGGTGTTCGACAGCTGATTCAACAAATTCCTTCGGCCAAAGTGGAAGAAGCCGAAACGGGCGAAGAAGGTTATCGCCTGTTCCAAGAATTACAACCAGATATGGTGCTCTTGGACATTACCCTGCCGGGCATAGGCGGTTTAGAAGTATTAAGACGGATCCGTGCCAATCGAGAAGACGCCAAAGTATTAATGTTTAGCATGCATGAAGATCCAGTCTTTGCATCAAGAGCAATGCAAGCAGGCGCAAGAGGGTATATCACTAAAAACAATGCAGCGGATCACTTGGTTGAGGCACTTGAAAAAGTACTCGCCGGAAAAATTTATTTAAGTGCCGATACCGCACAAGAATTAGCGATGTTAAATATCGGTCAAGGTACCAGCGCTTTGAGTGACCTTTCTCGACGAGAGTTAGAGATTCTTCGTTTATTGGGTGAAGGCAGGAGCATGACTGACATATCCGATGTATTAGGCATTAGCTATAAAACGGTCGCAAATAACCTGACACAAATAAAAAACAAGCTCGAAATTAGTAAAACGGCAGAGCTAATGCGCTTTGCCATTAGCCATGGACTATCGACGTAAGCCAGCAAAAGCAAAAGGATGAGAAGAAATAGGAATAAATTCCTGATTTATCAGGAGAAGTCGCTCATTACGAAACCACTTGCTATCTGTATTCTAGTCAGTAAGTTTTAGGAATTCAGCTTCCTATTCAACTTATTTTCTCTCTCCTTCTTTGAAGGTTTAACCAGACACATTGTGTCTGGTTTTTTTTTGCCTGAATATACATGTTTCTGACTTTTTATAAAAGAAAAGTGTTGGTTCGAACCTTTCTTCTCAAGTCAGAATTTATTTGAGTAAGCTTTCCAACCAAAACGTATTCGTAGGTTATCTTGATACAAACTTAATTAAAAGGGTGTAATCATTCTTGTCAGCTTGACGAAGTGCATGAATATATTGCTGTTGATATTCACCCTCATTTCCCAGAGACTCGCTACTCCAGTTTATAGCTGGAAATGATAGAAGCTTTTCCAAAATTATGTCCGTCATAATTCTTGAATGTCTGCCATTACCATTCGGAAAAGGATGTATTTTAACTAGTCGATGATGAAAGCGAGCTGCAAACTCCTCACGACTATAGGTATTAAATTTCACCCAATACTTTGCATCATCTAATAGATTGCGTAGTTCAGTGCTAATTTGGGAGTAATCTACACCAATGTTTTTACCTGAATGGCGAAAGTTTCCCGCCCACGTCCAAACTGAGCCAAATAGTTTTTTATGTAGCTCAGTTAAAAATTCGGTGCCAAGGTAATCGTTTCCAGTATATTTTCTTTGTGAATCTACCCAGTTATAACCGTCTTGGATATTCTGTTGTTCTACTTGGTCTAGTTCAACTCTAGTTTGAATATGTGGGAGCTTAAGCCCTTCCATTTCATCCGAATCAAGAGGCGTAGCTCCTTCTAGAAACTCAAATGTCATTACTTAGTCATCCCAAAGGTTGCGAGGCATCTCTTTAATTAGTCGTTCTGTTTCGGCCTCGATATGTTCGCGTAGGGCATCTTCGTTTAATTGCTGTGCTTCGAGCGTCATTTGAGCATTTGTTTTATTAACTAAGTTAGCGGCCTTTAGATGCGCTCTATCTTGAATGAGTTCTGATAAAGCCTTTCTAGGCACTAATGCATAAACAAGGTCACAATCCATCGTATCTGCGACTCGTCGTAGCTGCTTAAGGCTTACACGATCTTCTAACTCCATTCGCTCTATTTGCGACACTTGAGCCTTACTTAAATTGAGACGAGTCGCCAACTGTGGAATAGTCATACCGAGCGCTTTGCGCAAGGTACGGAGCCATCCTTCATTAGGACGACTTATTTTGATTGTCGATTTAAGTTGGTCAAACTTAGCCTGGTATTGCTTTCTAACTATATTTTTAAGCATGTTGCCACCATATATATGTAGTCATTTTATTTTAAATGCCTATATATATATAGCCTAAAATAGATAAAATGACAATATAAATATAGCCATTTAAAAGTATTACAGCTTTAAACTTAAGTTGAAAGCAAAAGGAATAGGCACTTTTTATTAGTTCGGCTGGTTAAAATTTAATCCCTCCGTCACCTTTTTTCCTTTTACCACGAATAATCACATGTTGAGGTTGAAAAGGTATAACAAAACGAGGGAGGCGTGCCATAACTTATAGTCCTTTATAAGAAAGCTAAACCAGAGCTTATATCAGCCCAAATTAGAAATCAATCGAGTCTGACCCCATTGATTTCGTTGATTCCATTGACTTTTTATTTGTATCATTTACAAACAATCGCAACATTCCACCTATTAATGCACTATACAAAATAAACAAACCTGTAGATGATCTTGATGCTATTTCCAAAAGTAATAGCTCAGTTAAGTTGGTTCCTAAAATAAAATGTATCGAAAAGATTAACAAAACTCCTAATCCAGAAAATAAAATGAAAATAATGCATTTTCGTTTATCCGCCCCAGATAGACCCATGAAAATAATTAAGCCTAAAACCATGACGAAAATAAATTTCATGTTATATCCTTTGAACCAATAGCAGAATCAATAAGGTCAGACTCGATTGGTTTGACTTGGCTATCAGACAAAAAAGAGAAAGTAATCCGATATGTTGATTTGTTTTCATCCATGACCTTATCCATCCTTGTGTATTTAATTTGAACAATACTA
>ENA-OSET01003469-OSET01003469.1-sediment-metagenome-genome-assembly--contig:-NODE-3469-length-14454-cov-33.507616_pt1 | contig 14454 bp, 15 predicted proteins | sample MGYA00237882_ERZ534229 | MGnify/ENA primary metagenome ERZ534229 (study PRJEB26408, sample SAMN06266212) | sediment metagenome | isolation source: Hudson Canyon methane seep mesocosm | place... | reverse complement strand
TAACGATTGCAAATGTACATTGTTACTTCAAAGCCGAAACGCATATCTGAATATTCTGGTGTAGTCCACATAGTAATTCTCCTAAAACTTATAAAATTGTTAGCCGGTCATTTCCGCTAACGTTAGGTGATACTATACGCTGACATTTTGAAACTGGTAACAGGAAAAACCTCTACATCACTCAGGATTTTTCTCAAAAAAAAGCCCCGATACTTTTCAGTATCGGGGCTTTTCTTAAAATCTTTTTAACTTTGAATCTTAACGGTTGCAGATGTACATTGTTACTTCAAAGCCGAAACGCATATCTGAATATTCTGGTGTAGTCCACATAGTAATTCTCCTAAAGTTTATAAAAGTTGGCGGGCCTTTCCGCTAACGTTGAATGTAACTATACGCCGCCTATTTCAAACTAGTTAGAGGAAAAAACCCGACTTCACTCAGGATTTTCCTTAGTCCTTAATTATGCCTCGAGGATACCACTACGAATAGCCAATCGAGCAAGTTCAGCAGAATTCGACACGTCTAATTTTTGTTTAATATTAGTATGATGAGTCCCAACTGTTTTGGGGCTTAGGCTTAATATTTCAGCAATTTCATTGACTGTTTTACCTTCTGCCAATAAACGAAATACTTCAAATTCACGTTGACTTAGTACATCAATAATATTGTCAGAACCAGTAAGCTTTTGCATAGCGATTTGTTGGGCAATAGCAGGATCAATGCTCATTTTTCCCTGAGATACTTGTTCAATCGCCTTGATCATTTCTTCCGGAGCACTGCGTTTAGGAATAAAACCTTTAGCGCCAGCTTGCAATGCACGTGTAGTAAATACGGCATCTTCATGCACACTTAAGACTAAAATTCGGGCATCAGGATCACGAGCGATAATGCGTTCAATTGCACCGATACCACCAATACCTGGCATTGAAATATCCATAACAACGACATCAGGTTGGAATTTAATATAGTCCTGCACGGCTTGTTCACCACTATCAGCCTCAGCAACAACTGTGAACTTATCACCATCTTCTAATAACCGTTTAAACCCGGCTCTCACTAGAGCATGGTCATCCACCAACAATACTTTTACTTGTTTAAGACTCATAATGTTTCATTTTTTCCTATTGGTAGTGTGATGTGAATAGATACGCCATCACCTAAAGCACTTGTTAATTTAAACTCTCCACCCAAACTATGTGCTCGCTCTCTCATTCCTAGTAAACCGAAATCAACATCAGAATGAAAGTCTTGTACCACCATGCCTTTACCGTTATCACTAATATCAATAACAAGCTGCTGTTCATCTTCATTATTAACCATAACGGTTATTTCTGATGCTGCAGCATGACGGACAGCATTGGTAATTGATTCTTGTACAACCCTAAATACGGTCATATTCATTGCTTCGCTTAAGTGATTTAACTCACCTGATAACGATAACTTAAAGTTAATATCTGCCTGCCTTTGTTGCCAAGCAGAAATACTTTCTTCTAATGTTGGTACCAAACCTAAATCATCCAGCGGGCTTGGACGTAAACGTGTAATCATATTATGAACAACATCATAAATATGACTTGCCACATCAATAATAGCTTGAGCACTGGTAAATACTTTAGGTTCTGTTTCTTGCGTTCTATTTCGTATTAATACAGCATCTGTTTTAATCGCTGTTAGACACTGTCCTAATTCATCATGTAGCTCACGGGCCAAATGTCGTCGTTCACCCTCTTGAGCATCAGCCATATGCTGTGCTAAAAGACGTGTTTCACGCAGCTGGTTCTCAGCCGCCTCCATCAATTTATGTTCGGTGATATCTCTTAGTGTACAAATGACTCCGCGTACAACATTATCCACATCGATAAGCGGTACAGTAGACAGTAAAATAGATCGTGTTTCACCATCAGATTCAGCTAAACATGTTTCTAAATTTTCGACTGTCTTACAATTTTCTAGTACATCTTGAATCTGTTGTTTGTTTTCAGTAAAACCGATTGCTGCTAATTCATTTCCAAGCAAAGAAGCACTTTGATGGTTAAGTAACTTCTCAGCGGCTGGGTTACACAACATAATATGACCAGCATGGTCTAAAGACAGAATGGCATCCCCAGATTGTTGAACCAATACTGCTAAACGACGGTTTTCTTCAATACTTTGTTCGAGTGTCTGCCCCATTCGATTAAACGACTGACTAATTTTATCCATTTCCGTCATCGAGAAACGAGGCAGTCTTAAATGCAAATTTCCACGTTCAAAGCCTGATAAAGCTTCTAATAAACGATCTAATGGTTTCAGTAACCAACCTACCCCCCAGTAGAGTGAGAGCCCTACAAAAACAAAGATTGCAAAACCCAGAGCTAAAATACTCCGAATGTCTAACCAACGCTCATTTATTTCTTGTAATGGTGCGGCATAAATAACTAAATGTCCTTGACCAAATTGTTTGCTCAAAGGCGTCACTTTTGGCAGTAATAAATCAATAAACCATTCTGGGGGGGCCACTTGCTTACCTACTTTAGGTTCCCCTTCAAACAACAAACCCTCATCATTAAATAATAAGATATGTAGGCTACGAATCTCACTCAATGCAATAACAAGATCATGAAGATGCTGATACATCCCCGCCTCTTTATCCAGAGCAACTCCTCCCGATAAAGAAACAGTAATTAACTGCGCTGCGGCATTCATGGTTTCTTCCATATCCGCTTTCACTGAATGGCGGGCATTAGATACCAGAATCCCTGTACTCACGAGCAATGAGACTAATAGCAGCAGAACAAAAAACAGATTAACTTTTATTCTAAGACTCATTTCACAACAGTCTCTGCTTTACCTTTAGCACCTAAATTATCAACCCATCTAAGTGTGATTTTATCGCCTTGATCACCACCCGCTAATTGGAATGAGAAATAGGGATTACGAGCCGTTGCAGTACCACATTTTATAGTGAGTACTTCTTCATCATTTCGCCAGCAACGAATATCCTGAATAAACTCAGCAGGAATCAGCTCTTCAGCTTTATTTTTAGCTCGTCCCGTATGCATCGGGTGAGATAATAATACTCGGACAGTCGTGTCTTCAGACTTTAATTTTGCACGAATACGGTCTTTTCTAGGTAAGCCCATTAGCCACAGCCTCCAATATCAACTTCAACAAACCGCGTTGTTTTATATAATTTTCCATCAGCACGAATAATCGCTATCACGGGTGAATCTTCACGAATTTTAATCATACTTTTGATTGGCAATTTAACCGCTGGGGTTAACTCCAAACTCATTGCCAATGGAAAAGGGTTTTTTTCCACTAAAATAGCAATTCGCTCTATATTTTTTAAACTACTTTCCAACTGAAATGGAACCGATGCACCATTGATTGCATAACTTGGTGGCGAACCTACTTTAAAATTTAATGCTGCATCATCTGCAATTTCAGCTTCACCTAATAGTGCCAACAAGGCATCTTCTACCGTCTCAGCACTAAATGCATCTGTCGGCCAATGCGCTAATAATTGTCGTGGTAACAATAAACCACTTGCAGCAACTAACGCTAAGGTTGATGCTGAAATAGCCCCTTTCAATATGGCCCTACGCTGCTGCATTGTATTATCTGTCATTACCGTTCTTCCATCTCTGCCAACGTAATTTCTATTTCACGTAAGCGCGAACTAATTTTAGCTAATTGATACTCATCGCCTTTGGCAAAACCCGCTGAAATCCTCAACTGATCTGCTGCCTGCTCTAAACGACCGGAGATATAATAATACTCTGCTAACCAACTATGGGCCTGACTTTTCTTACCCATATCCCCCTTAGCCTGAGCTAAAAGCTTATACAACTGTTGTGATGGAGCGCCTAAGTCTAACTGTCTGAGTAATAACTTCTCTGCTTGCTCAGGTAAATTTGCCTGTAGTAATGCGCCAACCTGTTCCAACGATAACGCTTGATCATCCGGATATAGCTTTTGATTTTCTTGATAGATCTCTAATGCAATCGATAGCCTACCTACCGCTATTTCAATATCAGCTAAAGCGAGTTGATAACTCAAACGATCATCATCTTGCTCAATCAGCTTTGTTATTATTTTTCTTGATTGAACATAATCACCAACCGCAGCTAAAGCTAAACTATAACCATATTGGGTTGCCGTCATATTTAAACTATTACCTGTTTTCACAGCATTCGCATAATACTGAGTTAACTGTGTCAAATTAATTGTCGCCATGACACGTAACTTCTCACGCATTAAATAAAACTGCAGCGTATCACTGACTTGAGGAACCAATGGGTAAGTGACTGCTCGTCCGCGTGCTTCAGCAATACGTGATGTTGTCACCGGATGAGTCCGTAGAAATTCAGGCATTGCATTACCCGTATAAAAACGACTAGCTTGTTGCAACCTTTCAAAAAAAGCCGGCATTGCTAAAGCATCAAAACCAGAACGAACCAAAGTATGCATGCCTAAATTATCAGCTTCAGCTTCATTCGCTCGAGTGAAGTTAATCTGAGACTGAACGCCTCCTGCTTGCACGGCCATAACAGCCGCAGCTCCCATCTGCGGGTCTGCCGCACCTAATAGTGCAGCCGCAATAAGAGCAATCGTCATAGGAATACTCATTTGTTCTGCTTTCTCAAAACTTCGCAATAAATGGCGTTGAGTAACATGAGCAATTTCATGAGCTAAAACCGAAGCGACTTCATCTTCTCGCTGACTCGTTAATAACAAACCACTATTAACCCCTATAAAACCACCTGGGGCAGCAAAAGCATTAACAGAAGAATCAGGCACCATAAAAAAGGTAAAGGGTAAATGAGGCGCATCGCTATTCGCTACCAAGCGATAACCTAAACCCTGCAAATAACTATTAACCTCAGGATCATCAACCAAGTCGATAGATTGTTGCAAACGCCAATAAAAACCTAAACCTATCTGGTATTCCTGTCGCGGAGAAATTAAAGCACCCGCACTATCACCAATTTCAGGCAAGGCAATTTCAATGGCGCGCACGATATTTAACGGCCAAAGAATCAGCCCTAATAACGCTATTGTAATAATTTTCTTCATATCAACCATATGACACTAAGGATATAACAAGGGTTCCAGCAAGACAAAAAAGCTATTTAAGTTTATTATTACACGTTTATATAGATACCTTCTTTGGGAAATAACCATGTCAAACTTTGATGTAGAACTTGATACATCGGGCTTAAACTGCCCTCTTCCTGTATTAAAAGCCCGTAAAGCTTTATCAGAAATGGCCGCAGGTCAACGTTTACACCTAATCGTAACAGATGCTGGTGCTACTCAGGATATCCCTGCATTCTCAAAAATGACAGGCAATCCACTACTTGAATCTAATGAACAAGAAGGTAAATTACATTTCATTCTTGAAAAAGGGGCTGAATAATGGCAAAAAAATTAGCAATCATTGCCAGTAAAGGCACACTTGATGGCGCTTATCCTCCATTTTTATTAGCATCAACTGCCGTCGCATTAGGCTTTGAAGTGAAAATATTTTTCACTTTCTATGGTTTACAGCTACTTAACAAAAACCTAAATTTAAAAGTATCACCTCTCGGTAACCCAGCAATGCCAATGCCTGTTCCAGTACCAAGCATTGTGCAAGTGATTCCTGGCCTTGAATGGTTTGCAACATGGATGATGAAACGTAAATTAAAACAAAAGGGTGTTGCCAGCGTAGAACAACTACGTGATATTTGTGTTGAAACTGGTGTTGATCTTATTGCCTGCCAAATGACCGTTGATTTATTCGACTTCAACGAAGAAGATTTCATTGACGGCATCAGCTCTGGTGGTGCAGCAACCTACCTAGAATTTGCTGGTGATGCGGACGTTTCACTGTACATCTAATATCTAAATTCCGTCGGGGAAGCATCAAATAATATTGGTGCCCCCGGCGCGATTCGAACGCACGACCTTCCCCTTAGGAGGGGGACGCTCTATCCAGCTGAGCTACGGGGGCATTGATGAAGGCGAATTATAGCAGTTCTGAAATGCTTACCCAATTGAAATAGTTAGGGCGGTAGTGAAGCAATATTACTTTTAGCTCTCACTATACAATACTATTTCAACTGTACTATTAACCACGCAGTTTCATGGCAGTGCTAGTTCGGCTGCTCATTTTCAAGTCAAATTGGACTAAATACCCCATCCCTCCAGACAAAAGATAAGTTATTACGCAGATATTTATGGATTAGAAAACCCAATTAGTTTTCTTTTCTAACAAGGACTGTTAATGTATTGCAGTTAACTGTCTAATTTCACTTCATATTCAAACAGTTCTTAATATTCTAAGAGTCATCCGAATGAACAAGCTATATCGATTATATCTTCCATTTCTCCTTGTTTTCTCTATGAGTGGGTGTAGCTCAATTCATACTAGTCTTAGCCCAGATAAAATCCAGTCAGAGCTACGCACGACAGTTGAAGCACCTGTCAATCTTACTGAAGGCGATTCACCCTTTTGCATCGTAGCTAAGCCTGAAGTAGAACCAGCCCCACAGCGTAAAATAGTAAGAATCCCAGAACCTTATGCTGCTAAATTGTATTTCTTATTAGATCAGACTGTATTCACAGCTGAATCGGAGTTGGAATCAGATAAAGTCTATCAGGAAATTCTGAAACGAAACCCTCATGAAGTTATCATTAGCGGCCACACTGATACCTCTGCTTCAAATGAATATAATGATGATCTTTCTCAACGCCGCTCAGAAAAAGTAAAGCAAGATTTAATTGAACGGGGTATGTCTAAAGATGCTATCACAACCTCATCTGAGGGTGAGTATCGACTACTTGTTAGAACATCTGATGACACTGTAGAAGTACTAAATCGTCGCGTTGAAATTACCCTGCGCTGATAAATGGAGTTTTGGAATGATTCATAAAAGTAAACTGCTGACTCTTTCAGCCTCAATTTTAAGTGTGACTCTGATGTCTCTGCCACTTATGGCTCAGACGCTTACAGAGGCAGTTGATAAAACGATCAAAAGTAATCCAACAATACTGTCCGAATCTAATCGTAGCCTTAGTGTTGACCAAACAATCGATCAAGCACGGTCTGGTTATTATCCTAAGGTAGACTTGAATCTAGGTATAGGGCGCGAAAGAAGTGACTCTCCCTCAACGAGACCCGATCATAGAAAGTGGTTGACTCGAGGTGAAGCAGAACTGACCGCCTCACAAATGTTGTACGATGGTTTTGCTACTAAGAACGCTGTAGATCAAACTCAATCTTTGGCAGAGTCAGTTAGTTACAGTGTTGCTGATACCGCTGAAACGATCAGTCTTAGAGCGATCCAAGTTTACCTTGATGTATTACGTAGCCAAGAACTTTTATCTTTGACCAAAGGCAACTTAGAAAGCCATAAACGTATTAATTCACAAATACAACTTCGTACAGATAGTGGCGTAGGTTCAAAAGCTGATGTTGATCAATCGACAGGACGCGTTGCTCTTGCAAAAGCTAATTTGATGGCTAACCAAGGTAACTTTGAGGATGCACAAACTAATTACCTTCGCGTTATTGGTAATCCACCTGAATCACTAGTCAATCCAAATGAAGATTGCTGTACGAATGTCCCAGCTACAGTAGATGATGCTATAAAAGTTGCTTATCATCGACATCCAGCACTGCGTTCATCTATAGCAGAACATGAAGCGGCTTTAGCACAACAACAAGGTGCTAAAGCACCAATGCAACCTCGCATTGACTTAGAATTGAGTACAAGTGCAGACACTAACTTAGATGGTGAATCTGGGCATAATAATGATTCGCAGGCAATGTTCCGTATGCGTTACAACCTACTTAATGGTGGTGCTGATACAGCACGTATTGATGAAACACAATTTCTCAGCGAGCAGTCAAAAGAAAATGCCAATCTTACTAAGCGTGAAATCGAATATGATGTCCGTTTAGCATGGAATGAACTCGATTCAATAACTCAACAATTACAATTTCTAGAGTTGCACGTAAAATCTTCAGAAAAAGCACGTCAAGCTTACCAACAGCAATTCAATCTTGGGAAGAGAACATTACTAGATTTACTTAATACGGAAAATGAAGTTCTAACTGCCAAAATTGAGTATACCAATGCATATTATGATCAAGTCTATGCCTGTTATTGGTTAACTGAAACAATGGGTAAACTATTGGAAGTATTAGAATTAGAGGCGCCTACACAGGCCCTTACTATTGATTCCTCAGAAAGTAATCATAATTAGGATCTGAAACTCACCTGCTGACTTTTAGAAAAAGATCCAGTCGCACATAAACTGGGAAAATGTGTAGCCCCAACTAATATCAAAGTACGTGATAATCACCTACAATTGTTTTTTAAGAACAATATCAGTTTCAGATACACCAAGGTCTCGTGCAATCACATTACATTTTGCTTGTAATAAAAAGAACAGTGGCGCTGAATAGTCACTCAAACTTTCGTAATTAGCTTGTCCTTTAGCTATAATTAATTCTGCTTGTTCAAAGTGTTGCATAAATGATTCTGAGCACTTTTCAAACATAGTTCCTGGTGCCTGAGAACCATTGTCGATAATTTCTGCCACTTGATCGATACCAGCAGCAATAGCATCTTCATATGTAGCATCATTAATAATTGGACCGGCCTTGACGGCATAAGTAACAGGTTTATCTATTTGTTCAATCAAGATTCGATCAAATACCGTTTCACCTGCATTATCAGCCAGATAAAGTATTGAGTTAACGGCTGACAATCGTTCTCGAAAAACCTCTAAATCATTAATAGCAAATGGCTGTGCCAATACTCGATTTAGAGTGGATTCAAGATCATAAGACTCAGTCACACCTAGATCAATGATGTTTCCTGCTATTGCAATTCGAACAGCCATTTCAAGAGGATCGACGGAAGATTCAACTTTAATCTTCAATTGAGGGTAAAAATCTAAGGCTTCTTGCGTTGCTTGCTCTTTTGCCTGCTTGTATGGATCAAGATTCTTGGTTTTCTCTCGTACTAGTTTATGGATCTTATAAGCCATGTCAGGCGGCATTGAACCGGATGGTAAGGCTTCAAGTTCATTCATAGCCGCCAATAATATATCTTTTTGTTGTTCTTCCGATGCATCAGCCCGTCGGGCAGCGCTCAAAGCCTGCTTTAAAAAACAAGGATAACAATCAAGGTAAGTTTTCATAGTCATTCACTATTAAATTTTTGAAGAAGTCTATATATCCAACTGAGCAATGGAGTCTCATTGATGATGGCGGATTATAAAACGTTATTAGTTTCACTTTCGCTGTCGTATAATAAGCATCTATATCATTAACGACTTTATATGTGCCGTGACAGCACTGGCATTACCTTGAATATTATAACCGCCTTCTAAGACAGATATAATTCTGCCATCACAATGTTTGTCCGCTATCGTCTTAAGCATTTCAGTCAGTGTTACAAAACCTTGATCACTAATCTGGTGACAACCTAAAAGATCATCTTGTCGACTATCAAACCCTGCTGAAATAAGAATGAGTTCTGGTGAGAAATCATCAATGACGGGTAATAACTTCTGTTCGAATGCTTGGACAATATCGCTATCAGTCGCTCCACATTCTAAATGCACATTAATATTAAATCCTTCTCCAGCACCCTCTCCCGTTTTGGATGGAGAGCCTGTGCCGGGATAAGCAAACATATCGTGGGTGGAAAAGTACAATACATCGGGATCAGAGTAAAAAGCCCATTCTGTACCGTTGCCATGATGATAGTCCCAATCAACTATCAAGACCTTTTTAACACCATAGTGTTGCTGAGCATATCGAGCAGCAATAGCGACATGATTGTAATAACAAAACCCTTCTTCATCTCCGGTATTACTAGCGTGATGCCCTGGAGGCCGAGAAGCACAAAAAGCATTATCTATTTGATCTGTAAAAATAGCATCCACAGTTGCTAACACACCTGCTGTTGCAAGTAGTGCATGTTGATGTGCTTTTTCTTGTTTGGCTTTAATTGAATTAATGTGCTGCTGTGGATGAACCAATGTGAGCCACTTTTCACAATCTTGCTTGGGTGTGATTATTGATACAGAATTCACTATATTCTGCTCTAGTAAATGTTCTGCAATCGCCTGATAACGTGCTGGTGATTCTGGGTGAGCTGGATGGATCAGGTGCTGAGAAAATCGCTCATCAAGTACTAATCCTGTTCGGCGAGAAGCCCCCACAGCATGACTCCACTTAGCTAAAGACATCATGATAGGTAATGTAATAAACTGCCTTCTCTCCACTTCAGAACCTCGCCACTGAACTATTTATTTAAAGAGAAGAGTATCACAGTGTATATAGGCTTACTCAATCATTGTCTACACTGTAGGACTAAGTGGTTATTTTATTGGCGTGACGTCTTTATTTCTACTTGATCTACTCACCAGTTTGGAGTTTATTCGTGAGTATTCTGTTACAACATAATAAAATAGTAAGTTATAGCAATATTGATATTTTTCATCACCTAAGTTGAAATACCTACTTTCAGGTAATTCGTGGTTTTACTTTTCTTTCAAAGACTACCTGAAGAATAACCTCTGTCGCCAAAGCAAGGCCAGCAAACCCGAGTAATAAAGGAATTATATGTTCAGACTCTTTACTGACATAAATAATGGCTAAAATCATTGCCGTAAAGCTGAGTAGTATGGCAAGTGATACCATCACAATAGAAGCACCTGTTTCAGCAATATTCTTTAGGTGCCCTATATGGGTAATTGTGTGGATAAATAAAATAGAGATTGAGCCTATTGCAGCAATGTCAGACAGATCAAATAACAATGACAGAACAATAATAAACACACCACTAATAATCAGCCCTTCGTGACTATGGCCAATAGGCCGACCAAACTCTGATGGTAACTCACCATCTTTTGCTAATTGATAAGTAACATTTGTCACAGCATATAAATTAGCATTGATAGATGATGCGGTTGATATAAGCGCTGTAATAGCCACAATGGTGTAACCCATATGGCCAAAGATAGGTAAAGCTGCTTGAGCAAGGGCATACTCTTTTGCTGAGATTACTTCATCTGTAGGCAGATTTCCAAACACTGCAAAAGAAACAGCTATATATAAAACCATCACTAAAAGGATAGAGGTCATCATCGCTCTAGGTAATGTTTTAGACGGATTGGGCATATCTTCAGCCGCGTTGGTGATGACCCTAAACCCTTCATACGCAAAAAAAGTAATCGCAAGGCTGAAAAATATATCACTGGTGGGTGGGTAATGGCTTGGTGATAATAGCTCAGGTTTTAGGAAAACAATCCCCGTGATGGATAGTAAGATAAGGACAAAGAATTTTATTGCAACGGTTATTTTCTCCCAAATGGCGACATCCTTGGCCCCTTTAAGATTAAGTAATACAAACAGGATAACAACGACAATAGAAAAAACATGCTGCAAGATATGGTGTGGAAACTCAGGAAAGAATAGTGCTGCGTAATTGCCAAATGTTTTTGTGATTAGACTGATCGATACCAGGGCAGCGATGTATAGCATGATACTTATTGAGCCAGTAAAAAGACCAACTCCAAATGACTGAGTTAAGTATTCAACAATGCCTCCAGAGGATGGGTATCTAGCACCCAACTTGCCCAGTGAATAGCCGCTAAATAACGCTATTATTCCACCAATGAAAAATGAAATGTAAACAGCACTTCCAGAAATGGCACTTGCTTCGCCAAGAAGAGCGAAAATACCAGCCCCGATCATTGCCCCTATTCCCAGCGATACGGCAGCCCAGAACCCCATTGGCTTACCTGGTTTATGCATTTTCTTTCCTTAACTGTTCATATGACGTTGATTATCTAGAAAATATTGGAAAAGTTACCTTCGAAGACAATAGGTCGTGGGGCAGGGAGTAAAAGTCTAACACTTATTCCCTGTTTAAATGTTCAGCCTAAAGGGGTGATTTAATATGATTAATTTTGTCAGTCTAAACGTTAATACTAACTTAAACGCGACCCAATAGAGGCTGGCGTACAACCTGACTAGTATATTCACCGCCGGGGCCATATGAATTAGGATTCACATCACGGCCTCGTAAAATACTCATCGCTTTTTGCAAATATTGACGATTTACATTCACGATACTGCCATTGATTTGATTATTGTCATGACAAGCTTTAGCAGCTAGTCTTAGTGACTTCAAAATAATGTTCAGACTATGGGAGTCTTGTTCAGTTTGATTCTCTATAAAAGCTTCTAAACCTTCTTTTCCTGAAGAGAATCCCGCAGTTTGTAATACCGCCTCACGTTGGCGACCTAGTTGCTCTAATGACACAATTAATGGTTGTTTTTTAGCCGACATTTGATTCATTACATCAGCATTAGACTCAGTTAATGCATCACGTTCTCCTGTCAGTAAAACTAACAGCTGTGATGCTGTTTCTTGCTCTGCAAGCAAAATACTATGTAATTGTTGAAATGATGTCATAGTCATAATGTTGTCCTAACGAATTTGTGTCTCAAAATTAATCATGCTTTGTGCCAGCTCTGTTGCATCAACCTGATAAGAACCATCCGCAATAGCTGCTCGTAATGCTTCTACACGGTCATTATTAACGACTGGTGCATCTGCTAATGTTTGCTGTAATGATTGCAGCTGTGTTGCAGTATCCGTCAAGCTAACTTTATCTGTCGCTATTGCACCAGATTGTGTTTCAACGGCTTTAGCACCATCACGATTTTCACGTGTATTGCTAACATTTCTGGCGGTATTTAATCCCGTCTGAAGAGCTGTCTTTAAATTGTTTATTTCTGACATAACCATGTCCTTAATTTAGATTCTGACCATATTATCGGACAGATTCTCAAAAACTTGAGCCAATAATGCTCTTTTCTTCATTAATTAGTCACGCGAACCATCACATGGTTACTTTTACAATACCAGGTGCATCTACCACCCCTTCTACCACGCGTTTAGAAGAGCTATTTTTCACCCGTACACGTTGACCTAAACTAGCATCGGACAAGGCTATACCATTCATCCTTACTTCCATTTTACCTGCTAAAGCCACCAACATAATGTGTTCACCTCGATGAACCAACTTTTGTGCTCTCACACTTTTTGGCTTGATAACTGTTCCCATCGCAATGGGGTATTTTAACTCTTGACCAACAATCTGCCGAATACTATTTATATAACCCTGACGTAATGCACCAATATCCACCTGCTGAAGTTTAACGTCTGAAGAAGCTATAATTTGGTTCGCAGATAATGGTTTGACTGCAACTACAACAGCTTGCAAAACCTTTACTTTAACGGGCACATAAACAGTCCATGCCACAGGGGAACTACATTTCACGCCAATAGTTTGGTTACCTAATCCTGTATTCACAATATTACTAAAAACATATAAGCTTTTATCGCACGCTTGTAACCTCAATCGTGAATCTAAATCATCCATCACTATCTGCGGGCTATCAAAGCTTTCTTGCGCCTTTGTTAATGCATATTCATAAGCAACTTGCTCAATATTATCTAGCTCATGCAAACTATTAGCACTCACGTTCATCGCTAATAAGCCACAATATAAAAACCAGAGTGTATTTTTCATAAAATATTTCATATCATTACCTCAACGTCTCCGGTTAATGCCATTTTTCTGACATGAACTGGACTTAAATGAATCTTAACCATGGTGAAAGCAATTACTACGCCACTTATTGACTTTAATTTTTCAAATTAAAGTCAATTCAAGATTCATCCTGAATAACCGATATATGAAGTACTCAAAATAGGAGCACAAACTAATGGCTAGTATGATTGACGGCATCGACCAGCGAACTCAGCTAGTAGGTCAAAACCGCTTAGAAATGCTTCTTTTTAGACTCGGCACAAAACAAAAATTTGGCATTAATGTATTTAAAGTAAGAGAAGCAATACCCTGCCCGCATCTTACTAAAATACCGAACTCCCACCCAGTAGTCCGTGGTGTAGCACATATCCGTGGTGAGACTATTAGTATTTTTGACTTGGCGATGGGCATTGGTGGTCGACCCGTTGAAGATCTCAGTAAAAGCTTTGTCATCATTACTGAATATAACCGTTCAATTCAAGGGTTTTTAGTCAGCAATATCGAACGTATTGTAAATACCACTTGGGCTGATATATTACCTCCTCCAACGGCTACTGGACGCAATAACTATATGACAGCCATCACAAGAATTGATGATGAAATTATTGAAATTATCGATGTTGAAAAAGTGATGTCTGAGGTGATCGGTGCAGATGAAACTGTTTCATCTGAACTCGTGAATGATTATGCAGAGAAAAATACTGGAGAGCGGCCTCATATTTTAGTTGCCGATGACTCAAGTGTTGCTCGTAAGCAAGTGAAACGCACCATGGAACAAATTGGTATTGATACGACGATTGTACGTGATGGTAAAGAGGCTTTAGACCAACTTAAAAAGTGGGC
>ENA-OSET01003467-OSET01003467.1-sediment-metagenome-genome-assembly--contig:-NODE-3467-length-14459-cov-4.160339_pt1 | contig 14459 bp, 19 predicted proteins | sample MGYA00237882_ERZ534229 | MGnify/ENA primary metagenome ERZ534229 (study PRJEB26408, sample SAMN06266212) | sediment metagenome | isolation source: Hudson Canyon methane seep mesocosm | place... | reverse complement strand
AATTTTTGCATTGATTTTAAATTTACGAGGGGCGGCACTTACACCGCTTGCTAAATATGGCTCATAGGTACGCGTATAAGAAACAATCGCCCCTTTCATATCATCTAAAGTTGCAACCAAAACACTCCAAAACCGATCTATAGTACTTAGTACTAAAATAGGGCGTGGTGTTGGACCATCTGATACCTGATCAACATCAGATATATCAATAGGGAATGGATCGAAAGTTTCACCATTAAAAACCACCTTAACCGCTCCATTAGTCATCGGTGTATAACGATAAACTGTGCCATTGATCGAGGTTGCATCAATAGTAAATAAATCAATAGCTGCTGGCGTTTCTGGTTGCTGTAAATCTTGCGCGATAGTCATAAATCAAACACCTGCTCTAGCTGGCAACTAACATTAAAACGTAGCCCAATAAATTCAATTGAATAGCCTGTATCTTCAACAATCACAAATTTCATTGATGCTTGAGCGGGCGGGGTATAACTTAAAACACCCCATGTTCCTGCTGTGTCTAAAGTACTTATTACAGTAGTAAACTCGGCCTCTGTTAAGCCTTTCCATACCACATCAAGCAAAACCACCTTGGCATTTAATCCCTTTGGTGTCCGCTGGGTATAACTATCACCATAACTCGCAATTAACGCTAAAAACTTAACGCCTTGATTGGTGCTTTCATGTATCTTTTCAGGTAAAGGTAAGGCCGCCATTAGACAAATTTTGTGGTTTTGTTAAGAAGTCCGTTTGGACGCGAGGCTTGTTTGATTTCTTGTCGAGCAATAGCGCGGGTAATCGCATCAGCCGCTTTTCGGCCTGTGTTGCCTGCGGTTTCGCCCTCTGCTGTTTTGACGTTTACGGTTATGTTGTAAGTATTTCCACCACCACCGCCCGTTGATTCGCCTGTATTACTTTTCTTTAGAAACAGCGTTAAATCAGTATTTTGCTTGGGGGATAGGACACGCTCGCCTTTATCTAATAGATATGTTGATTCGCTTGGTACATTGTCTAAGCCGCCATGGGCTATGCCGCTAACATTCTGTGATGATATTTGCGCTACTCGACCAAGCCCAGCAGCAACGGCCGCAGCCGCAGCCGCAGCACCCAGCGCAGGACCAACATAGGGAATGCTAGAAAAGGCGGTATAGGCATCTTGAGCGGCTTGATATGTTTTAATAGTTGTTTCAGCTATTGCAAACGCTTTTGAAACAGCAAAGGCAGCCTTATAAGCTGCAGATTGTTCACCAGCAAATGTTTTAGTCAGTTCTGCTATTTCTCCAAATGAATTACTAGCAGAACTCAACAAAAGCATATTCTGAGCATCAGAAAACGCCTGTCTTTGCGCTAGCGAAACCTCGTCTAACTCAGCTAATAAAGCCAGCCTTTCTTCTTCTGTAATAACAGTAGATTCAAGAATAATTCTTTTTCTTTCATCATAATGCGCTTGCAGCTCTTCCAGTTCTGTTCGATTGCTTTCTTGTAGAAATGTTTTAATCTGACTGATCGCTTCAATTTGCGTATCACGCTCGGCTTCCATTTCTTCGCGCTGTTTCTTGGCAAGTTCAATACCTTCTGCTACTACTTCATCATATTCAATTTGTTCTTGTTTTGATGCGTCTAGTGCGTCTAATTGATCAGCATAATTAGCAATAATGGTTTTTTGAGCATCACTTACATTTTGCAGGCTGCCTTGTTCAAGTTCATAGCGAAATTTGGCCGCATTGGTTGTTTCGTCATAAAGCGCTAGTTGACGCTGTAGGTTTTCTACAACTTTTTTACCAGGGTCAGACTTGCTTCCGCCTGTTGATCCTGTCTGTTTGTTGCCTGATTTGTCGCTTTTTGGTTTATCACCTGCTGGCAATTCTAAATCAGGTATTTTTTTATCTAATTCCCTAGCAACCGAATCAATTCGGTGCAAAAGCTCTGCCGTTGTATAGTTTGAATCACCATCAGCCAATGCTTTTTTATAGCGTTCTAATTTAGCGGTTAATTGATCAACACTATCACCCTTAACAAAATCATTAATTGTTGATGTTATTCCTTGGATAATGCTTTTTATAACACCTTCACTCTCATCATTAAGCAAAGTATCTTGAAAATTTACCCACGAATCATTCAAATTACTAATGGTTCCATTCAGCGTGTCCATAGCATCAGCATTAGAGCCGCTGGCAAGATCACCCATTTTGACAATTAACTGATCAATAACATCACGGCCTAATTCGCCCTTTTTGGACATTTCAGACAATTCATCGGCATTTTTGCCAGTTGATTCAGCTAATAATTTATAAACAGGTACGCCACGCTCGACTAATTGCAGCATTTCCTCGGCTTGCAATTTGCCTTTTGCGTAAGCTTGCCCTAGTGCTAGGGTAATACCAGATAAAGTTTCTTGAGATGCGCCAAGCTTGGATGCTTGGTTTGTGATTGCATTCATTACTTCGGTTGTTGGCTCGATTCCGAAGTTTTTTAAATCAATGAATGTTTTAGTTAAGCCTTGAACTTGAAAAGGTGTATCTGCTGCAAAGTCTTGAATAAACTTAAAGGCTTGAGCAGAACCTTCATTACTGCCCGTTAATGATTTTAACTGAGCGCGTAGGGATTCCATTTCCCTGTTTACCTCTAAAATCCCACTGGCTAATTGATAAGCTGCAACGCCTGAGAATACGCCTAATAGCGCGGTTTTTGCTGAACCTGCTTGCTTTTGTAGTGCTGATAATTCTTTTTTAGACTTAGAAAACGCCACCTTTGACTTGTTGCCATAGCTTGACGTTTCCTTGGTTAAAGCTGCTAGTTGCTTTTTGGATGCTTTTAGAGAACCCTCTAAATCCTTGCCTCCATCTACTTTAATCTTAAATTTTAGATCAAGATTACTCATTTCTACTCACTTTTAAACTGTTCTATTAATTGCAGGTGATCAACTAGCGATTCCATATCATCAACACCTAGAATTTCAGCTATTACAGGGAGTGATTCATAATTAATCTGACTCCCCATTTTGTTCCATGCTTTTATTGCAAACCTTAGTGCTAAGGGTGGCTCTCCTGAGTCAATTGGGAGGTTTTGCTGTTCGAGCCAGCTTCTAGCTTTCCCAGCGATTCTTCCCTGTTAACGATAAAAGTTTCATAGGATTTATTGATTTCTTTTAAAAGTTTAATCAATATATCCATGTGGTCTTCACCCCATAACTTTAATAAATCAACAGAGAAAACTGCTGGCTCTGGATCGCCTGATTCAAACAGGTCAATTTCATTGACCCCATCCCAGCCGATAACATAACGCGCTATTTTTTCCATGGGACCATCTTTTTCAAAGCGGGCCATCTGGTAATCTGTGGGGCGTAGAAAGTTAAAAGTCATGTTTTCAATAGTGACTTTGTTTTTACGTGCGTTAATTATTTTTTCAATGGTATTCATTTAATCACCTTATGATGAATAATAAGAAGCAGCACCGAAAGCCGTTATTGTCGCAGGTGATTTAATAACACCCTGAGCCGCACCTGTTGGAGCGCCTGTAAAGCCTACATAACCAATAAACACCTCAACAGCCCCACCATTACCATAAGTTAGTCTAAAAGCTAGCTGACTTTGTGCATCCGATGCCGCTTTTAATGCAATTTGACCTGCATTTTCAACATCCCATAATAGCTCCATTGATTTTGTGATGGGGTTGGCTGATGTTGGGACTTGGCTTTTAACATTGGTATGAATCAGTGTTGTGTCTTCAAAATCAAAATCACCACCACTAGAGTCAATGGTTGTTGCTGACGTGATTGAATTTCCAAAGGTGATTTTTTTGGCTGTACCTGATGAAAAATCCTGTAATGCTGATGTATCTAAACTTGTACCTGTTACCGTGTCCTCTAGCTCAAAGTTATCAACAGTCTGACCAATCACTCTAAAAACACGGTTATTTAACTGAGCCATGCCTTGAATTTCTAGGAAAATATAATCCCCATTAACATATCCATGAGCGACGCTTGTGATAATACCTGGTGCGGCTTTTGTAATAGCATCAATTGTTTTAGCTGTGCCTAGTGCAGATTGCATGGCAATAGCTACGTTAGACATTTTGTTTACTGCTGACATGATATTTCCTTAATTTAATTTAGTTTTAATTACAGATAGTTTTGCTGGTTTTATAGAGTTCTTGCCAGATAAAGAAACCACCTTTAAATGATATTAATGAACCGCCCGCATATTGGTAGGGTTCGTGTTCTGTGCTGGGTTGCCATCCAAGCAATTGTTGCTGAATAAGGTCACAATAGGCTTCGTTTTCGTCCGACGAATCAGCCCCTTTTGCAGTTCTTACATTCTGAGTAATAACGATCAATGCAATGGTTTGCTCTACGTCCTGTATCGTTTCTTGTACCGAAATGTTTTTTTCTGGATTGTTCCGCATCCGAAACAAATAACAGCTTGGAGTTGAGATTCTTGAAGCTAAAATTGCTGATAGATCAGCTGCCCCCTTTACCTCTTTAAAACCAAGATTGCTACTTTCAATTTTTTGCTCTGTGAGTTGTCGTAAAGTACTCATAAAAATCCATTATCATCACGACTAAACACACGTCCACCTGATTGCATTACTGCATTTTCAGAGGCTACGGCCTGTTGCCCTGCGCTATCAACACCTAAACTTATTTTTCCTTGAGCCACCGATTTTAGATAATCAATAGAATTACCATAGAGTTTTTCTATGTGCTCTGGTGCGTTGTCGTCATACAAGTAAAAACGTGCAATATTGCAGGCTATTCTTGTTAATCCGACTGGAATAATTGCTAAAGGCAATGGATAAGCGGCTAAATAGCTGTCTATTTCTGCTGATGCATCAGAGATTGCTAGATCCAGTACATCGGTATCAATAACGCCAACGTTGTCACGATCTGTTAGCTGGATTAGCTCATCTTCTGCGAATCTGTCTATTAGGTTTTGTTGGGTGCAGTAGGTCATGGTTTATGTGTGGTTTTTGCATCCGTGCGGGTTAGTACGTCCTTTAGTTTTTTTGTGGTGGTTTTCATATCTTGCTCAGATTAATAATATCGGCATCACTAAAATCAAACGTTCCAGCACCAACCCCGTTATAAACAACCTGACATTTTATCTGCATGCTTGTCAGCCCATCTGGCACTATGAATACAGGTGTCTCAAATCTTAAAAAGAAATTAGGCTCACCAAAAACATCCGTACCTTGAGATGCGATAGCATCAATTGTTGATGTAACTCCTGCTGCCGTCACTTGCAACCCAACTTGATAATAGCGCAGTAGCCCAGAGACACTAGACGCGTCTATTGACACAGCAAAAATAACTCTATCACCAGCACTTACCCTGCTAGATAAATTTGCTGATCTCTGAATATCTATTCTATCGAGCGAATCAACAGCATTAATCACGCAGCGCAAATAATTACCAGTACCATCGGTTTTTGGGTTAACTGAGAAAGCCACTGTTTGCGAACCGCCACCCAATGAGCTTGCTGTGTAGCCGTCAGGAGATACGCCAGAAGCCCCAGTTCCCCACGCATTCCCACCCACACCCTGCATTGTTGGGTTATCATTTAACTGAGGACTGAGATTATTAGCAGAGTAAACGCTTAACTGTGAGGTTGGCCATGATCTAAAAACATCAGGCATTTTAGACAATACATTAGTATTAATTGCTTTAGCTAATTGCAACGCCCCAAGTTTACTGGGGTGTATTCCATCTAATGAATAACCCGATTTAAAATCACCATTTACATTAGCAGCATCGGTAAAGATTCTATCAGAATCAATAACAATAAAATTATCATTAGCGCCTGCGTTTTCATGTAACCATATATGCACTCTGGATAGAGTTTGCCCTCTTAATGCTGTCCATGACCCATGTGAAGCACTTAATGTTGCTGGCAGCATAAATATAACGCGCTCAACATTTTTTAATTTATCAAATAGATTCAGATAATCTACTGTTATTTGCTCGTAGGTTCGGTCATTAGCAATATCGTTAATGCCTACCATACAAAACACAATTTTAACTATGTCATTATGAAGGTTATTTGCTGGATTTAACGCACTGTCTATAAGGCTAGCTGTATCTGCTATTTTATCCCCACCTACACCCCAGTTAGCTAGATATTTTAAGCGCTGGTTGGACATGCAATTTGCTAGATATGCAAAATTTCTATCGCCAACTTTTTGCTGAATAACATAGACTACTACTGATGGTGATGTAGCGTTTGCTATATCTGCATCTACTGTAGTAAAAGTAAATTCTGTTGTTGTTGGTATAGTCAAAACTTTATGAAAACCAGCATAGCCGGCCTGGTCTACGTTCTCAATCAAAACGTACATACCTGGTAGTAAACCATGAACTGAGCTTGCTGTTGCGGTTGCGGTTGTACCAATGCTGGTAATACTGCTTAGTGAGCCTCCAAAATTTGATGCCCCAATCCATGAATCACCTATTGTTATATAACCTTTTCGCCCATCTAAACCTGCACTTTTATTTTCAAAACTAACCCCTTCACTCAAATCAACATAAAAACTACCAGAGTCAACAGACAAATCAGAAATATTACCAGCAGCATCAAAAGCAGCAACAGCAACGCTATGTGTTCCTGTTGTCAATTTTGACAATTCAATCACATTACTATCACTTCTAGCGGCTTCAACCACGCTACCATCCACAAATGCAATATAACCCGCAACAGCGATATTATCTGTTGACTCTGTAACGGTTACAGTCGCATTACCATAAACATCAATTTCAGTGACGACTGGCTGCCCTGGTGCGGTTGGCTTTGTTCTATCTGCGGGCATTTGTTAGTCCTTATTCTGAGTCTAAATCTTTTAAAGCAGGTTGTACTGAAATTTCAATATCCGACACGATTAACATTTTTTCTTGCCTAACTTGCTTAAGCTGCTCTTCGCTTAACTCTTCAATCGGTAATTCAGTCGTTCCATGCCATTCTCTGCCACCTCTTCTAAAACCATCTTTTTTGGTAGTGACCTTAATGCCAGGTATTGTTTCTTCTGTTTCTTTTTTTGCAGCCATTTTAATTCCTAATATTTGATAAAAATGGGCGTTCCTTGCCCTGCGTAATCCGTTATTTAATAAATTAAGTTAGCCAAGGAACAACTAATAAATCAACCGCCTTAAAGTTGGTATTGCTATCACCGCCATCAACAAACTCTTTATCAATAACCGCTTGAGCTGCTGCTCGGTTTGATGGGCCACAAACAATAAGATCAGGCTTGATTCCTAACGGTCTACCTTCATCCGATTTAAAGGCCATCATTGCTGCAATCGCTGCATCAAAGTTAGTCTGGTCTAATGCAAGCTTAGAACCGAATGCCATTTGCCAGAATCCAAAACCTACGTTTAATCTGGCATCAATGCCGTAACGGAACTCATCACGCATAAATACGGACTCATCATCAGTATTAGTCATTGATTTAAACTCGTAATCTTTACGCATTTGCAAGATTAATGGTTTTAATGGTCGGCTAGTGTCGAGTAGATACCACGGATCGCCTGCGCCTGCCTGCATATTGCTTACAGAGGCATCGCCCACTGGATGATCAGTATCAAAGAAAAATTGCTCGTCATAACATGCTGTTGAAAAACCCTTACTTAGTAAATCAAAAACTAGCTCATCAGGGTGCGTATGTGCTGCAAAGCCCATTTCTTGCATTAATGGTGTAAAAACACCGTAACTATCGTCCTCTAGGTCATCCTTTGGAACAGCTACAGTCGATTCAAACTTTTTGTTTTTGATTGAGTAATCGAATAGAGACAAGTTTTTAATGTGTCGATCACCTAGCCATTCTCGCAATCTAGGCCATTGCCCCAACCATGCGTATTTTTCTTCTTTTGTAGTAGAAGGAACGCGCGTGGCGATACGTTGCCAGCTTGCATCTGTACCTCGAAACCCTGTATTAAAGGCCGATTTAAAGGCTTGAAAAAGGATGCTTAAATTTGCTTTATTAACAATAATCCCGCCAAAGGCAAGCGCGGCCATATCAACTGACATTAACCCCGCACCAAATGACTCAATCGGCACCGTTGCACTTGCTGAAAATGCTATGCAGGTCATAATCAGACCAGCAATCACAAAAAACATATTTTTAAATAATTTCATTTATCTTTACCTATTTATTAATTAAATTCGACCCAAACGCCATCTGCATCAACTTCGATACACTTACCAGCAACCGACTTACCAGTTGAAACACTCGATACAGTCTGGTCATCATTGATGTACACATTAGTTTCTAAGTGAGCAATAGTAATATCACCTGCGTTATCAAATCGAAACGTGCCTTTTCTGGCGATAACCTGTAATTCACCATCGGCACCTGCTGAATTATCAATATTATCTTCTGCACGACCAACGGCTTTTAATGTTGCTGATACCGATCCTGGTACCGCATAACCTGATGCATTAATACAGATCAAGGCACCCGCATAAATCAATGTTGATGCTGCTACGCTGTAGGGAATCAATACGTTTTCACGTAACGCGGTATTTCTATCTTTCGTTAAAGCCGCCATTATTTTTCACCTTTTGATTTTTTGAAATCTTCAACACTGATACCTGTTGCAGCACATACCGCGACTTCATCCGCTGTTAATCCGTTTTCGTCTTGTGCATCGGGTGTTTTTCCACCTGATTGCATAGCGCCCAAAGCTGAAACTTCGGGGGCATTTTCAAGATAAGCGCTTAATGACTCTAGTGATTGAGTAGCCGCCCATTTTTGTAAGCTTTCAGTAGGTAGCTTGGTAAGATTTGAAGCAATTAACTTCTCAATCTTGCCGTCTTCAATACCTGTTGATAATGCTGCTAACTGTGTTTGTAACTCAGTAACAACGGCAACAGGCACATATTTAGCAGAATCAGGGGCTTTATCTTTTAAAGCAACAATTTCAGCACTCAGCGCGGTTACTTGCTCAACCTGCGTGGCTTGTTTGGTTTGCAGGGCTTTGACGGCTGATAAAACAGCGCCATCATCTGCATCCATTGATAGCCCCAGCAGGGCCAATAACTCTTTGTTCATAGGGTTCTCTTTGGTGGTGTTAAAGTTAAAATGTGCCGCTGCAAGATCATTAAGCCCGTCTAGTGCTGGGTAATTGACCAATGCAGCCATTAAAATTGATGTTACTTCGCCCGTTGTTTTGTCGAACGTTAAAACAGGGGATATATAACGATATTCTTTGTCTTGAATGGCTGATTTTGCCGCCTCTGTCCACTCCACATCGGTTGCATAAAGACCATCGTTTTCACGATACTCAATATTTTTGAACCAACCTGCAGCGGGTGAAGGTTTCCCGTTTTCTCTGGAATAAAGCGTTTGATGCTCATAATCAATTAATACTTGATCGCGTAGACTTGCCACGGAATCTATAATTGATTGTGAGTTTAATGAGGTTACTGACCAGCCGCTAATGCCATGCGGTCTGCCATCTTTGGCACGAAAAGTACCTGACGGGGTTAGCTTTATTTCAGTCGGAACGGTACCGTTCAGCTCAACCATACAAGCTGAAATCTCAATCTTATTATTTAAAACGAGTGGTTTTTTCTTCATGCCCGTAGGGTACGGGGCTTTGGTGTGTTTAATCTTTTAACGTGGGTTAAAAAATGTTATTGCTTTTTATTTATGCGCTGGTGACTTCTAAATGACTACTAATAATATCCAAAATATCCTCTTGCCACTCGACAGGTAAGCCACCCTCTTCCGTAGGCAAAAACGGCCTTGCAGGAATATCACCCCAAGGAACACCTTTGGCGTATTGCCCTTTCTTTGCTCCGAATTGGTGGGTTGGTGCATATTCAACATTGGTACCAACTTCAACAGAATAACCAAATATATTATATGTAATGCTGTCTTTTAATCTGCCAGTGTCGTTTAGTGGCTTTCCGTCCCTATGTTTTAGCTCTTGCCATGGCTTGCCATAAGGATCGGATGCATCACGAAAATTAAGCGCCACTTCTGATGCTATCAGATCGCCAATTTCATCGAGAATAGGAGTTAAATCACCCGCTTTTTTTTGCAGTTTATTGAGTGCCGATATTACTTTTTTGTCGTTTACTTCTATTTCAATCATTACCAGCCCTTGTACTGCATTATTTCATCAAGTGAGGTTTTTTTGTCGTCATCATTCCATTGATGAGCAAGCTGAACGTGCTTTGATTGGTATTCTTTTGATACGGTTTTTGTTTCTTCGCTGGCAATACGAACCATAGACGGAATAACTCCCGCCCCTGATGTTTGAACTATTATTTTATCGTTTCGTTTGCCGATAATTTTGTATTGCGCCAGGTCTTTCAATTTGACTCTTTTAAAATATCATTAAGAATTTCTTTCGCCTTCTCTATTTCTTCCAAAACTTCTTTTTCATTAGGCATGCTTTCAAGGTCTTTGATCCAGTTATCGACCTCTTCTTTTGTGGAATAAGGTGTTATTGGTGAATCTATAAGCATCATGTTATTTGCTCCTTTTTTATAATGTCCTCTATGGCTTTATGTATAGCCACAGGCATTCCAAATTCAATATCTACCGTGTTTTTTGTTATCTCATAATTAACAGCACCAATCCCCCGCAATACCCTATTAACCGCCTCTGTGTGGTAGGAGTTAGCCTGAAAAACTTGTATTTCATTTGAATTTATTAGCTGCTTAAATCTTTTTCTTACCGAGTCAACAACGCCTCTATATTCAAGGTTAAATAAGGATAAGTCTTTCATGCTTCCTTTGTAATGCACATCATTGTGACCTATCGCGTGGATTGCGTTGGCACCTGATGAGTGTTGAAACTTAAAATCTGCATCTGATAATGATGTTCCTGATGGGTGATTATGTACAATTTCAACACCGTCATGCTTTTTTATCAAATCAACCTCTTTATCAGTAAAGCCAACTGAGTTCTTACGGCCTTTCTTTTGCACCAACACCTTTCCATGCTTATCATAAATATAAGCAAATTCAGTTTTGCTTTTTTGCAAGCGCCTACCATTACTCAAAACATAATCAACGCCACTATCATAAGTAGCATTACCCCCTGCTTTAAGTTTAGCTGATAATTCAGTTTTTAGTGGTGAGGCGGGGCGATTTTTAACGGTTTTTTTGATGCCCTTGGTCAAATCCTCCGAAGGATTGTAATCCCACCCTTTGTCTGGCTGCATGTTCTTTGTGTTGACGCGTTTATTTAGCCCCGTACCTTGACCTGATCGCCTTTGTGCTTGCTTCTCTGATAGTGATATTAATCTGCACCGACAGCGAAAACCGTTGCTTGGTGCGTGTTCTTTCCAGAAACTATGATCATGCCGTTTGATAATGCCGTCCATAGCCAAATGAGAAGGACGAACCCTTGAATCATTAATAGCATCGTACATCAAATAAGGCCGCTCACCTTTTACACTTTGATACTTTTCCCAGCGCCCACGGTTATAACTATTTTGTATATTGGTTCTATATATATTATCAAGTCTGTGAACTGGTAAATCTAAAATACCATTTTCTAGTATTTCTTTTTTCCATTTGTTGAACGAGGTACCACGCTGCAATGATGCCGATAATGAATCTTTAACCTGTGTTAGCTGATCGTGTGCCGCTATGCCAGCAATAGAAAACGACAATTGACGCGCCAAACCTTGCATTTCACCGTAATAAACCTCGGGCAATACAACATGTCTTATCTGCGCTGCTTTTATAGCCTGATGGAATGGAACAACACCGATCTTAATCGGCATTTGCAAAACCCATTACATCTGCAGCAAATAAAGCTTTTTCCATGGTGTCTTTAAACTCTTCTATATCTGCCTTATCCAATACAACTGCCAATCTAGCTTCTAAATCTTCTGGGCTGGTTGATGCTCTAATTGCTGTAGCTATTAATTCTGACTTTAAAGGACTCACTAATTTTATTCCGTCTGCTAAATCTTCTATTGCCTGTTGATCTGCTGTAAATTTTGTTTTATCAGATTTTAATGCTGCTATTGCTGATAGCGGGGCGCTTTGCGGTGCGACTGGCATTGATAAAACAAGTTCACCCTCTTTAGGCTCTGGAATCCTTAGTTTTTCATGCACGTAATTAGCAGGAACTTGAAAGCCAACACCAACAAGCTTGGGGATTGCTTCTGCAAACAAGCCCAAGTCTTCCGCTTCAACAACATCAAATTCAAATACAGGGCATCTTGCAGGGTCGGAAACAATGCCGTTTACCATGCAAATCGTGTTGATTAAATCGCGTGTTAGAGTACTTGCTATTTGCTTTGCATCTGAGATTAATAGATCACGCCTTACTTCGTTGTGAACATTTCCTAGCGCGTTGGTTGAACTTGCCCCGTCCGCTTGACTTGTTAATGTGCCACCTAGAATAGCTTTAGACTGCGACTTTTCACACCACTCAATCATTGCTATAAAAGGATCGCTTCCACCTTTTGCAGCCTCTTTAAACTCCACCATCATGCTTTCAGGGATAATACCAGCCGCACTGTGACCCATATTAACTACGGCTCTTAATAAAGTGGCTTTTTCTTTATCGCTGGCACCTGGGGGATATTGACCCACTCGAACGGGTAGCCCATAAATTTCTAAAAATTCAGCTAAGTCACGAACCGAATAATTTTTGAATAAAAAAGGCCACGCCAAAGTTCTAAATAAACCTGTACGCGCTAAATCGCCTGTTTTGGCTTTGTGTTTATGAACGATCCAGCCAGCTTTCCATAATTCCTGCCCTTTTTCTGAGTTATCTCTTAGCCTCAGTTCATTTATATCACCTTGGTTAACCGTAAACCACCTATGTGGCCTGCTGTGCAATGCTGCTGGTTTCCATTGTCCATTGCTATTAATCCACTCATATTCTAAGCAACTGAACCCGTAACCGATACCATCCGCAAGATTAAGCAAAACGTCCTCAAAATCGGGTATGGATTCAATAATTTCTTGAACCTGCTCCGCTTGCTTTTCTTCCTCTGCTGTTGGGTTTTTTGGCGGTTTAATCATCCAATCCAAACCAAGCAACGCCCTTTTTCGCTTACCCATTTCTGCCATTACATGAGCGTCTTTCTCTTCAATGTCCATGAAAAGATCGAACTGAGCTAGTAAATCACCTCTTTCTGCATCCTCAAGTATTTGCGCTAGCTTTGCGGGTGTTAATCCTCTTGACGGATGATCTGCAAACTCTTGATGTAATTGTGCTGTTTGCGCTGTTTGTGGGGTTTGTGATGCCTTATCCATTTTTATTCCTGATTATGCGAGGTTGTCAGCGACTACAAACATGCCGATAGTTGTTGACCATGTTCCTATTGGTAGTTCTACAAAACCTTGGATTTTCCATTTTCCTGATGCGTTTAGGTCGTTTGCCAATGTTACATAATGCATTTTTCCGTCACTTCCATCTGTTACCAGTTCGGCTGTTTTGCTGACCAGTACTGCACCATCAGGGCCTTTTAGATGAATGGTTTTAATTGTTGCGCTGTTTAACGGAATAACTGCACCGTCACAGTCAACTACCGTAACTTCCAATGAAGTCCCTATTGCTCCGAGTTGTATGGGGCATGTCATATTAAATCCTTAGTGTTTTGTTTAGTTTATTATTAACAGCACCCAGCATCGGTACGCGATTAGCAATAACTAATGAATTGGGTGTTTTTTTGTTGACGGTTAATTGATCATTACTGCTTTGCTTTATTGCTAGTGTAAATTTTAGAACGTCCATTTTGTCCGCACCTGTAGGGTAAATTTAATAACCTGCTTCCATATCACTTCTACTATCTCGAAGTACCATGTTTTTGTATCAAAGGCTTGTGTTGAAAAACTTTTATCATCAAACATTAGCCCCTCCACTTATCTAATTCTGTGCCTGTGCCTTGTACATTTGCCCCGTTTAGTTTTTTTGCATCTGCGTGGATTGGGGTTGTTTGTGCTTGTGCCAATATTTCGGCGGGTAGCGCATCCAAAGCCGCTTGTATTTGAGCTGTTGATAAATCATTTAGATTGTTTACTGCTAATAGCGTGCTTGCTATCCCTGTGTTATCTGGCTCGGTTATGCCGTCAATCATGCTTTGCACTTCTAGTGCTGACAGGTTATTTAGCTCGGCTAAAGATAGATTGTTTAATGCTGCTATAGCATTTAAAACAGCGGTATTGTTTGGGGGTGTATAGCTTGCTGTTGCCAGTCTTGATGATATTGCCGCATCTAAGTTATCCAGCCTAGCGTCATTTGTTAAAACTGGATTGGTGGGTATAGCTGTCAATGCTGCGCTTTCAGTAGGTGTTAGACCTGATACACCCGATTCAATCAAATAAACTTTATCAGGCTCAAACTGAATACCACCGCCACCAGCAACACCAACATGCGAACCTTCAGAACAATATAATCTAGCCCCGATAATCATTAGTGGATTGACGTTTACATTTTGAATTTTTAAATCAACAACGGCTGAATTAATACTTTCTAAGCTGCCTGTGCGGCAG
>ENA-OSET01003465-OSET01003465.1-sediment-metagenome-genome-assembly--contig:-NODE-3465-length-14463-cov-3.654247_pt1 | contig 14463 bp, 15 predicted proteins | sample MGYA00237882_ERZ534229 | MGnify/ENA primary metagenome ERZ534229 (study PRJEB26408, sample SAMN06266212) | sediment metagenome | isolation source: Hudson Canyon methane seep mesocosm | place... | reverse complement strand
CCTACCTCCAGCATCCGTTTACCGGGTAAAAGCATTGATGCAAAAGGCAATGAAATAGAAGTGGTTACACATGGTCGTCATGACCCTTGTGTTGGCATTCGGGCTACGCCAATTGCTGAAGCAATGATGGCAATGGTGTTAATGGATCACTTTTTAAGAAATCGTGGTCAAAATGCAGATGTTTCAAGTGAAACGCCTAGAATATAACTGAGCTAAGATTCTGCATTATGAATGTTTCAGATTTTGATTTTGAATTACCTGATCGCTTAATTGCCAATTATCCAGAGCCAAACCGTACAGACAGCCGCTTACTCTCATTAAATGGCGAAAACGGTGCGCTGCAAGATGGTAAATTCACTGATATTGTTGATTTATTAAAACCCAATGATTTGCTGGTGTTTAATGATACAAAAGTCGTACCGGCACGTTTGTTTGGTAAAAAAGAAACAGGTGGAAAGCTTGAGATTTTATTTGAGCGACGTATTAACGACCAAATATTCTTAGCGCACGTACGTTCAAGTAAATCACCTAAAATCGATAGTAAAATCATTTTGGATGATGGCACCTCGTTAAAAATGAAAGGGCGCCAAGGTGCGCTTTTTATTCTTGAGATTCTATCTGATGTTGATGTGTTTTCTTTGTTGGATTGCTTAGGACATATACCTTTGCCGCCTTATATTGAGCGTTCAGACGAAGAATTGGATCAATCACGTTATCAGACGGTTTATGCTGAAAATCCAGGCGCTGCTGCAGCACCTACAGCGGGTCTTCATTTTGATGAAGCAATTATTGAGATGCTTAAGCAGAAAGGGGTTAACACTACTTTTGTAACTTTGCATGTAGGTGCGGGGACCTTTCAGCCGGTAAAGGTAGATAAAGTTGATGAGCATGTCATGCACTCTGAATGGATTAATGTTTCTGAAGAAACAGTTGAGCTGATAGAAAAAACAAAACAAGCGGGCGGACGAGTAGTTTGTGTGGGAACCACAAGCTTGAGAAGTTTGGAGTCTGCAAGCCAGACAGGAAGCATATGTCCTTTTGTTGGGGATACCGATATTTTCATATTCCCAGGGTATGTGTTCAAAACAGTCGATGCACTTATTACCAACTTTCATTTACCAAAATCAACCTTGTTAATGCTGGTATCTGCTTTTTCGGGTAAAGAGCATGTAATGAATGCCTATGAGCATGCAATTCAAACAGATTATCGTTTTTTTAGTTATGGTGATGCGATGTTCTTAACCCCACAAGATTTTTAAGTCCACTAAATTAAGCAAAGTTAAAGCAAATATATTCAGGAGTACTACATTGAGTTTTATGTCATTTAAAGTCAGCGAGAAAGACGGCAGCGCCAGACGAGGTGAGTTGGTTTTTCCGCGTGGTAAGGTTCAAACGCCCGCATTTATGCCTGTTGGAACTTATGGCACAGTCAAAGGTATGCTTCCAAGAGATATTGAAGAAATTGGCGCAGAAATTATTTTGGGGAACACCTTTCATTTGATGCTAAGGCCTGGCACCGAAGTCATTAAAAAACATGGTGATCTGCACGATTTTACACAGTGGCAATGGCCAATACTGACTGACTCCGGTGGTTTTCAAGTGTTTAGTCTTGGAGAAATGCGTAAAATTACCGAAAAAGGTGTGACCTTTCGTTCGCCCATTAATGGCGACTTAGTTGAGCTGACGCCTGAAATTTCTATGCAGGTACAAGCCGATCTAGGTGCTGATGTCGTAATGATTTTTGATGAATGTACGCCATATCCTGCAACGGAAGAAGAGGCGCGTACTTCGATGGAGCTTTCACTGCGCTGGGCTGAACGTAGTAAAGCAGCACATAAGGAGAATGATGCTGCTCTTTTCGGTATTGTTCAGGGGGGGATGTATGAGCATCTTAGGGATGAGTCGCTTAATGGCTTAAAAGAAATTGATTTTGATGGTTTTGCTATCGGCGGTTTGTCTGTAGGTGAGCCAAAAGAAGAAATGATGAAAGTGCTGGATTTTGTTGCTGACAAAATGCCAGATGACAAACCTCGTTATTTGATGGGGGTGGGTAAGCCAGAAGATTTGGTTGAAGCCGTTCGTCGCGGCATTGATATGTTTGACTGTGTCATGCCAACCCGAAATGCACGAAATGGCCACCTTTTCACCTCCACAGGTGTCGTTAAAATCAGGAATGCGGCGCATAAAACAGATGTAGGGCCGCTTGATGCAGAGTGTGACTGCTATACCTGTAAAAATTTCAGCCGTAGTTATTTGAACCATTTAGATCGTTGCGGTGAAATTCTTGGGTCACAGTTAAACACTATTCATAACTTGCGTTTTTACCAGAATTTGATGAGCGGATTGCGTCAAGCGATTGAACAGGGTAAATTGTCCGACTTTGTAAATGCTTTCTACGAGAAAAGAGGTGAAACTACACCGCCTTTGCCAAATGATTAAGCTTTAAACAAACTATTATTCAGAATTAAATTTAGAAACTTGAGGAAATGAAGATGAAAATTACTGCAAAAATTGGCCTGTTCTTGGCATTTTGTTTATTTACAGCTGTCAGTCATGCGGAAGGTGCAGTTCAGCCACAAGGGCCTGGCGGATTAATGCAGCTAGTATTCTTTGGCGGCTTTATTCTTATTTTTTACTTCTTAATGTGGCGTCCTCAATCAAAGCGTGCAAAAGAACATAAAAATCTTGTCTCTGGTTTGAGCAAAGGTGACGAAGTTATTACAACGGGTGGTATTGCAGGTAAAATCTCAAAAGTAACTGATGATTTTATTCGTGTTGAAATCGCTGAGGGCGTTGAAATTAAAGTCCAAAAAGTTGCAATTTCTACCGCTCTACCAAAAGGCACTTTAAAAAGTATTTAAGTGTTACAAGCTTAGGCTAGTTACTAAGTGTAACTGGCCTTTAAGCTGAATCTGCTTAAAATATCCACACATTTAATAATAAATCGCATTAGGATTCGGAGCTCACATGCTCAATAAATACCCCGCTTGGAAATACATACTCATACTTTTTACTTTGGGTTTAGGTATTCTTTACTCTTTACCTAACTTATACCCTGACGACTTTGCTATTCAGGTTACAGGTACTCAAAGCACTGTTGTGCCTGATGAAGCTTTAGATAATCAGGTTCAATTATATTTATCTGACGCAGGTATCTCGCTAAAGGGCACTGAACTTGGACAAAAGAACTTGCTGATTCGTCTATCTACAAGTGAAGATCAGCTTGCTGCGAAAGCGGTATTACAAAATAAATTGGGCGATAACTATATTGCGGCCTTAAACATGGCGCAAACCACACCTGAGTGGCTCAAGAATTTAGGTGCTGGCCCAATGAAGCTTGGCCTTGATTTACGGGGCGGGGTTCACTTTCTACTTGAAGTGGACATGGCGAAAGCTCTGGATCAGAAGATCAAAATATATACCAGCCAATTAAAAGCAGAAATGCGAAGTGAAAAAATTCGTTATCGTTCAGCTCAAGTTGATGGTATTGATGGTATTAAGATTAAATTTAAAAAATCTGAAGAGCGGGATAAAGCTCAATCGCTTGCAGCAGATAAGTTTCGTGAGTTTACACGCGAGACAAGCGATGTTGATAATGACTACTTCTTGACGCTTCGCCTTTCTGAAGCAAAGATTAAAGAAATTGAAGATTATGCTATCCAACAAAATCTCACCACACTACGTAATCGTGTAAACGAACTAGGTGTCGCAGAGCCGCTAGTGCAACGTCAAGGTCGAAATCGTATTGTTGTAGAGTTACCTGGTGTTCAGGATACTGCCACGGCAAAACGTATCATTGGTAAAACTGCAAACCTGGAGTTTCGCCTTGAAGCTAAACCCGATGCTAATAGCCGTTCTACCCAAAATTTCAAATTCAAGAATGAGCCCAATCGAACGGTTTTACTTGAAAAAGATATCATTGTGACTGGTACTAATGTGTCAAATGCCAATTCAGGCTTTGATGAGAATGGTGTTGCACAGGTAAATATTGACCTTGATAGTAATGGTGGCAAGATGATGCTTGATACCACCAAGCGCTCAATCAAGCGCCGCATGGGGGTTTTGTTCATTGAGCAAAAAAGTGAAACCTCACGAAAAATGGTTGACGGTGAAGAGGTTGTTACCCGCCATAGCCGAGAAATTCGTAATGTGATTAATCTGGCTACCATACAAGGTGCTTTCGGCAACAGCTTTAGAATTACGGGTTTGGATTCATCTTCTGAAGCTTCAGAATTGGCCTTGTTGCTACGTGCGGGCTCTTTAGCTGCCCCGGTTTATTTTGTTGAAGAACGTACTGTTGGCCCAAGCTTAGGGGCTGAAAATATCAGCGCTGGTTTAATGTCGATGCAAATAGGTTTTGGCTTAGTGTTGATCTTTATGCTGGTTTATTATCGTGCTTTTGGCATTGTAGCGAATGTGGCTTTGGCAATTAACGTCATTTTATTGTGTGCGTTTATGTCTTTAATTTCTGCAACCTTAACGCTGCCTGGTATTGCGGGTATTGTATTAACGGTTGGTATGGCAGTTGATGCGAATGTACTTATTTTTGAGCGAATTCGTGAAGAGCTTAAGAATGGAATGTCACCTCAGCAGGCAATTCATGCGGGTTATAGTCGCGCATTTATTACCATTTTTGATGCTAATATCACCACGCTGATTGCTGCAGTTATTCTTTTTGCTGTGGGTACGGGGCCTGTTAAAGGCTTTGCGGTAACACTATCGCTGGGTATTATTACCTCACTCTTTACCTCTGTTGTGTTGACTCGTGCCATCGTGAATTTGGTGTATGGCGGTCGCGACATTAAAAAATTATCGATAGGTTAAGGCTTTAAGGAATAATGAATATGAATAAACAAATTGATTTTATGGGAAAACGGCGCATCGCTGCTTTTTTCTCAATCGCACTCATCATTGCTTCTATTGCTTCTTTGTCGATTAAAGGTTTGGCTTTGGGGTTGGACTTTACTGGTGGCACGCTGGTAGAGCTTGAATATGAGGTATCTCCAGACTTAGAAGAAGTCCGTTCTTTATTAATCAGTTCAGGATATGAAAAACTGGTTGTGCAGAATTTCGGTTCTTCTACTTCGGTTCTTGTTCGTTTATCAGAAAGCTTTAATGATAAAATTGGTAATGAAGTTGTTACCACATTATCATCTACTGGGCAGTCTGTTGCGTTAAAGCGTGCAGAGTTTGTTGGTGCTCAAGTGGGTGAAGAGTTGCGAGAGCAGGGCGGTTTAGGTTTGTTGCTCGCGCTGGGTATTGTCATGCTCTATGTTGCCTTACGTTTTCAGTTGAAATTCTCGGTAGGTGCTGTGGGTGCTTTAATTCATGATGTAATTATTGTGATTGGTTGCTTCTCGATGCTTAATTGGGACTTTGACCTTACGGTGTTAGCAGCTTTACTCGCTGTAATTGGTTACTCACTGAATGATACTATTGTTGTTTCTGACCGGATTCGCGAAAACTTCAGATTGTTGCGTAAGTCAACACCTATTGAAGTGATCAATATTTCTCTAACCCAAACACTGTCGCGTACATTGGTGACTTCATTAACGACATTGTTGGTGTTAACTGCGCTTTATTTGGTAGGTGGAGAAATGATTAATGGCTTTGCAAAAGCGCTTTTGATCGGGGTGCTGGTTGGTACGTATTCATCTATCTATGTTGCTAGTAACGTGTTGTTGGCATTGGGCGTGACTAAAGAAGACTTGATTGCACCTGTAGTAGAAGAGGGTGAGGAGATTGATGACCGACCTTAGGGGGCGGTCTTAAGTTATGAGAGCTGAATAAGTCTGTAGATCGGATTAGATCCGGTCTACAGTTTGTTTATAGTTTGTCTTGGTATGTATTTAAACGCTGTACTAAAGATTTAAATAGCTTAGGGTTAGCAACAATTAATTTATCTTCATTGTCTGTAAACATCCCGCCATTAAATGACCCTGACAAGGCGCCTGTTTCCTGGCAGAACAACAGTGACGCATCAAGTTCGCTTTTCTTTGTATTTGTCAATATAGCTGCTTCAATTTGCCCTGAAGCAACCATCGCAAGATCTAAAGCGTCACAAGAACTCAATAAAACCTGGCTGGCATTCGTACTTAGCTCGGTAATAAAGTTCGATATAAAATGACTCTCTGCGTGTGTGTTAAGTTGGTTTAACACATTTGTGGTAATGATTGACTCTTCTAAACGCTTTAGTGGCGAACAGCGCATACGACGACCGTTAACGGCCGCACCACTACCGCGACTTGCCGTAAACTCATCGCCAGTGAAAGGGTTAACAAGTAAGGCGTTTTGGGCTTTGCCATTCTTTTTATGTACAATTGAGAAAGCACTTGATGGCAATTTACGCAGTAAGTGTGCAGGGTTGTGTATGCCGTAAATATGCCAGCTGTCTTCTTTTGGTTCTGCTAAGGTTTCGCCAGGCCCTACGATGTAGTGAGTCGGATTAGCTTTTTTCAAGCTATCAAAAAAAGTTTGGAAGAGTACTTCTTCTAAATGACTAAGCAATTTTTCATTTGCGCTTGCATCTGATTGTGTCGGGTCATTTTTATCGATGGTCTGATTGATGTACTCGGAAGCTTGACGCGAAGCTCTTATGGCAATATTCAAGATTGGTTGCATGGCAAGTCACTTATTTAATGAGGAGTCGGGTATCTTTGGCTAAAGATTTAGCCGCGCATAATAACAAAAAAAACGACTTTGGGCACTAGATCTGATTGAAATCAATTTTTACTCTCCCATCAAAGGCAAAACAGCGTTAAACTTAGCGGCTTTCTTAACTGACCTTTATTTTGTACTGGCATAACAATTATTATTTGGAACGACATTGCGACACTCAAAAGAGCAAAAAACAAAAGAGCAAAGAAGACGCCCAACGCAAGAGCGCAGTAAAAAAAGAGTAGATGCTATTCTTCGTGCATCAAAGACTCTGATTTCAAAAAAAGGTAGCGCAAAGCTAAAAATTCATGAAATTGCTGAAATGGCGGATGTGACCCCCGCTTCTATCTACCAATATTTTCCTAGTAAAAATGCAATAATACTTGCGTTAGTTGATCAAATTCTTGATACAACGCAGTCCAGGTTGATCAGTAAATTACCAGAAATGACAAGCAAACAAGATGCGTGTTTTGCGATGCAGTCTCTTGTTGAAGAGCATTATCAGGTATATTTGGATGATCCTGCTTTATTGGATGTCTGGATGATTGTTTCAGCTGATAAGTCACTTCAGGAGCTGGATCTAAACGATAGTAGAAAAACTTCAGAAATCATCATGGATTGTATTAAACAGTTTTATGACGAAAGCTACTGGGAACAAATTTCCAAAATGAGTTTTCTTTTGGCGCATATGGCAGGTTCTGCAATACGAATGGCTATTTCTGTTGGTCCTGATGAAGGACGCTCCATTATTGATGTATTCAAGCGTTTACTAAGCCCTACAACAATAGACAGTATGATAAAGCCAAGTTCAGCTCCTGTCTCACCTCATGATTTAAAATTGGAAGCAAAAAATTGACGATAAACTCTCATGAAAAGCAATTAGCTGGAGCGGTGCGTGTCGTCTTAATGCGCACAACACATCCTGGTAATATTGGTGCAGTTTCGCGTGCGATGAAAAATATGGGGCTTAATCAGTTGTACTTAGTTAATGGTGCAGATGAAGGCTCACAAGAAGCAAGGCGCCGCGCTGCTGGGGCAGAAAATATTCTTGAATCTGCAAAAGTAATTACATCAATTGATGAGGCTCTTGAAGGTGTACATGTTGTGATTGGTGCCAGTGCACGCAATCGTAAAATGGTTTGGCCACTGATTAATCCCCGGGATTGTGCAAGTTTAATTACTGACAAAGTATTAGGTTCTGGCAGCGCTTCACCTGTTAAGGTTGCTTTACTCTTTGGTCAGGAAGCGAGTGGGCTGAGTAATGAAGAGTTACAGCGCTGTCATTATCATGTAAATATTCCTGCCGTGGCTGATTTTTCTTCTTTAAATTTAGCTATGGCGGTGCAGCTGGTTTGTTATGAAATAAGAATGGCCATACTACTTGATAAATCTGAAGGTGGCCCCCATCAATTAACTTCATCCATATTATCTTCAGATGATTCGGGTTGGGATGAGCCGCCCGCTGCCGTAGAAGAGTTGGAAGGGTTCTTTGCGCATCTTGAAGAAACGCTTATTAAGATCGGCTTTCACAATCCTGATAATCCAAGGCTGCTAATGACCCGGCTGCGCAGGCTTTATCAGCGTGCTCATATGGATAAAATGGAAGTTAATATACTGCGTGGTATTTTAAGTGCTGCACAGAAACATGGGAAATAAGTTTAAGGTCGATTATGTTTGAGAGAGTGAAAGAAGATATAAAAAGTGTGTTCGACCGTGATCCCGCTGCGCGTAATACATTTGAGGTGCTAACTAACTATCCAGGCTTGCACGCTCTTTTATTTCACCGTATGGCTCATAAGTTATGGCAGCGTGAACTATATTGGTTGGGGCGCACGCTTTCTACTTTTAGTCGCTGGCTGACGGGTATTGAGATCCATCCTGGAGCAAAAATAGGTCGACGGTTCTTTATTGACCATGGGATGGGGGTTGTGATTGGTGAGACAGCAATTATTGGTGATGATGTTACTTTATATCAGGGGGTTACCTTGGGTGGGACTAGCTGGAATAAAGGTAAGCGTCATCCGACGTTAAAGAGTGGTGTCGTTGTAGGTGCGGGAGCTAAAGTTTTAGGCCCTTTCGAGGTGGGTGAAAATGCGAAAGTTGGCTCAAACGCAGTCGTTACCAAGGCAGTACCAGCTGAAGCAACAGTGGTGGGTATTCCTGGACGCATTATTCTTAAGTCAGTGCCTGAAAAAGCGACACCAAATGATGCTACTCGTCAAAAAATGAAAGAAAATTTCGGTTTTGATGCTTATGGTTTAAGTGATGAAATGCCAGATCCTGTTGCGCGCTCAATTAGAAGTATGCTTGATCATATGCATTTAGTTGATGAGCGTATGAACTCCATGTGTGGTGCAATCAAAAAAATAGATGCCACGTATAGCAAGGATGATGTTCAATCTATTAATGAAGATGAAATGGACTGTTTTAAACAAATTAAGAATACTTGATTAAAATACTCGGGTAATAGATAATTTTTGCATACTAAACTTATTATGTTGCCTTTATTATGCGCTTAACAACCAAAGGCCGGTATGCTGTAACTGCAATGCTTGATTTAGCATTGCATGATCAAAACGGTCCAGTTCCCTTGGCAGAAATATCTGTTCGCCAAGGTATTTCTTTATCTTATCTTGAACAGTTGTTTTCAAAATTACGTAAGAAGGATTTAGTTTGCAGTATTCGGGGGCCTGGTGGTGGCTACCAGCTTAAACAAGCAACCTGTGCTATTTCTATTGCTGATATTGTTGATGCAGTAAATGAGACCATTGACACTACTCGCTGTAGGGATAAAGGTGATTGTCAGGATGGTGAAAAATGTTTAACGCATCATTTATGGCGAGATTTAAGTAAACAAATTCACTCTTTTTTAAGTGAAATAACGCTTGAAAGTTTAATGAATAAACGTGAGGTGCAGGCAACCTCTGCAAGACAAAACTCTGCATCAGGTATTATTGCTTCTCAACTTATCGATATTTGATTCCAAAGAACATGCTTCCTTATGAATAAATTAATTTATCTTGATTATGCGGCAACTACACCTGTAGATCCTAGAGTGGCTGATAAACTAATGCAGCACCTAACTATGGATGGCGTATTTGCAAACCCTGCATCACGTTCTCACATGTATGGTTGGCAAGCTGAGGCAGCGGTTGAGCATGCGCGTAAGCAAGTTGCTAGTTTACTAAATGCAGATACGCGTGAGATTGTGTGGACCTCCGGCGCGACCGAGGCAAACAATCTGGCCATAAAAGGTGTTGCTGAAGCTTGGAAGGTGCGTGGAAAGCATATTATTACTTCCCTCAATGAGCATAAAGCGGTAATTGACTGCTTCAAATATCTTGAGGCGCGGGGCTATAGTGTTACATGGTTAAAACCAAGAGCAAGTGGTGAGGTCTCTAGTGAGGATCTTGAGGCCGCGATTAGGGAAGATACGATTTTAATATCCTTAATGCATGTAAATAACGAAACTGGTGCGATTAATGATATTTATAAATTTGGCGACATTGCCAAGCGTCACAATATTATTTTTCATGTAGATGCCGCACAAAGTGCAGGTAAGTTAGAAATTGATACTCAGTGCTTGGCAGCAGATTTAATTTCAACCTGTGCGCATAAGATCTATGGGCCAAAAGGTATTGGTGCTTTATATGTTCGTCGACGAGCTGATTTAATTTTGCCTGCTCAAATTCATGGTGGGGGGCATGAGCGAGGTATGCGTTCTGGTACATTACCAACTCATCAAATTGCAGCGATGGGTGAAGCCTTTGAAATTGCAAGGTCATGTATGAAAGAAGAGCAGGCCACAATATTGTCATACAAACAGTTGTTTTTGGATAAGCTGTTTGGTCAAATTGACGTACATGTTAATGCCAATGTGGAGCAATCTGTGCCAGGTATTCTTAATTTGTCATTTCCTGGTAAAGACGGGCAATTACTATTGTCGGCATTGCCAAAGCTTGCTATCTCTTCAGGTTCGGCCTGTACTTCTGCCACAATGTCACCATCCCATGTGTTGAAATCAATGGGGTTGAGTGATGACTTGGCCTTAGGTGCGCTACGCTTTTCATTTGGACGATTTACTTGTGAAGAGGATGTGAGTTCGGCTGCTGATATGTTGAAATCAGTTCTGCTTAAGATGTCTTGATAGTGGTACTTGGTTAAATATTCGTTAATGCCTTGTTTGAAAGATGTCTTTCTGTCGCTGAGGCTTGTATAATTTCGCCTCAAATTTTGAAGTGCTCAAATTTTGTACTGCTAATTGCATGTTTGGGCGCATTTTATTATTAATCTATTGGAGAATAAGATCATGGCAGTAGAACGCACTCTTTCTATTATCAAGCCTGATGCTGTTGCAAAAAATGTTATCGGCAAAATCTACAGCCGTTTCGAGTCAAAAGGCCTAAAAATCGTTGCATCTAAAATGCAGCACTTGTCGCAAGAAAAAGCAGAAGGTTTTTATGCTGAGCATAAAGAACGTCCTTTCTTTGGTGACTTAGTTAAGTTTATGACTTCTGGTCCTGTTGTTGTTCAGGTGCTTGAAGGTGAAAATGCGATTGCTACTCATCGTGATCTTATGGGGGCAACTAACCCTAAAGAAGCGGAAGAAGGTACTATTCGTGCAGATTTTGCTGACTCAATTGACGCAAATGCAGTACATGGTTCAGATTCTTCTGAATCTGCAGCGCGTGAAATTTCTTATTTCTTTGCTGAAGAAGATCTTTGCGCTAGAAGCTAAGTTTTAAAAAGCATTGTTAAAAATAAAGCAGGTCTCCAAGGAGCCTGCTTTTTGCATATTCAAGAGTACTGAAATGGTTCAAGAAAACACCAAAGTCAATTTGCTGGGCATGCCTCGTGAAAAGTTAATCGCATTTTTTGCCGATATCGGCGAGAAGCAATTTCGGGCCAAGCAAGTGATGCAATGGATACATCAGTATGGTGTGCATGACTTTGATGAAATGACCAATATAAGCAAAGCTTTACGAGAAAAGCTTAAAACTATTTCTGTCATTGAAGGGCCTGAAATTATCCTACAGGATATCTCATCAGATGGTACGCGGAAGTGGGTTATGAGAATGCCGGGTGGCAGCAGTATAGAAACCGTACTGATACCTGAAGGTAGTCGTGGCACGCTTTGTATTTCTTCTCAGATTGGCTGTGCTTTGGATTGTAGTTTTTGTTCGACCGGAAAGCAGGGCTTTAATCGTAATCTCAGTACAGAAGAGATTGTTGGCCAGATCTGGAATGCGATTGCCTCGTTTGATGATTTAGATCGTGTTAAAGATCGCCCTGTTACAAATGTTGTTTTTATGGGAATGGGTGAGCCACTTCTAAATTTTGACAATGTCATGGATGCAATTAGCATTATGATGGATGACTTTGCTTATAGTATTTCTAAAAAACGTCTTACGGTCAGTACTGCAGGTGTGGTGCCGGCTATCGATAAAATGTGTGGTACAACTGATGCCTCAATTGCAATTTCTTTACATGCACCTAATGATGAATTAAGAAACGAGCTTGTGCCGGTCAATAAAAAATACCCGATCAGTGTTTTACTCGATTCTGTTCGAGCTTATTTGGACCAACTGTCAGATAAACGTAAAGCAACAATTGAATATACCTTGATTTCAGGTGTGAATGATCGAAAAGTACATGCGAAACAGCTGATTGAAGTTTTAAAAGATTTACCTTGTAAAATCAATCTGATTCCTTTTAATCCTTTTCCAGGGTCTGGATATAAAAAACCATCAAGTACCGAGGTACGTTTTTTTCAAGACATGTTAATCAATGCCGGTTATATTACGACAGTCCGAACCACTCGTGGTGATGATATTGATGCAGCTTGTGGCCAATTGGTAGGAAAGGTTGAAGATAGAACTCGTCGAAGCGCGCGTTATATTCAGTTGAAAGACGAGCTAAAAGATTAAAAAAGGCTAAATTGATTCTTATATGAAACTAATTCACTATATTTCAGCTATTTTACTCTGTTTATGCATCCTAAGCGGCTGTGTGACGACATCAAATAGCTCATTATCAAAGAAGGCTGACCCTGTTGCCGCTGTGGATCGTTATGTTCAGCTAGGTCTTGAATACATCAAAAGAGATGATTTATCCAGAGCGCGTAAACATATTACAAGAGCCTTGGAAATAAATGCAGATGATGCGCCTGCAAATGCTGCATTTGGTTTGATTTCACACCAGGATGGTGAATATGAGGCGGCTGAGAATTCATTTCTTAAAGCCTTGGAAACTGATGAAAACTATACGCGTGGCCGTACTTATTATGCCGCATTTTTATTTTCACAATTACGTTATAAAGAGGCGCTTGCACAATTTGAAATAGCCGCTAAAGATGCTGGGTATGTTGGCCGAGCTCAAATATTTACTAATATTGCACTTTGTAATATGAAGCTAAGCAATTACGATGCTGCACTTAAGGCATATGAGAAAACGTTGAGACTTGATCGCTCGAACGGACGTGCGATTTCGGGTATTACTGAATTATTAATACAACAAAATGATTTTCAACGCGCACAACAGTATTATAATCGCTTGGTTCGCTTAATACGACAACAAGGCCTGCAGCACTCAGCACAAAGTCTATGGCTGGGTATTCGTATTGCTGATTATTTTCAAAGTGAAGCTCAGGTCGCTAGCTTAGTGATGTTGTTAGAGAATCAATACTCTGATTCAAATGAATACGCACAATACTTAAAACGAGAACAAGCGAGAAATACTGATGACTGAGTCTTCACAGGACTTATCTAACAAACCTTCGAATGTTTCAATGATTAACGGTGAAACTTCTGGTGAGTCAAAATCAGATATGGCAAATTCATACCCTGGGCGCATATTGCGTGCCGCGAGAGATGAGCTAAATTACTCTATTGAGCAAGTGGCCCAGGAGCTTCATTTAAGACCTTCTGTTGTTGTTGCAATGGAGCAAGAAGAGTATGACGGATTTAGTAGTGATGTCTTTTTAAAAGGGTATTTTCGGTCTTATTGCCGCTTGGTTAACCTGCATGAAGAGCGCATGGTAGAGTTGCTAGATGCGCAGCTTAAACACATCCAAAAAGACATTGATAACGCGGCGATGGTGGTCAAAAAAGGTCATCAGCTTCAAAAACGAAAAAAAGCACTCTTGGGCTTATTAATATTATTGGTTCTTGCTGGTGCGGCTGCAGCAGTGCTAAGTTATTTCTACCAAGAAGAATTGTCCTACTCTACTGTGAAACCTGAAGTCGATGAAAAAGCTGCATCTTTAAACACTATTAAAAAAGCAAAGGTAGATATACAGAAAAAAACTAATGTTATCACCGTTGAAAATGAACCAAAATCAGAGTCGTTGTTTTTATCAGAGAAAAAACAAGTATCAGAGAAGCAAACAGTAGAAGCACCAAATACTGAAGAGGCAAAAGTTACAATTATCGATTCCAAAGTTGAACAGGCTGTCATTAAAAATGAAGAGCAGGTGAGTGATCCAGTACCTACTAAGTCTGAAATAGAAACTCGGGCTGAAAAAGCCCACTCAGTTGATATTGTTGCTACTGAACCTGCAGAATTTGAAGCAACATTTTCAGGTGATTGCTGGTTTAAATTTGTTGATGCGAATCAAAAAACTATTTTTGCAGCGTTAAAGCATGCCGGCGACAGTGTTTCTTACTCAGGGCTTGCGCCGTTTCAAATAGTTTTAGGTGATGCCTCAAAAGTAAATTTAAGCTTTGAAGGCAAGGCGATTAATTTACGTCCATATACGGCAAAAAATGGCCGAGCACAATTAACACTTCGCAAAGATTAGGCATAATA
>ENA-OSET01003464-OSET01003464.1-sediment-metagenome-genome-assembly--contig:-NODE-3464-length-14464-cov-7.553555_pt1 | contig 14464 bp, 16 predicted proteins | sample MGYA00237882_ERZ534229 | MGnify/ENA primary metagenome ERZ534229 (study PRJEB26408, sample SAMN06266212) | sediment metagenome | isolation source: Hudson Canyon methane seep mesocosm | place... | reverse complement strand
GGGAATGACGCGTTTGTTAACATGCTGATTATTCATGTTTTATTTTACTCTGGCTGAGAGTCGTACGTAATCAGGTAATATTTTGCCTTTCTTTTTATAAAAGTGAGTAGTATGATCAAAATTAGCTAAAATCATTTGAGCTCCATAACATTTGTTGGTAATTGCCAATATTTCACCGGCTACCCTACTCGTTTTTTATTAAATACCAGTCATATTTGATGCTGGTTTTGAAGCTTAAATGATCGTTTTACCGTAATGGGGGATGAATTATGGCAGCAACACAAGAACATCGGTTTGCCAAGGTTCGTACACCGCTTGGGGATGATGTGCTATTGCTAAGATACATGTCCGGCACTGAAAAGTTAAGCAACCTTTCTGAATACAACCTTGAGTTATTCAGTCATGATATGGAGATCAACTATGATGATATCCTTGGTCAGAAATTAACCATAAGTCTGGAGCTAGCTGATGGAAGTGAACGATACTTTGATGGTTATGTAACCAGCTTTTCGCAAACAGGATTTGAAAGAGAGTTTGTGCTTTACCAAGCTGTCGTTCAGCCTTGGTTATGGTTTCTTACTCGTACCTCAGACTGCCGTATTTTTCAAAACATAACCGTCGAAGAGATAATTAAAGAGGTTTGTAATGACTTAGGGTTCTCAGACCTTATATTTCACTTAGATGGAAGTTATCGTGAGTGGAAGTATTGTGTGCAATACCGCGAAACTGATTACAACTTTCTTTGTCGTCTGATGGAACAAGAAGGTATGTATTATTATTTTACCCATGAGAATGATAAACACACCTTAATGATTGTCGATTCTAGCGTATACCATGAGTCAGTAAGTAATTACGAAACCATACCCTATATTGAAGCACGCAATAATCTCGTTCGTGATCAAGAATCAATTCAGCAATGGCATATTTCAAAACAAGTACAGCCTGGCTCTTATGTATTAAACGACTTTAACTTTCAAGCACCTAAAAATGATTTGCTACAAAAGTCTTCAGTCGCAAGAGATAATTCTAATTCAAATTATGAAATTTATGATTTCCCCGGAGAGTATTGGGAAGCTGAACCTGATGGTCAAAATTACGTTAAAGCTCGTATTGAAGAGCTTCAAGCCCAATATGAAGTATTGTTTGGTTCCGGGAGTTCCCGTGGTATCACAAGCGGAGCTAAATTTGATTTAAGTGACTACCCGCGAGAGAATCAAAACCGAACTTATCTGTTAGTCTCTTGCGCTTACGAGATCACATTAAATCTAGCGAATTCTAGCGGCGGGGATAGTGAGGAGGGTTTCAATGTCAGTTTTAGTTGTATTGATTTAAAACAACCCTACCGGGCTCCTCGTATCACGAGTAAGCCATCTGTTACTGGACTGCAAAGTGCGATTGTTGTTGGCCCCGCCGGTGAAGAAATCTATACCGATAAATGGGGGAGAGTAAAAATTCAATTCCATTGGGACCGTTACGGTACGACCGATGAAAAAAGTTCTTGCTGGGTTCGAGTTGCGCAAGTGTGGGCTGGCAAAGGATGGGGGGCGATATTTACCCCAAGAATAGGCCAAGAAGTCTTAGTATCATTTGTAGAAGGTGACCCAGATCGACCTATCATTGTCGGGCGTGTTTATAATAATGACAATATGCCTCCCTATAAATTACCCGACAATGCTACGCAAAGCGGATTTTTAACCCGTAGCACTAAAGGCGGTAATGCCAATACAGCAAATGAATTTCGCTTTGAAGATAAAAAAGGCTCTGAAGAAGTCTATCTTCATGCTGAGAAAGATCAAAATATATCAGTTGAAAATTGCGAAACGCATAGCGTCGGCGTAGATCGCTCTAAAACTATCGGCAATAATGAAACCAAATCCATTGGAAATAATGAAACCACACAGGTGGCAAAAAACCGTTCAGTCACCATAGGCAGTAACAAAACAGAGACAATTGGTATTAACAAAGCTGAAACCATTGGAGTATCCAAAGAACTAACTATTGGTGTAGCCTATCAAGTGACGGTAGGGGCTGCTATGAACGAAACGGTAGGCGCATCCAAGACGCAGGAAGTGGGCGCAACTAAAGCCACCCTAGTCGGTAGCAATGTGACAGAGAAATATGGTGCAAACCAAACGGTAACCATAAGCAAAGACCTGAATGAAACGGTAGGTAAAAATAATACTGTCAGCATTGGTGAAAATCAAAATATTAAAGTGGGTAAAGACCTAGTAATTGATGCGGGGGATTCGGTAGTGATTAAAACCGGAAAAGCCAGTATTACCATGAAAAAAGATGGAACTATTCAAATAGTAGGTAAGGATATTTTAATCAAAGGTTCGGGGAAAATTGATGTTAAAGCTTCAAAAAACGTCACTTTGAAAGGCTCAAAAATAATAGAAAATTAGCCATGATTAATTCAAAAAAAACTCAAGTACAGGTCAAAGCAATTGATGGCGTTATTATTGGTTTGTTGATCGGTTTTACTGAAGATGCCCAACCTTTGATTGCTTATCCAGGAAATACAAAAGAAACAGCAGTTCCTGCGCGCACCACAACTCAACTAGATGAAAGTGCGTTGGGTAAAGAAATTGCAATTCTTTTCGAGCAAGGCGACCCTTCTCATCCTTTAATTATTGGACTCATTCAACATCCTGAACGTAAAACAGAGTTGAAATCTGATTCGGTAACAGCAAATCTGGATGGAGAGCATATTGTCCTTTCTGCTGAAAAAGATATTACCCTAAAGTGCGGAAAAGCCAGTATTACTTTAACGCGAGCAGGTAAAATCCTGATTCGGGGCGCTTATTTATCTACCCAATCCTCTGGAGTCAACCGGATCAGAGGTGGTACGGTTCATATAAATTAACAACTATTGACGTGTATAATTAAATAATCATGTGGATGCTAAATAATCAAACGCCTTTTGCAGCGGAACGATCTTGGGTACGGGATAAAAATGGTGCTGAGATTTGGTTGGTGGCCGTCAAAGGTACATTTAATATTCTTCCCGACGGCACAACGACCCTTGCTGAACAGCAGGAAGAAGTTGTCATTGCACCAGAATTTTCTGGTGATCCTCAATCCTCCAGTTTACTTAATGATACAGATTTACCGCACAAAAAACTGGCTACCGATGTTTTAGTGCAGGGTCATGCTTATGCACCAAAAGGACAGCCTGTCACACAACTATCCGTCGGCTTAAAAGTGGCTAATATCCAAAAAATATTACATATTACGGGTGATCGTTACTGGCAGGATAGTCTCATTGGCGTGTCAATAAGTGATCCACAAGCGTTTGTTAAAATGCCGCTAACTTATGAACGAGCATTTGGTGGTATGGATTTGACTGATGAAGATGCAAACAAACATGATTGGGATGTACGTAACCCTGCCGGTTGCGGTTTCGCAACAAAAGCCGCGCATCTAATTGGAAAACTTGTCCCAAATATCGAAGACCCAAACGCACTGATCAATAATTGGAAACAAAGACCAACACCAGCTGGTTTCGGGCCTATTGCTGGTCATTGGTCTCCCCGAGTTGAGATGGCAGGTACTTATGACGAAAACTGGGAGAAAACACGTCAACCTTTGTTAGCTGAAGATTTTGATGAACGGTATTTTCAAAGTGTTCTTGAGGATCAGCAGATACCTGGGTACCTAAAAGGAGGAGAACAAATTCAACTGTTTAATTTGAATTCTGATGGCAAGCTACAGTTTAAATTACCCAGGATATTTCTAGGATTTACTACAAATTTTTTTGATGGCAGTAGAGAGGATCATCGTGCCGTATTACATACTGTTATTCTAAAGCCAGATGCACCAAAGGTAGTTATGGTTTGGCATACACACTTACCTTGCCATCATAAAGTATTGAAATTAAATAATACTACTATTCGATTAAAACAAGCGGTGCTAGGGTCACAGCAAGAGGAAATGAGCCATGAGCCTAGCTGATAATGCTACTTGTATTATAGGTATTGGAGCTACCACGGCAGTTGGCTTGGATGCTGCTTCCACAGCCGCAGCAGTACGCGCTGGAGTTTCAGGTTTTCAGGAGCACCCTTATATGATTAATCAAGAAGGAGAGCCTTATCTTCTTGCCATGGTTCCATCAATTGATCCAGGTATTAGTGGTGCCAAACGATATATTGAATTAATGTCCCCATCGATTTCTGAAGCGCTCATGCCATTACAACACCTTTCAGAAAATAAATTTGAAATTACGGTTATTCTTGGGCTTCCAGAAAAACGCCCAGGTATACTGGATGATTTAGCTGAAAAGGTAGCAAGTTCGATACAAACAAACACCTCTGAATTTTATAAAATAAAAGATATAAAGATTGCATATAAAGGCCACGCTGCTGGACTAATGGCACTGGAATCAGCTAGTAAATTATTCGCGGCAGGAGATTGTGAATTTTGTTTGGTGGGTGGCGTAGATAGTTATATTGACCCTGACACTTTAGATTGGATTGAAGATAACGAACAATTACATATTCCGTCAAATGCGTGGGGCTTTATTCCGGGAGAGGCTTCGGCTTTTTGTCTGGTTTGTAGTGTGAAAACAGCAAACCGATATAATCTGCCAATCAAAGCACAGCTACTTGCTATTGCGACAGCTCATGAAGAAAATTGTATAAAAACTGAAACAATTTGTATTGGTGAGGGTTTAACATCGGCTGTTAGTAAGGCTTTGCAAGTATTACCTGACGGAGTGAAGATCAATCAGACTTATTGTGATCAGAATGGTGAGGCTTACCGGGCCGATGAATTTGGGTTTATGTTAGCTCGTTTGTCTAAATATTTTGTTGATCCATCTGAATATGTTGCTCCTGCTGATTGTTGGGGTGATGTAGGGGCGGCTTCTGGGGTTTTGTTTGTTCAGTTGGTTTGTGGGGCGGCTGAGAAAGGGTATTGTATTGGGGATATTTCTTTGTTGTGGGGCAGTTCTGAGGGAGGGGAGCGGGGTGCTACTTTAGTTCGAACCAATGGTAATGAAAAAAATGACCTACAAGAAAGGATTATCTAATGGGAGTTACTATTCATGTAAACGGTAGGTCTAACTCTTTAGTACATAAGGGAAGTGGAGGGATGTCGAAATGTACTCTTCCTGATGTGTGTAAGACTCCCTCGCCTGGTGGTCCAATACCTATTCCGTACCCTGTTATTATTTCGATGTCGAGTGATTTAAAAAAAGGGTCAAAAACTGTCAAATTTGACGGAGGTAAGTCGGCAGCAGTAAAGGGATCAGAATTTAGCCGTTGTTCTGGTGATGAACCTGGTACTGCTGGTGGGGTAAAGTCTAGTACTAATATGAAAGAAGCTACTTGGATTTTGTATTCATTTGATGTAAAGATTGAAGGTAAGAATGCTTGTCGTCTTAGTGATAAGATGATGATGAATCATGGGAATACTGCTTGTTTATCAGGAGAAGGTAAACAGGATTCCATAGAGGGGACCAAGGTGTGCCCTCCCCATTCATGGATTCGGCTGTCAGACGATGATTCTACAGAAGATAGAATTCAAAAGCTCGAGAGTAGTACACAGAGTGGAGATGTATATAATGCGTGCGTTGCCCGAAAGTACCAGGCTCTGGGAAAGAATGTTGATGTTTCTGCAAGGTTTAAGTGTGATTGTGGTGCATTTCAAGAGGTAGATATGATAGTGGACGGGAAGCTTTGTGAAACGAAGGGAGGCAATCAGGGAGCTAAAAAGAAACAGACTCTTAATTACATTGGAATCAGTGATCAACTCTTTGGAGGAGCTGTCGTGACTATTATTATGGAGTCCGCAGCAAAGACTACGAAAGAAACTCCCCATGTAGAAAAATGGGGAGCCAAAACCAAACATGAATCTTGTCCGTAAGGAGGAATTATTATGTCAGACTTTCATCAGGCTGTTTATGCGAAAATGAAGATTAGCCGAACTATCGCCGCAAGACAAATAAAAAGCCTCTTTCGGAAACACAATATACGTTTTACACACAACGTTCGAGGGTTGTATTGGAATAGTGAGTGGAATGAGTTCACACCAAATATTGACCAAGAGATAGAGGACATTGATCGCTTTGATGACGCTGTTTCTGCGACACTTGATTGGACTTGTGCCTGTTTCGACCTCCTATTCCAACAATGGGATATCGAACTTTACCTTATATCGAGCAAGGAGTCTGATAGTGTTATTTTGAGTTTCCCTAACAGTGTGTACAAGATAGCCTCCGAAAATCACAATATTGCAGCAAGTTGGCTAGAGTTGTTAGTGGACGTTGGGATGGTTTTCGGTGGTCTGCCGATGATATGTGGCCCTGATGTACCGATAATAGCAAGCAGTGATGAACGATTAATGGCTAGATTCCAGCAGTATCTCAAGAATTACAAACTAGGTACGTATTCGGTTCACACAGTTTTATGTAATAATGACTACAAAAGTAAATTCGAAACGTCTTTCATCGAAGTACCACACTTCTATGTCACGACTGTAGCTATGGGCTACCATCAAATTACTTTACTTGAGACTTAAAACTAACTAATGGAAACTAAGAACTAAAAAACTAATGGGGTCAGACTCGAATTAAATTCAGCTTATTGCTATACTGAACGCTTCTAACCTACAGGTAGTAGATCAATGGCACGACTTCCACGTTATTTTGTCAAAGGACAAGCTCAGCATATAATTCAGTGAGGAAATAACCGAGAGCTGATTTTTGTGCATGATGATGACTACCAGTTTTATTTAGAATGCCTGCAAAGTGCTGTAAAGAAAAATAAACTATGGGTTCATTCGTATGTATTAATGACCAATCATGTTCATATACTTGCCAGTCCAGAAACTGAAACCAGTATTTCAAAGACTTTACAGTCAGTCGGTCGGCGTTATGTACAATACTTTAATTACACTTATAAGCGAACAGGGACTTTATGGGAAGGTCGTTACAAAGCGACGGTAATTGATAGTGATCAATATTTATTAACCTGTATGCGTTATATTGAACTCAATCCAGTACGTGCGGGTATGGTAGAGCAACCGGGCGATTATCCTTGGTCGAGTTATGCATCTAATGCAGAAGGTAAAAATAACACACTGATCACTTCTCATGAAGTGTATAGTCAATTGGGAGTTAATGAGACAGAAAGGCTATTAGCTTACCGTCAGCTTTTTCGATTAGGAATTGGCGCAACTGACCTGGATGCTTTACGAGAGGCGACTAATAAAGGCTGGGTATTAGGTAGTGATCGTTTTCGTGAGGAAATTGAAAGATTATCGGGTCGACGTTCTGTAGCAAAACTCAGAGGAAGACCAAAGAAAGTGAGTGATTAATTCCAGCCTAGCCTTTTAATGTAGTGGCTTGTCATTCCGACCTTAGAATTTGAACCTTAGCGTTAGCACAAAGACTAAGATATCTTCTATCATCGAGATAGACAGTGTATGTTTTTGGGGCAATCATGTTCTTAATAAACAGTCTTTTTCGACAGCTTAGTCTAACCCAAATTTATTAAGCCCCCTTCCCTCAAAATGAAGTTTATTCACAAGTAAGCGGAGTAACTATGGCTAACATGACATTTCCTGGCCCCATTTGCCGTTCGCGTCACCCTACAGATATCAATGACGGCACCTTGGCTCTTGTAGCATCAAGTCCACCCTGCCCGATTGGCGTGACACTGATAAAAAGTACTCAGACTCCAGTGCCTCAAACAAGTTCTTGTCTATATGTTGAGCCTGTATTAAATGGCACTCTATCAGTTCCAGATACTATCTTTAATCGCTTACGCGCATCAAACGGTGTGGCAAAATTGTCTCCAACTTCTTTATTGAGCGCTCATCAATGGCGTTATGGTTCACCTACCAATGCTATAAAGCAAATAATCACGATTGATGGGCAGGATATTACAGTAATACGTCCACCAGATAATGTGATTCAGCAAAATAATTTACCGACTATAAACCAGTTAACTGAAGCACTGAGAGCAATACCTAAGAAACAAAGAAGACATACCGCAACTGTAAATTTATCTCCTGCGGCAAACCCTAGCTCTCGTCCTGGGCATGTTATTGCTGGCGAAGGTGGGGCTGATGATATAGTCCTCTACCCAGTCACGGGGATTCAGTCTCAGAATAATTTTGATTATCGGGTAATGCATGAATCTGGTCACAATTACCAATCGAGTATTTGGAATAGCGCACAATCGGTGGCTGCCTGGAGTACTGCGATTACTAGCGATGGAAATTCTCCATCTCCTTATGCGCAAACAGGAACGGGGGAAGATTTTTGCGAATTTTATGTGCTTTTTGTTGCCAGCAGAAACACTCATTGCGCAGTACGCTTGAAAGCCCTTTATCCTGCTAGGTGGCAATTAATGACAGATTATTTTCAAAGGTAAGTTGCCAATTAAAAATAAGTCAGAAAAATAATAAAGCGGCACAGACTACAAAAAAGATAATAGCTATTTTGCTCCAAGTTTTAATAGCTACCGTTATTTTATGGTCAAAGAATAAAAATCTGGTTACAGATAAAATTGCAAAAAATACGGCTAAAATCCCTAAAATTATTATGGCTAGATTCATGATAAACTCACTTAGCAATAGATTTTTGAAAAATATACAGTTGATTCGAACACGTTGACTATAACTAAACCGCATCAGAATAGAAACTCTTACTATTCAGTGCACAGAATTTTCTACCTATTATAATAATTTAGCCATTCTTATTTTGGGTGAAAATATAAGTAACACTCTGTCATCTCTCCTATCGTCAGAATGACATTTGCTCGCATAGTGATTTATTAATATAACGACTATCAAAGTAGTCAGGCATTATCCTTTCCTGCTTTGTCTAATAGCCTCCAAAACGCCTTATGCCTATTACTTCATAATTAATGATTTAATAGGACAGATTTTAATCTGAAATAACATTAATGGTACTAATATGCCTGCTGTCATTCCCCATATAATTGATCAACACGCTGAAGAAGCAGCATTTCTGTGGCTGTTAAGGAGCAATGCTATAAAGGCTCCTCATTACGACCTCAATGATTTGGCAAAACTAGATGATCGTATTGAGGCTCATCTTGATGGATTAAGAATTGCTGGGGATTACGGTTGGCAAGCCTGTAGTGAAAACTTAAAGTTTGAAGAGTCTGGTGAGGTGTTTGCCGCAACTATTATTGCGCTTGAAGCGCAATCACTCGAACGAATTAACTTAGTCTTTAACGTTATTGAAGCGGCTCCAGGAGCAATTAATGGCTTAATATCGGCTTTTGGCTGGGTTGATGCGCATCATTTGCAAGGCAAGGTCTTTGAACTTTTGGAATCAAACAATCCATTATGGCGTCGAATTGGCTTATCAGCTTGTGCTATCCATAGAGTTGATCCTAGCCAGTTTCTTGAGGCAGCTATTCAAGATGAAGATATGCCATTAAGATTAAGAGCACTTAAAGCTGTGGGGGAATTAGGCAGAGTCGATTTAAAACCCGTTTTGCTTGAACAACTTAACCACGAAAATAGTCAGGTACGATTTTGGGCTGCTTGGTCAGCTGTATTGACTGGCGACCGAGGTTGGGCTTTAGAGCTATTAAGGCAAGAAATTGAATCAAATTCTGAATTTTGTATCCCTGCTATGCATTTGGCTTTACCCGTTCTTGGTAATCAAGCTATAAAGAAAACCTTAAAAGTATTGGCTGATGATAAAGCATCATTACGGCTAGCGATTATTGGCGCAGGTATATCAGGCGATCCTATTTATATACCTTGGCTGATTCAACAAATGAGTACGCCGGAGATTGCCAAAGTTGCAGGTGAAGCTTTTAGTTATCTTTGTGGCGTAGATTTAGCGTATCAAGATATGGAAACAGATCTCCCTGATAGCGTTTCGGTAGGACCTACCGAAAATCCAGATGACGAAGATGTTGCAATGGATCCTGATGAAGACTTACCCTGTCCTGACCCTGTATTAGTGCAAGTCTGGTGGCAGGAAAATATGCAGAATTTTAAATCAGATATTCGTTATATCTATGGCAAGCCTTGCAATGAGCCTCAATGCAAGTGGTTATTAATTAATGGCTCACAAAAGTTGCGTTATGCTGCATCGTTAAATTTGGCTTTAATTCATCCAGAGCAGGTTTTATTTGAAGTGCGAGCCGTTGGTAAAAGACAGCAGAGAGCATTAATGTAATTAATGTCTATAATAAAGGCGTGCGCGAATTGATAAGAGCGGAATAAATCGTAGCTTGGGGATTGATAAAAATCAAAGGCACCAAAATCAAGGACTGTTTTTAAGCATATAAAAAACAAATTGGGTATTTAGTTAATTCACTACCGTATACTTTTTAAAACAGGCTAGGCCAGTTCTAGCGGCTAAGAGTCATGTAAAGTAGAAGAACTTATGAAACGATTAATAGGTCAAATTTGACTAATTTTTTTACTAGAAAGCGCCGGTATATTCTAGGAGTCCTTTGGTATATACTCTCTCCCCTTGAATTATCTATTTGTACATATCAATCATAGGAACCTAAAAATGGCTAAATTTTATGTGGTCTGGATCGGGAGAAATGCTGGGATTTATAACACTTGGGCTGAGTGTAAAGCGCAAGTTGATGGTTTCCCTAAAGCCAGATACAAATCATTTATCAGCCAAAAAGAGGCGGAAGCAGCATTCTCCAACAAAAAAAACACCGAGTTGAGTATGCCTCAAAAAACAACATCAAATAAAACCGTTAATATAGATGTTAGCAAAACTGACGTATCAGTTTTTTCTGATGGTGGTTGCCTGAAAAATCCAGGTGGTGATACTGGTTCAGGTATGGCTGTTTACCGTGATGGTAATCTGGTTCAGTTATGGTACGGTATATATTTACCCTGTGGGACAAACAATATTGCTGAACTTAATGCCTTATATCAAGCGCTAATAGTGGCTAAAAAATCATTAGCTGACGGACTAACTTGCCAAGTATTTACTGATTCAAAATATTCTCTACAAGCTGTAACACTATGGGCTAAAAACTGGAAAAAAAACGGTTGGCGAACTACAACAGGACCAGTGAAAAATAAAGAGTTGGTTGAGAGGTGTTTCGATCTTTACTCATCCCTTAATGACCAAGTTAAAGTGCAGCATGTAGCAGCGCATGTTGATATTGAGGGTAATGAATTAGCAGACCGTATGGCTACTCTTGCGATGGCTCGTAAAGAAGTCGCATTCTCCTGTTACACTGAGTATGAATCTGTGGAAGATGTGTTGACTCTAAAATAGCCTACAAAATTTCATATCTATTCTCTGCAAAAATAGATATTAGCCTTTTACTTTTCATTATCTACAGTAGATATCTTTATGGCAACAATGCGGTATATTAAATTACCTTCCCTTCCCTTCCCGCCAGAAAGTGTAAAGGATTTACGGGGGAGAAAACTGTTTATTTTGGATTATTTATGGGTAAAATTTGTCTATTTATATAACTTGATTTTTTTGTAAAGTATATCATCATGGACAGATGAATTTAAGTGATTGGTTTTAAAGGTTAATTACTCACTCACTTGATATTTTTATTTTTTATTCTATATATGTATGGAATTAATGGCGGCTATTCAAGCTTTAGAATTTTTAAAATATCCCTGTAGCATTAAATTACATAGTGATTCCAAGCATGTTTTACAGGGCATAACTGAATGGATAGCTAATTGGAAAAAACGCGGCTGGAAAACAGCTGCAAAAAGCCAGTTAAAAAATGAAGATTTATGGCGTCGCTTAGATGAGGCGATGCAAAAACACACCATAAATTGGACATGGGTTAAAGGTCACTCAGGTAATGTGGGTAATGAAAAAGCCGATCAATTAGCGAACTGGGGTATAGATAGTTTATGATTAACGAAGCGTATCAAACATCAAAGGTGCGCTAACATTCTAATTTTATTCAAACTGAGGTTAAAATTATGCAACACGTATACAAATCAATCGTCGTTTTACTTTTATCTGCGACCGCTAGTATGTCTGTTTATGCCCAATACAAACCGATGAACATTAATGCTAGTAAAGACTCTGCTAAACCGATGAATAAGAGTATGGATATGGGCATGTCTGAGGAAATGAAAGGCAAGCAAGCGCAGGCAATTCAAAAGTACATATTGCAGCGAGATGAGCTATCAGACCAAATACGCGACGAACAAAATGCGGAAAAGAAACAAGCGTTGATGGCTGAACAATTGGAACTAATTAAGGTTCATGAAGAAAAAAAACGGGCTATGAAAAAGAAAATGATGAAAAAGCGCCACCAAAAAATGATGGGAAACAAAAGCATGAAAATGTAATTACATAGTCAGCTTGTGAGGCGTTTATTTTTTGCACTTTGGCCTAGTGATGCGACTAGAAAGTCAGTAGGCCAGTTTAGTCAAAGGATTAAAGCTCGAGATTTAAAAATAGTTAAGGCTGATAATTTACATGTGACCTTGGTTTTTTTAGGTAATGTGGATGCGCAAACTGAGCGAGTGATCAGGCAGAAGGCTAGTAGTATTAGAGCCCAGACTTTTATGTTGAATTTTAATCAACTCGCATTTTGGCATAAGCCGCGCGTTTTGTGTTTATTAAGTCAGGTAGTTGATCCGCAATTGTTAGTGCTGGTCGGTGCTTTAATGCAGATAGCAGAGCAAAGTACTATCAAAATAGAAGGTCGGCCTTATCGGCCGCATATTACTCTAGTTAGAAAAGCACAAGCATTGGTTAATGCTAATGTTCCAGCTATACAGTGGTATGCTGGTTCTTTTTGTTTAGTCGAGTCTTGTAGTGCGCCTGAAGGTGTTCAATATCGAGTAGTGCAGCAATGGATGTTGGAGTAAGAGTTTATGTCAGAGTCATATCATATTGTTTGCCCGCATTGTCAGTCTATAAATCGTATTCTTATTCAACGTATGAGTGACCAGCCCGTTTGCGGTCGGTGTAAAAAGCCTTTATTCACTCAGCAGCCTACAGAGTTAACCAGCACTACTTTTACCCAGCAAATTAGTCGTAATGACATTCCTGTGTTGGTTGATTTTTGGGCGCCTTGGTGTGGTCCTTGTAAAATGATGGCTCCTGCTTTTGTGCAAGCGGCCAAGCAACTGGAACCGCGAGTTCGTCTCGCTAAAGTGAATACAGAAATAGAGCAAACATTAGCTGGGCAATATAATATTCGTAGTATTCCTACCTTAGTTCTGTTTAAAAATGGTAAGGAAGTAGCTCGCCAAGCTGGTGCAATGGCTAAAGCAGATATTATTCGTTGGGTGAATGCCAATAGTTAACTCAACGCCTCTTGTTTTCCGGAAAACTTGTAGCCTTTATGAAGCTTGCGCAATATAGGGAAAATAGCGTATTCACTTCTCTGTGTCCCGCCTACTCCATACGATACAATATCGTTTCAGGTATTGTTAAAATTTAAACCACTAGTCAAAGAGACACAGTTATGAAAATTCTCATGGTGCTGACATCGCATGATCAGTTGGGCGATTCTGGTCAGAAAACAGGCTTTTGGTTGGAAGAGTTTGCCAGCCCTTATTATGTATTTAAAGACGCACTAGCGGATATTACTCTGGCTTCTCCACAAGGCGGCCAGCCACCTATAGACCCTAAAAGTGAAGCGCCTGATTTTCAAACAGAGGCAACTCAACGCTTTAATAAAGATGCCGATGGGCAAGAGTTGTTAGCTAATACTTTGAAGTTAGCAGATATTGTGGCTGAAGATTATGATGCCTTATTTTACCCAGGAGGCCATGGGCCTTTATGGGATTTAGTCGATGATACTGACTCTCTTATTTTAATTGAAACTATGTATACAGCAGGAAAAGTTATCGCTGCTGTTTGTCATGCACCGAGTGTTCTACTTAATGCTAAAGCCGTTAATGGATCTAGTTTAGTCAAAGGTAAATCCGTCACAGGTTTCAGCAATAGTGAAGAGGAGACAGTACAGCTCACAGACATTGTTCCTTTTTTATTAGAAAATGAATTAATCGCTAAAGGCGCGGATTATTCCAAATCCGATGACTGGCAGTCTTATATTATTGCCGATGGACATTTAATAACTGGGCAAAATCCAGCTTCATCAGAAAGTGTTGCTAAGGCTTTGCTGGCTTATAAAGCAGAGAGATAAATGTTCGGGCACTCTGCTTGCGGATTACCGCTATTACGATAATCATTAGATTCATATAAATAATGCGTTATGCTGGTAACTTCTCATTACCTGAGGTATAGATAACTTTTTTGCTTGTCATTCCGGCGTGTTGTTAGCAGGAACCCAAGTTCAGCGTAGATTTCCGACAAAAGGCTTTGGGAATGACGGTGTTTTTATAGGCATTTGTCTGTAACTAATGAGAAGTTACGTAAGTTGGGTGACGATCCATCCTCTTCAGCTCAATACCCGTTTCACGCCAAATTCAGTAACAGATTCCTGTTAATCAAAATCCGAAATTTATAATTTACCAAACACAGGCAAGTCTAATCAGTATGGAA
>ENA-OSET01003463-OSET01003463.1-sediment-metagenome-genome-assembly--contig:-NODE-3463-length-14465-cov-4.044899_pt1 | contig 14465 bp, 17 predicted proteins | sample MGYA00237882_ERZ534229 | MGnify/ENA primary metagenome ERZ534229 (study PRJEB26408, sample SAMN06266212) | sediment metagenome | isolation source: Hudson Canyon methane seep mesocosm | place... | reverse complement strand
TGAGAAAACAACTGGTGAATAAATGAGAGTAATTCCTATTAACAATATAGATTTAATCGAGTTCCAATTTAGTATGATCATTCCCTTCCTTTTGTTTAAATATCTCTATAATTTTAGGTATGTATAATATAAGTCTTGTGGCAAGAGTGCTAGTAGAATTACTGGAGGAAGTATGAATAAAAAATTATGTTTGATCATTTTTTTCTGGTTAGTCACTACTATTGCATATGCAGAACAAGATACACGACAACGTGCATACGAAGACTATATCAACAAACATGGTTATAAAGAAGTTATGAATAATGTGGCTGAAGAGATTATGCTCCAACTACCTTTATATGGTGATAGTGCAACGGTGATTGTTGCGGTAAATTTTGTTGGAACACAATTTATGTATAGAAACGTATTTGATCTATCGATTTACAATAAGCTATATAAGCAAAATATCAGGATAGACGACATTACACCCGAATCAAAAATAGTCGAACAATTTAAGATCTCCAGGATTGATACGCTATGTAAAAATACTGCATTTAGACCTGCTATGAAGTTAGGTATGACGGTGTCTGACCAAGTGTTTTTGGCTGATTCAGCGACACTAATAATTCAAACGCAAGTGGCTAATGCAGATTGTATAAAAGCAGGGCTATAAACTAATGTTAAAATATTTTTCTTCCATTATTAAATGTAAGAATTAGAAATGATTACTCATTGGCATTAATTAGTTTGAAGGATAAATTAGATGTCAATTGAAACTATTAGGTGGAAGTGTATTTGTGCAACAGTTGTAGCTAAAACAGGTGCATGCAAAATGCATGTGAGTAGAAAATCACATCATTAATTAAGGAATGTAGTAAATGACGGATAGAAGTGAAGGATTCCAAAAACTAGAACAGTTTCTTCTAAACGATATGAAAATGAGCCATATCTACCAACCCGTGTTTATTAAAACATTATTGGAAAATGATGGAACAGCCTCAGCATCAAAAATTGCTAAAGATATCTTGTCCTATGATCCTAGTCAGATTGAGTACTATGAAGATATAACAAAGAAGATGCCAGCAAAGGTGTTAAAAGATAGAGGTATCATCCAAGGCTCACCCAAGGCGTATGAGTTTTCTGACATATTCAAATCATTAACTGTATCTGAAGCACGACTACTTAGTTCATATTGTGATCAACGATTAGCAGAATACCTTTTACAGCGAGGTGACCAACCTTTTTATCATCGTAAAAAAGCATCAGGTAATCTATCTGGCAGTGTTAAATATGAAGTATTAAAACGTGCTAAGTCCAGATGTGAGTTATGTGGAATACCAAATGATGAAAAAGCACTAGAAGTAGATCACATCATACCTAGGAATAATGGTGGTAGTGATGATATCAGCAACCTCCAAGCTCTATGTTATTCGTGTAATGCTATGAAGCGTGATACTGATGATACTGATTTTCGTGGTGTGCTGGATTCATATAATGATCGTGAACAAGGTTGTTTGTTCTGTGAAATACCTGAAGAGCGTGTTATTGATGAAAATGAACTGGCATATGTAATTGAAGATGGTTTCCCCGTTACTAATAAACATGCTTTGATCATCCCTAAACGACATGTTTCATCCTATTTTGACCTTGGTAGATCTGAAGTCAATGCTTGTAATATGCTACTTGAACAAGCTAAAGAACGGATCTTAAGTAAAGATTCAACAGTTACTGGTTTTAATCTCGGTATTAATGTTGGCAAAGATGCTGGTCAAACTATTTTCCACTGTCATATTCATTTAATACCCAGAAGGACTGGTGATGTGGAGAATCCGAAAGGTGGTGTTCGTGGTGTGATACCAGATAAACAATCATATTAAATTTAGTTTATTATTGCTGAGGAATGGGAGGGTGACTATCGTATAGATTTCATCCTATTTGTAGTTTGAACTAGGTTAATTTAGCATATGTGGCAATTTTTTTTATTTTTAGTTATCTTGGGTTTATTGATTCAAGCTGGCACGTGGATTGTTGTAGTTTTCGGTCCTTGGTTGTTAGTAGGTATTGTAATCTTTCTTGTGTATTACTTTACTCCAGGACAGAAAAGAAAAAGACGAGATAGAGAAATACGTAATATTGCTACAAAGAGGGAATCTTTAAAAAAGAAAAAAGACTCAGAAATAAGAGCTAGAGAGCAAAGAATAGTCGATGAGGAAGCAGCAAAAAAGTTTAATGATGAACAAAGAAAACAAAAAATGACTGATGCCAGTAATAATCTAGTAAGTTTCGAGGAGATACTTACAAAATGTTTAGTAATAGATTCTAATATTTGGATGAATCCTGATTATGAAGACTTTTTTGAAGTATTAAGTCTTGCATCTACAAAAAATGACTATGTCATTGAATTAGCAGGTGTACAATTTGATGAAATTGTAAATATTAAAAAGAAAACTAATTATGATACTGACGACGTCAATAGACGTGCACGAATTGCAATAAATAGAATTGAAAAGTTACAGAAAAATAAATTACTCAATATATCATCTGTAAGTGTTGATGCTCATCAAAAAGCCTATGCAGATCCGACAATAGTTAGACTTATTACTGAAAAATCTAAAAAAGGACTTAATTGCACCTTTATTTCAGACGATAAAGAATTGCGTATTCGTGTCCGTCAACATTTGATCGATTTAGCAACTAGTACATGGAATATCATTGAAATTGAGAAGTTATTACCGCGTTGTAAGGTGGTAATAGAAGGATTGAAACAAGAGCAAGACTTCTAGGATAGAGTTTATCTATTATTAAACCATTCAGTTCGATGTTGATCTTTTCGTCGTTTTATTGATTTTTCTGAATTGAAACTATTCAGAAATCTTTGCTTCTTCAGCTTAATTGCAGAAATTTCCTGCTCTAGTTCATTTATACCAAGCCTATGACGTTCAGAATTTATGAAGCATTCATGTTCTTTGGATAGCAGATCTAAGTTCCGTTGATGCTCAACTACTTCAGCATTACTTGTCAGAACTAGATTTTTGAAATAGCCATGATTTTTGCCTTGGTCTTTAAGGTCAAACATAACCTGACGATCAGATTTAATGGAAGAAATATTCTGTCGTAGTTCTTGTACTTGAGAATTTAAGGTGTCACGAAGTTCTTTGTATATACCAATATTAGAACCAGCCATATCACGATCATCTTTTAATGATTCACGATCACCGATGCTTTGACCAAATAGTGAATGACTTGGTAGTTCTTTACCACCATTACCAAACCAATTTCCTTCAGCTTTAGAATACCAATCATCAAGATCTTCACGTGCAGTATTTAGATCTTCATAAGCCTGATTAAGATCGCTTTTGCATTCTTTCAGTTCAGCTTGTAGTTCATTTGATTTTTTATATTTTAAATCTAACTCTTCGGAATATTTGCGTTGGAATAATGCTAGATTCGTAGTGGCAGACTTTAATTTTCGTGAGGAAGTAGTTAACTCATTTTTGATCTGTTTTGATGGAACAGTGTATTTCTGATTAGCTATTTTCTTAGGTTCGGACATAAGCCGAGTAATCTTCAAATCTAACGTAGCTGTTGAGAACAATGTTTCGGATTGTTGTTCATGCTTTTGTAGTTCCTTGGATTCGTAACTGAAGTAGTCAAACCATATGCGAGTGTTGTTAAAAAACGATTTTATTTTCGATATCACAGTGCGACCTTGGATTGAAATTATCAATATAAATTCATGATACATCACATCATCATAATTCCCAGTTTTTAACGTAGATATATATTAATAGAATCACTGAATAAGCACCGTAAATACAGCTTATCCAATGATTTCTACTTTTATTAATATATTAAAACTGGAAAAAATAATGACTTTAGAAAAACCTATAGAAAAATCAGCAGTAACTAAACCTGAATCAGATAATTTCATGGATGCATATCCAGAATTAAATACCATATGTAAAAATAATATGTTCAGGCTCATTGACCTTATGAAGCCAGATATTTGTGTAACGCTAAAGTTCAAAGATAATAGTAATAACTCACACTTCATGTTTGATTGGTGGATGGAAATTATTGAAGGTTCTATACAACACGATAAGCCAAATTCAGAAACATGGTTCATACCAATTGCTAGTACTTCAGATGATGGCGAAGATCATTTTAAGATTTTATTTAACTCCACTATGTATAAGGGCAATTTAGATCTTAAAGAATTGTTTTCAGAAGTTTGGATAACAATTAATACATCTGAATTCCTTGATGAATCAGACGAAAATGCAGAACTAGAAGACTACTGTAATGCTGAAACACCTGAATTCACAACAATTAAACAACGTGCTGATTTAGAATTAAGATCTTGGTTTAACGGGTGGTTTAATATTGGTGATAACATGTTATTTATGAAATATTTGAATCCAATTTTAATAGAATTACTGGATATGGATTTGCTCAATTTTGCTGTAGATGAAGAAGTTACAAAAATTCGTGCAAAGCATCAATCAAACAATCAAATGTAAACCATATTATGAGATCACACTAGTATTATTCGCTAGTGTGATCTCACCATGTGTCTACAACTTACAAATATTCAAAATAGCTTCATCATCCAAATCAGTCTCAAATATCTCTTCCCAACATTGATAAAAACTTGATTCAGGATCATCACGTAATTGCATAATTTTAGACTTGCAATACTGCGATATAAGCGTGGCTACATGTATTCTTACACTATCATAACCTTCAATGTCTGAAAGGCAATCAAGCACCAAATACAGCTGTTCTTGAACCGTTATTTGAAACCGTTTAGGCTTTGATTCAACAACAGCTAAGTTATCACTCATAGGTATGTATGAATAAGATTGAAGTAAGTGTATTAATCCTATCATCAAGATGTTCCAATGCTTCAGGGTCGTCTTTATATTTGATTCGTTGATCTAATTGATGTTGAATCAGTTCGTATAATGTGTTCATTATGTCTTCGCCTAAATAATTAAGTTAGTGAAATTACTAACTAAACTATTTATCAGCTAAATTTCCAGCAAAAACTCAGCTTAAAGGCGAGATAGATTTTATTACAGCCCTTTGTTCATTGAAATATGTTTCCAATTTTAAAAGGTCACTGACATAGTACGTATGTGGTCGTGTATTACTGTGCTTATCCGTAACTTTAAACACCATTTTCTTAATACGACCTGTAGCAATGCATTCATTATAGAACCTAGTGTCCTTTTTATTGGCATAAGCCTTTTTTAGCCCTAGATTCATAAGCTCTTTAGGTGTGTCTTGGCAAAATCCTTTTACCATAAGTTCTTTAATTGCATTAGTGCACACACGTTTTTCATAACGAAAGAAACCTGTTATTTCAACATCACCACCAAGATTTTCATTTGAATAGAGAACTATATCTTTGGGTTGTCCGCTTACCCTTCCAAGTCCTAAGGCTTTAATTGTTTCAGATCTTGAAAGGAACTGGTTCGTTTGCTGGACATCAGGATCTATATAATCATAGGAGCGTATTTTGCTAGTTTCACCTGTTTTCATTATTACTGGTCTATAAATACGGTCTTGCTTAAATTTGTCCTTGTCCTGTGCACCATGGATGTCACTGTGAAAATCCTCAGTAGTGAGCTGTGGAACTTGGTAGCGACCAATGACTAAGATTAGATCTGTATCATCAAACTCAGTTAACCCATCTAAGTTACCAAAGTAACCATATATAGTGATGCCTAATTCGCGTGCTAAAGTTAGATAAAAATTATCGCCACCATTTAAATGCTGATACGTTACCAAGCCAACAGATTTATACCCAATCATTCTGCTTTTCAAATCTTGGATTAAATATTTAAAGTGGGTAGGATCCTTTAATTTGTCTTGTGTCCAATTGCAGCTATCAAGTTGGTAAATGTTTATAGCATCATCGTCTTTAACTTGTACAGAATGAAAATCAATATCATCAACTATAGATTTTATGGCAGGTTCATTACTAGAAGTATTCAGAATAAGTATTGGTATTCCTTTATATCGCTCAGCTATTTGAACTAATGTTGATTGTACTAAAGCCATCAGTGTTTTACTGAAACGTAAATTACCTAGTTTACTTTCATCAAAATCATTACTAATGTAATTGAAGATAGTTTCCATAATTGTTGACTGTGGATTACTGACCCGATCAGCGTTGACTTGCTTTTTTTCCTGAATGTACTGTTCTGTCGTGAGAAATGTAATTGAGCGTGATTTATCTTCTTTACGCATATTTTGATGGTCAGAAATAATCAGATCTTTATGTGCCTTGATAGCATTATGAAGTGATGTATCATTTAGGACATCATTGATAATTGCTCTCAGACTAGTGAAACGAGTACTTGCTAATGTTTCCTTATGTTTGGTTGGATTAGTGAGAAAGTTGCCGTCTATTACAATGTGTCTGGGTTTCCATCCAGTACTGGTGAAATCAGGTGATTTACTGTCATGACCTGTATCAATAGAACCTTTAAACCATGCGGATGCTTCATTTGTAATTTCAACATGCGTCATTAAGTGAATAGTAGTTTTTTCAGCGTCCTTGAATTGCTTGGCATAAGTACAGGACTTCGTATAGTCGCAGTTTGATTTTAGGCATTCAGCGCTGGGGATAATTACATTTGCCTTAGCATACTGATGGATCATGTCCTGTCGTTTACACAATGGTGCATTATTTTTATCTTGCTTCGTTTTACCCTGCATATGATAAATCGTACTTTTATTTTGCTTCTCCTTGAAAGTTTCATTATCTAGTTCAATATCATGGAACCGTTTTTCTATATTACTTGCTGATTGGTGGCTACCTACCAAATATAAAACATCATGTTTTTTGTTAATACTTCTAAGGTGAGCTACGGTTGTTTGTACTGAATCAATGCCGATTGATGTATTGAGAGCCATTGATTTAGCACCTTCAAAAAAGGACTGAATGTGACTTTCTAGTACAGTAGTACCTTCTGTTACTGATAGTAGGGGCGGGTACTTAAAAGCGCTATTATCTATTTTCTGTGTGGACTTGGGTTGTTGCTTTGATATGTCATTGTCACTTTTAATGAGCATGTCTTGTACCTTGTAGTAATGATGTTATGTAATAAAATGGTAATTCACAACTAGTTATCAGTTGATATTTTGAACACAAAACAACATACACACATCAATACCCAAGAAGAACAAGCGAAGCGAAGTGATGATTGGTTGCCCGAATCGGAACGATGACAGGCACAAGTACTAGTTGAACCATGCGTCAAATTAACATATTAACTACTAATTATTATAATTAATAGTAAAACAGATAAATTGACGCATAATTGCTACTAATATTTGTAATAACTGAACTATCACTTTGTGCATTGTCATCGTTCCGATTCCATGCGGCAATTTCCGCTTTCGGCATAAATGCCTTAGCGTCATTACCCGCGGACATTTTTTGTTGAATGTAATAGTTCAATTACTCATTCAGTTACAAACATCATTATCATTTGAGATCTGATGTTGCAATCTAGTTGTTACATCTGTTGGGTAACTTACATCAACTTACAGATCTTGTGGGTTGATCACAAATACTTCATGTGCAATCTCAGTGATCTCACCATTAATTTCTAGATCACGACCAAACTTATCATAATCAATATAGTTAACGAGAAAGTCGGGCACTTCATAACAATCAGCTATCAGGTCCTCTGCATAATCAGCACGACTACCATTAAACAAATCCACATCATCAATCTTGTCTTTTATGGCATCTAAATCATCGTATATACCTTGTAGGAAGGTGATCTTAGCTAGATCCTCATCATTACTCACATCAGACAATAAAGTCGCTATATCGGCTATTTCCTCAATGCTTGAGTATTCAGAAATAGTGAATGGTTCAAACCCTTCTGTATCCATAATGGCAAATTCTTCTGATGCTGGAACAATCTTAATATTAGTTGAATCACATGTGTCGCATTTATCGTGATCATATAGTTTGATATGTTCGCATTCATTACAGACTGTTGCTGTTACATTTGGGAATTTACTGGTGATATAAAGCTGGTGGATGTCTTGCCATATTTCATCAACTGGTAGTGTTGCATCAATCCACTTTCCGTGAAGATATCCTGAATTGTAGTCTGATAAAACTGAAACGTAGATTGAAGGTGAAGCGGAATGATTAGTCATATTCATTAAATCCTTAATGATGATTAATCAGCTTGATAAATAGTATTATCGAAGTCTGGTGCCTAATAATTTAAGCAACATTTTAGGATACGGGGTCCCAAACGAGTATGCCAGGAAATGTTCGGCTTATATGAAGCATGTACTGGTATAGCATGATGCTACGTTAATATTTAGGTGATTCGGATTAGATCTAATATAATTACTGTTCTATACCTACGTAGTTTAATGGATAAAACAAGATCCTCCTAAGATTTAGATGCAAGTTCGATTCTTGCCGTGGGTATACCTTAGCAAGGTAATTTTCAACCCAAATGCTCACCAAGTTTTTAGTGGTTAATTTTCTTTATAAGTATCAGTGGTTTAAAGAAGGTCTTTTTTCCTCCTAAGGGGAAGGTCGTGCGTTCGAATCGCGCCGGGGGCACCAAATACTATTTAGATATAGAGTGAGACGTCAGCATCACCAGCAAACTCTAGGTAAGTTGCTGCACCGCCAGAGCTGATGCCCTCAATAAAGTCTTCTTCATTGAAGTCAAAGAGATCAACGGTCATTTGGCAGGCAATAAGATCAACACCCGTTTCAACACAAATGTCACGTAGTTGTTCTACGCTAGCCACGCCTTTTTGTTTTAATTTACGTTTCATCATCCATGTTGCGAACCATTCAAGGCCCGGGATAACTTGCACAATACTAGGCACTGGTACCGGCATTGGCATCGCAGGGTTACCAAGTGGTGATACTTTTAGATTGAGGTTTTTATTTAGTAATTGCAGGCCATAAAATGTGAAAAATATTTTCACTTCAAAGCCTAGTGCTACGGCTGTTGATGCTAATAAGAATGGAGGGTAAGCACCATCTAATGTGCCTTTGCTGGCAATGATTGCAAGTTTTTTAGCCATTATTCAGCCCCTTTTTCAAGAATGAACTGTAATTTACCTTCTTGTTCATTTGATTCAATGAGGGGGTTACCTGTCATTTTTGAAAATGCAGGAATATCTTGCTTGGCACCCGCATCAGTTACGATTAAACGCAGACGTTGCCCTGCGGTCATTTCAGATAAGGCTTTACGCGCTTTTAATACAGGAAGCGGGCAGTTTAAGCCCGATGTATCAAGTTCTACATCAAAGTTTGACATGTGAATTCCAAAAAGTATGGTTCTATATAAACGTGTAATAATAAACTTAAATAGATATTTTGTCTTGCTGGAACCCTTGTTATATCCTTACTGTCATATGGTGAATATGAGAAAATTTGTTGCGACAGCGTTATTAGGACTGATCATATGGCCATTGCATCATGCATTGGCTGTTGATATTGCTTTGCCTGAAATTGGCGATAGTGCGGGTGCTTTTATCTCTCCTCAACAAGAGTATCAAATAGGTCTAGGGTTTTATTGGCGTTTGCAACAATCAGTAGATTTGGTTGAGGATCCTGAAATAAATAGTTATTTGCAGGCATTAGGTTATCGCTTGGTAGCCAATAGTGATGCGCCGCAGTTACCGTTTACATTTTTTATGGTACCGAACTCTTCTGTTAATGCATTTGCAGCTCCGGGCGGTTTTATAGGTGTGCACAGCGGCTTATTATTAACGAGCCAGAGAGAAGATGAAGTCGCTTCAGTATTAGCCCACGAAATCGCTCATGTCACTCAACGTCATTTGTTACGAAGTTTTGAACGAGCTCAGAATATGAGTATCCCTATGACTATCGCTATGATTGCAGCGGCACTTTTAGGTGCTGCAGATCCACAAATGGGATCGGCTGCCATTATGGCTGTGCAAGCGGGAGGGGTTCAGGGGCAGATAAATTTCACGCGTGCGAATGAAGCTGAGGCTGATAATTTAGGTATGCAAACTTTGGTTCGCTCTGGTTTTGATGCCTTAGCGATGCCTGCATTTTTTGAACGGCTTCAACAAGCGAGTCGGTTTTATACTGGTAATGCAGTGCCTGAATTTTTACGCACACATCCAGTGACAACTTCACGTATTGCAGAGGCTCGTGGACGAGCTGTGACATATCCATTAATTCCACAGGTAGTTGATACGCTACAGTTTTATTTGATGCGTGAAAAACTACGGGTGATGGCTGCAACAAGTTTGACACAGTTAAACCAGTATTATGCCAATGCAGTGAAAACAGGAAATAGTTTGAATGCAACGGCAACACAATATGGTTATAGTTTGGCTTTAACTGCAGTGGGTAATTATGCTCAGGCGAGAAAAATATTAACAAAGTTGATTGAACAAGATGACGACCGTTTGAGTTATCAGTTAGCACTGGCAGATATTGAAATATCGGTAGGCAGATTATCAACTGCTTTGGAAATATATCAAGATAATCAAAAGTTGTATCCAGATGATCAGGCCTTAACGCTTAAACAAGTTGACGCACTATTACAGGCTAATTTGCCTAAGGAAGCTGAAAAGTTATTACTTAGACAGTTGGAATTAAATGCTTCTTCACAACAGTTATATAAGCTTTTAGCTCAAGCTAAAGGGGATATGGGTAAGAAAAGTCAGGCCCATAGTTGGTTAGCAGAGTATTATTATATCTCTGGTCGATTAAAACAATCAGCTGATCAGTTACGGATTGCTGCAGATTTTGCAAAAGGCGATGAGTTTCAATTGGCCAAGATTAGCTCTCGATTACGTGATATTGAAATGACATTGTCGGAGATGGAAAATTAGTGATGGTAGATAAATTAGATCAACAACGCCGAACCCTATTGAAGGGGGCTATTTCAGCCTCAACAATGGCGTTAGTTGCTGCGAGTGGATTATTGTTACCACAGCGATTATTGGCACATTGGCCGGCCGATGCATTTACTGCTGAGACAGTCGAAGATGCGTTATTAGCATTAGTGGGTGAAGCTGAGATAGCAGATGATTCAGCGCTTAATTTTAAAGTGGGCTCACCACCCAGTTATGCGATAAATGGTGCTTCGGTTCCAATCCAGATCCAAAGTAGTTTAAAAAATATAGAACGGATTGCTGTGTTAGTAGAAAAAAATCCTTTTCCATTAGTAATGAGTTTAGAGTTAACACCAGCAGTTAAATTACCTTTTAAAAGTATGATCAAGATCCGTGAAGACTCGCCTGTGATTGCGATTATTCGTGCAGATGGAAAGTTATATAAGACGTCACGATTTGTTGAAGTTGATATTGGAGGTTGTGGCTAATGGGCTTACCAAGAAAAGACCGGCTCCGGGCAAAACTGAAATCAGAAGATACAATAGTCAGAGTTTTATTGTCTCATCCCATGCATACTGGGCGAGCTAAAGATAACAATGAAGAATTAATTCCTGCCGAGTTTATTCAGGATATTCGTTGCTGGCGGAATGATGAAGAAGTGTTGACGATAAAGTGTGGAACGGCAACGGCAAAAAATCCTTATTTTTCATTTCAGTTAGTCGGTGGGGAACAGGGCGATAAAATTACACTTCGTTGGGTTGATAATATCGGTGCCAAGGGTAAAGCAGAAACGGTTGTAAAATGAGTCTCAGAATAAAAGTTAATTTGTTTTTTGCCATGTTGTTACTGGTGTCATTACTTGTCAGTACCGGTGTATTAATTTCCAATGCTCGCCAGTCAGTGAAAGCTGATATGGAAGAAACAATGAGTGCAGCAGCCCAGCTGATTACAGTTTCTTTATCAGGCGGTGTGAGCTTGGAGAGAGAAGGGGGAATGTATCAACATCTGCATGATCTTGTTGTTGCATTAAGTGAAATTCGTAGCCTTCATATTTTATTATTTGATGATGATGGTCTGCTATTTGAAGGCGAGCCAAAGGTGGCCATGGACGCCTCTCCTCCTGAGTGGTTTATAGATTTATTACTCCCTAAAGTGAACCCCTTAACAAAACGTTTTGGCCAAGGGCATATGGTGATTTATGCTGCTCCCTTACAAGAGATCAATGAGCGTTGGTTAGACATTCGCAGTATTTTGGCATTAGGCTTAGCGATATTTATTTTTGTGGGATTAACACTCTATTGGGTAATGGGTTTAATTCTCAAACCATTAGAGCGATTATTAGCAGCATTATCTGACTTTGAACGTGGTGATTTACACATTCGATTACCTCGGTTTTCAATGACTGAAATGGATAAGATTAGTCAGTCCTTTAACCAGATGGGGCAAACTTTAGAGCAAAGCATTGAAGAAAATCGCCGTTTAGCTGTGTTAGTGCAACAGTCTGGCGATGCCATTTTATCTTTAGATCATGCTGGACATATTGTGCTGTGTAATCCCGCAGCAGAGAAACTATTGAGTCATCAATATGCTAGTTTACTTGGCAGTGAGTTAGCAGCCCTAGAGTTCACAGAAAATAGAAAGCAGATTCAAGAAGTACTAGAAAATTGTAAAACGATTGAAAACCTCGAAACTAGCTTGGCAAGGCCAGAGGGAGGGATGCGTTCCATTCTACTTTCTACTGTACCATTAATGGATATGGATAATATTGTACGAGGTGTTATTTGTACCTTAAGAGATATTACTGAACATAAGCAGGTGGAAGCGGCTGAAAATCAATTACGTGAAACACGACTTTTGGCACAGCATATGGCTGAAGCACAAGAGGGAGAACGTCGGCATTTAGCGCGTGAATTGCATGATGAATTGGGACAATGTTTAACAGCAATCAAAACAGATGCCGTATTAATACGAAATAGAACAGAAGAAACAGAACCGAAAGTATTCACTAGTGCACAGGCTATTATTGATGTTGCCAGTCACATATATGATGTTGTACATAATATGATTACACGTCTACGTCCAAGCCCATTGGATGATTTAGGCTTGATACCAACACTAGAAGAAGCTATATCAGCATGGCAACAGAGGCAAACTGATATTAATTTTAAGTTGTCGTTATCTGGTGAATTGAATCACCTAAGTGAAGCCATGAATATGACCGTATTTCGTGTGGTGCAAGAATCAATCACGAATGCAGTACGTCATGCAGCGGCTTCAGAAATAGCGATTAGTGTTAAGAATGAAGATGAACTCTTAGATATCAGTATTATTGATGATGGCAAAGGGATGGAGGTGCAAGACTTTCATTCAGATGTTGATTTCGGATTACTGGGAATGAGAGAGCGAGCACATAGTTTGGGTGGCCAGTTTAAATTAACAAGTGCATTAGGTGAGGGTGTGTCGATTCACATCACACTACCATTAGGAAACAATGAAACATTATGAGTCTTAATCAAATAAAAGTATTACTAGTGGATGATCATGCTCTAGTACGGGCAGGGTTTAAACGATTATTGGAAGACAACGATAAATTTATAGTCATAGCAGAAGCCAACAGTGGAGAGCAGGCGGTCCAAGATTATATTAAGTCTAAGCCTGATGTGGTGGTAATGGACATATCAATGCCAGGTATTGGAGGGATCGGTGCTATAGAACGAATTATTGCCCGAGATCCAGAAGCACGTATTTTAGTATTAAGTGTTCATGAAGATGGTGTGTTCACAACCAGAGCGCTACAAGCGGGTGCTAAAGGGTTTATTCCTAAACGTAGTGCTCCGGAAGAAATGATTAAAGCGGTTGATCAAGTCTCACAAGGAAAAATGTGTATTGATCCTGCTATTGCTCAACAACTTGCCATGCAGAAGTTAACAGGGTCAGATAATATTATTGATGTATTAAGCCAGCGTGAGTTTGAAGTATTTCGATTGTTAGCAGAAGGTAAAACGGTTAATGAAATTGCTGAAATATTAAGCTTAAGCCCCAAGACTGTAGGGACACATCATACTAATATTAAACAAAAGTTAGATGTGTCGAATTCAGCAGAATTAGCAAGACTAGCTATTCGTAGTGGACTCTTAGACGCTTAATTAAGCACTAAGGAAAATCCTGAGTGAAGTCGAGTTTTTTCCTCTAACGACTTTGAGATTGGCGGCGTATTATGTATTTCAACGTTAGCGGAAAGGCCCGCCAACTTTATTAACTTTAGGAGTAAATACTATGTGGACTACACCAGAATATTCAGATATGCGTTTCGGCTTTGAAGTAACAATGTACATCTGCAATCGTTAAGATTCAAAGTTAAAACAGTTTTTAAGAAAGCCCCGATACTGAAAAGTATCGGGGCTTTTTTTTAGGAAAAATCCTGAGTGAAGTCGAGTTTTTTCCTCTAACGACTTTGAGAGCAGTAGCGTATTATGTATTTCAACGTTAGCGGAAATAACTCGTTAACATTTTAAATAATTTAGGAGTACTTATTATGTGGACTACACCAGAATATTCAGATATGCGTTTCGGCTTTGAAGTAACAATGTACATTTGCAATCGTTAAGATT
>ENA-OSET01003462-OSET01003462.1-sediment-metagenome-genome-assembly--contig:-NODE-3462-length-14469-cov-13.522582_pt1 | contig 14469 bp, 6 predicted proteins | sample MGYA00237882_ERZ534229 | MGnify/ENA primary metagenome ERZ534229 (study PRJEB26408, sample SAMN06266212) | sediment metagenome | isolation source: Hudson Canyon methane seep mesocosm | place... | reverse complement strand
TTAATTGATGATGGGGTAATTTATGGTGGTATGTTGCCAAAAATTTCCTGTGCATTAGAAGCGGTGCAAGCCGGGGTGACAACAGCACATATTATAGATGGCCGCGTACAACACGCGGTGTTATTAGAAATGTTTACAGATGAAGGTGTCGGTACATTAATTCGTGGGGGCGGACGATGAGCGAACAGGAAAAACAAACACGGGCAGAGAAGAAAAGCTCGCGCCGACAAGAAATATTGGAAGCATTAGCAAGAGAGTTAGAGCAAAACCCAGGCGAACGAATCACAACCGCCCAGCTTGCAAAAGGTTTGGGTGTATCAGAAGCCGCCTTATATAGACACTTTCCAAGTAAAGCGCGGATGTTTGAAGGTTTAATCGAATTTGCCGAAGATACTATTTTTGGTTTGATCGGCAAGATCATAGAAGATGATCAAAATGCCATTACGCGTTGTGAAAAAATTAGCACCTTACTATTAGGTTTTAGTGCCAAAAATCCAGGTATAAGCAGCATATTAGTTGGCACGGCATTAACCGGTGAAACAGAACGGTTACACCAACGTGTAAATCAATTTTTTGAACGATTAGAAACTCAATTTAGACAGATCTTGCGTGAGAGAGAATTAACATTAACAGAAGCCGGTGGACGACCAGTTAATGAAACCGCCAACTTATTAGTGGTTGTGATAGAAGGACATATGCAACAGTTTGTTCGCAGTAGCTTTAAACAGTCACCCTTGTCTGGCTGGGACAAACAATGGCCATTATTAGCTACGATACTGGCTGCTTATTCATGATTAATGTCGTGTTAGTTGGCAATAATGTAGAAACAGAAAAGCAACAACTTTCTAGGCACATAGATATAAAGGTGGCGGTTATTGCACCCTCAACATTAGAAGATACCGTTGCCCAAGCAGAACCATTTCAAGCAGATATTTTTATTTTGAAACACGCTGAAGAAGATATTGATGCTGCCATGCTCTGTCATTTTTTAAGCAAACGTTACCCTGATGCACAAAGTTTATTTGTCATTGATGAAATACCCACATTTGAAATGCTACAAAACACAGGGTTTAAAGCACGTGGGTACATCACAAAAGAACAACAAAATAAATTAGTCGACGCTGTCAGAGTGGTACATGATGGCGAAGCCTGGTTACCCAGAACATTAGTCGCCGAAATGTTAAATCGTTTTTCATCATATAGCAGTGATATAGCTTAAAAAGAAAACCTAATTTATTAGCACCGAAAAACCTCAAAGAGCGACATTAAAATATCGCTATTTATGCCTCTGATTTGCTTTTTTGCATAAAATATGTGTTGTTTATTTATTTTTTTAAAAATTAAAATGACCTTATTTTGCTAAATTGGTAGAAAACAAGCATATGTTGAAAGCATTGATATACCTTGCTTTCTAAGTGGTTTTTCCTCTATTAGTTTAAACTTAAAAGCAAGGGCTAAGTTTTTATTTTCATTTAAAACAGTGACCTAGTACCAAAGTACAATACTCATTTTCAAATAAAAGGCAGATGATAGCGGTAAGTTGGAATGGAATCTCTTTATTTATTCACTAAATTGAGGTGCTCTATCATGGCTACAGAAATCGGTATTATCAAAACACTCATCGGAACAGCAGTTGCAACAGCTGCTGACGGATCGCAACGTAACTTACAAGCAGGCGACCGTGTCTTTCAAGATGAAATTATCACAACCGGTGCTGCTGGCGCAGTAGAAGTTGAATTCACTGATGGCAGTGTTATGACCTTAGGGCGTAGCTCACAAACTGTATTAGATACCGAAACCTTTAATCCATTAGATGTAGCCGAAGCTCCTGCTGATGCAGAAAGTGAAGTTGATGCATTACAACAAGCCTTATTAGAAGGTGCTGATCCGACTCAAATTGGTGAAGCAACGGCTGCAGGTGCTGGCGCAGGCGGAAGCGGAAATGAAGGTAGTGATTTTGTAACCGTAGATTATTTAGCCCCTTCCGTTATCCCTGAATCAGGTTTCGATACCACAGGCATCTCCTTTGAGTTTGATGAAATTGAAGAGGAATTACCTGCACCGATAGGTGATGTTCCTACTTTATCCATTAATGATGTCACCGTTTTTGAACCTTCGGGTAACGGAGAATATAGTGGTGAAGATGGAGGCTCACCTGGCCAGTCAAATGGCTCGGGCGGTGGTGGTATTTTTGTTACCGGTCATGATTCAGATGAACATTCAAATATCGATTATATGAGTTCTGGACTTGATTATTTATTATTTGGTCAGGCTGTAACAGTCGGTGAGCGAGCAGGAAAAACCGTTGCGGTTATTGGGGACGGTAGCAGCGCGGGATTTGTATCAGGATTGACGACAGATGGCTGGACAGTTACCTATTACATAGATGGTGATCCAAATATCACCGATGCATTTAATGCTGATGCTGTCCTAGTGGAAAGTGGCAATGATTCGTCATTAAATACACAATTAATCGCATTAACAGATGATTTTACTGATTACATCAATAACGGTGGCGCACTTTATATCAATACGGATGAAGGTGGTGGACAGTCATGGTATGACTTTGTGCCATCATTTGGTGACACCATCAATACGAGTTTGGGTGGAACAGGGGTTTATGCGGTAACAGGCGCTGGTTCAGCAATTGGTTTAACTGAGCCTATCGTTGATGCCGACCCTACGCATAGTTATTTCACCGGTGTCGATACCAGTTTATTTACCATATTTGAAGTTGCAGATAGTGACTCTGTATTTGGTCAAGATAATGGTGCGGCAGTCGCATTTGGCTCAAATAATATAATAATTGGTGATGGTGGTTTTCAGACAGGCGAAAGTACGTTTGCTGAATTCACCGTCAGTTTAAGCTCAGCATCCGATGTAGATGTATTAGTTGATTTTGTTACTGCTGATGGCACTGCTATTTTTGGTGGTTCAGGCGTAGCAGAAAATGATTATGGAGCCACATCGGGTACCGTAACCATTCCTGCAGGCTCTTTAAGTGCAACTATTCAAGTTGAAATTTTTGGTGACAATGTTACCGAGATAACAGAGCAATATTTTGTAACATTAAGCGCACCAGTCAATGCGACTATTGCCGATGGTACGGGTATTGGTACTATCCTCGATAACGATCTGGTTGAATTCTCAATAGAGGCTTTATCAGGTTCAGAAGGTGGTCAACAATCATTTGTAGATGAAGGGGATATTGCTAGTTATACCATTAGTTATGACGGCACCTTAGCCGATGGAGTGCAAGCTGCTGTTACCTTTGATACTGCAAGTGGCACGACCGTTAATTTTGATGCCATAGAAGGTGTCGACTTTGATGAAAGTACTGGAACTTTAGTCTTTACAGGTGGCTCAGGTGTCACCAGTGTTGTTGTGTTTGTCCAAACTACAGGCGATAGTTTTGTTGAAAATGACGAGAATTATTCAATTAACCTCATTTCATCGAGTGCAAATTCGACCATCGATCCATTAGCCGACCATGTAGATACAACGATCCTTGATGATGATCCTGTTACTTTTGATATATCGGTAGCATCAGAAACGGACGAAGCCGGCACGCAAGTGGCGGGCATTAGTGAAGAAAATGATGCGGATGATACCGGTACGTTTACCGTTAGTAGAGGTGGAGGCACATTACCTGCAGGTAATGAAGCCAGTGTGACGATTACTGTGACAGGCAGTGCCGAAGATGCTGACTTTGAAGGTATGAGCGGCAGTGATTATGCTGATATTGTGGCGGCGATCCAAGCGGCAGCAGCGGCAGCGAACTTAGCTGTGACGGGCGTGACGGGTAGTAGCTTAACCGTGACCTGGGATTCTACCGATGGCAGCAGCTTTAATGTTGACTTAACGGCCTTTGATGATGACCTAACGGATTCCCCTGAAGGCTTGACCTTAACCTTAAGTGCACCAAGTGTGACTACAGGGCCAACACCAACTATAACTAACACAGCTGCGACCTTGAATATTACCGATGTTGATCAAGCGATCACGATTACGATTGCCGATACCCAAACAACAATTACTGAAGAAGGTGGCGAAACAGACACCTTTACCATTAGTTTAAGTGAAGCGATGAACAGTGGTAATACGGTAACCGTGGATGTGGACTTTGCCACAGGCAGTGATACCGAAGATGCTGACTTTATTGTGGCAGCCGAAGCGGCGTTATTGGCGGCGGCGAATGCTACCACCGGTGTAAGTTATGCCTCGGGAACCTTAACGTACAGTGATACGTTTGTGGGTACGGACTTAAGCTTTGATGTCACCGCCTTTGATGATGACTTATTGGATTCACCAGAAACCTTGAATGTCACCTTAGACAATGCAACGGCAGTGAACGGTAGCGCGACAGCTGCTGATTCAGAAGATGTAACGATTACTGATATTGATAATGCGATTACCTTTGCATTAAATGTCACTTCTGAAGTTGTAGGAGATGATACTGCGACTCAACAGGCGACAGTCACCGAAGAAAATGATCTTGATGATCTGGCCACGTTTACAGTTTTACTTACAGGCTTGCCATTAACAGGTGCTAATACCGCTTCTGTTGATATTAACTTTACAGGTACTTCGGAAGACGCCGACTTTGTTACAGCAGCATTAGCATCATTAAGTACGGTGGCGGGAAGTACTGATGGTGTAAGTCTTTCAGGAAATACGCTGACGTTTACTAGTAGCTTTGTAGGATCATCATTATCATTTGGTGTTGAAGCATTTGATGATGGCAGTGATGAAGGGCCTGAAGATCTTATCGCCACACTGAGCAATGAGCTTATTGATAACGGTTCGGTAGGTCTTGTTGGTGGTCAAACAGTGGCTACCGTCGATATCTTGGATGATGATGGTGCGTTCCCAAGTGGTTTGGCATATACAGTTGCTGGTTCTAAAAATGTCGATGGCGAGCAATTGTATGCTGTTGATTTAGAAACTGGTTCAACTGTACGTGTTGGTGAAGTTTTGGTTAATGGTGTTGCTTTAGGGCCGAATTCAACTTCAGGTATGGCATTAAGCCCAAGTGATGGATTCTTGTATGCAGTTGCTAAGCAAGGTGGGAGCAGCTGGTTGTTAAGAATTGATCCAACATCAGCTGAAACCACAGTTATTGATGATGTAAATAGTTTTTCTAAGGCTTCGGCGGCTACTTTTGGTACTGATGGTACATATTATCTAGCCTTTGGTAATGAAATATTCACACATAATTTAGTAGGAACTCTCACGCTGATTGCAGAGGCTTCTCCTTCAGCATCATTTGACGCGATGGCTATTAATTTGGATGGGACAATTATGTATCTTGCCGTTGGTGATGACCTCTGGCAGGTTGCTATTAACCCTGATGCCACTATTGAGGTTCCAACCTTGATAGGTCAAATTACAGATGGAACAGATGCGTATTCCCCAGATGGTTTATCTTTTGATGATAATGGCGCCTTATGGGCACTGGATAATGCCGGTAATATTCTAAGATTACAATTAGATGGAACCGCTGAGAATGTAATTACCTTAGCTGTTAATGAAGTTACTGGTAATGGTGCTCATTCCCTTGCAATTAGTAGTGTAGATCCTGGTACATATATTGTGCTAAGTGAAGGTGCTGACTCAAAAACTTTGTATTTGGATGATGACTTTACAACTACTCCAAATATATTAACGGAGACAGATCTATTTGGTACTCTGGGTAATGTTGATATGGCAGTTGATGCAGCTGGTGCAGTCACTATATCTCAGGATACTGGTGATGCTAATGATGTTACGAGTGTCTTTGTTCAGTCTGATGATGATGGTCAAATCACGGTTAATGACTTTGAGAATGTCGATGTTCAAGTACGTGGACATGATTCATCTGCACTGGTAATCAATGATGCCGAAAGCGGTAATATTGATATGGGTGAAGGTGATGATAGCGTTACTATAAATAACACTACAGGTACGGGTACGTTTACTATCAATACAGATGGTGGTAACGACACGATTACATTGAGTGATCTGATTGATAGCAGTTACATTATTGATGCCGGTGAATACCAAGATGGAACCGTGTTGAACGATGATATTGATACAGTAGAAATTGATGATGACCTTGTTCTTGGTGATGGTACGGTATCATTAAGTAATGTTGAAATTGTGGATATCACTGGATCTGGAAATAACACATTGACACTGACCGCTGCTGATGTGCTGGATGCTACGGATACTGGCAATATATTGGCGATTAAAGGCGATACTGGTGATGCGTTAGTATCTGGAGATACTTGGACGGCTGGCACGACAGGGGTTACTGGTGTGGATGGAGGTACTTACGATACTTACACTTCAGGTTCTGCAATATTGTATGTAGACACAAGTATTGATACTACCGGTTTGTAATTTAGTAAAACCATAAGACAAAAAGCCTCGATTATTTGGGGCTTTTTTTTGCCTGAAAATCAATCTACCAGTTGTTTTAGAACGAATACGGTAACAAAAAAAGAGCGTTTCTAAACTATCGTGAACTAGTTCCTATCTTTATTTTATTAATCTTTTAGTGTTCCCCTCGTTGAATCACATTGGGAAATATTAAAAAGTGACACTAGAAATTGGCATTATAAAGACGCTTATTGGGGCGGCAGTTGCAACTGACTAGGATGGTTCTCATCGCAGCTTGCAAACGGGAGATAGTGTTTGTCATGGTGAAGTTATCACTACGGGAACAGCTGGGGCGTTCGAGGTTGAGTTTAACGATGATTCTGTTATGACCTTGGGCCGAAGTAATCAAGCAATTATAGATAGCAATGTATTTAATCCTTTAATGATGGAGCAAAACGGTGATGACTTGGTTTTTATTTAAGATCGCTTGAAGTGGGTTTATATCGTTAATGAATATAAAAATTAATTCAAAAGGCCGACATTATGTTGGTCTTTTTTTTTGAAAATATGATTATATTTCTGATTGATTTTATAGTCGCGCCATAATTTCAGAATTATCACATAGACAATAAAAGTGTGAGCAAAGTCACAAAAAAATCAAACCTAGTACCTAAGTACAATATCTATAGCTTTTCCATTGCCGTAGTGTAGCCAACTGTAAAAAGACATTTAGCGAAATTTGACCGTTAATTTTAGGGGATATACACAGTGGCTACAGAAATCGGTATTATCAAAACACTCATCGGAACAGCAGTTGCAACAGCTGCTGATGGTTCGCAACGTAACTTACAAGCAGGCGACCGTGTCTTTCAAGATGAAATTATCACAACTGGTGCTGCTGGCGCAGTAGAAGTTGAATTCACTGATGGCAGTGTTATGACCTTAGGGCGTAGCTCGCAAATTGTATTAGATACCGAAACCTTTAATCCTTTAGATGTTGCTCAAGCTCCTATTGATGCAGAAAGTGAAGTTGATGCATTACAACAAGCCTTATTAGAAGGTGCTGATCCGACTCAAGTTGGTGAAGCAACTGCTGCAGGTGCTGGCGCAGGCGGAAGCGGAAATGAAGGTAGTGATTTTGTAACCGTTAATTATTTAGCCCCAGAAGTGACACCGACATCAGGCTTTGATACTACGGGTATTTCAATTGAATTTCCTGAGCTTGAAGAAGAAGTACCTGGTGTAGAACAAGACCCAGATGATGTACCGACAACAGGTTTGACGTCAATTACTGTAGATGAAGATGATTTAGGTGGTGGAGAAGGTAATGATCAATCAAACCCTGTTTCTTATGATGTCTATACTGCGTTTCATGATGATACCGGCTTATATCTTTATGATTTTTACGATCAAGGTAATAAAGATAATGCACCTGGTGATGATAATGCAGGCGCTGCTGCGCCAACGACAGTTACAGGCCTCTTAAATGTATCATTTGGCGCAGATGGTGCAGGTGATATTACCTTTAATAATGCAGGCCAACCGGGCTTAACCTCTGGAGGAGAGCCTTTAAATTACTGGGTTTCAGACGATGGCCATACCTTGGTTGCTTATGTAGAGCATAACTATGGAGATGATTATGGTGAGGGGGATGTAATTTTTGTTGCACAAATCACCGATCCAGCCACAGGCGCTTATGAATTTACCTTAACTGGAAATCTAGATCACCCAGACGCTACAACTGAAGATAATTTATTAGTTGATTTGGCCTACACTATTTCTGATAGTGATGGCGATACAGCTCAAGGTGCCTTGACGGTTGATGTTGATGATGATTCTCCCGTAATAGATAGCGTGGAAATATATGGAGAAGATAGCTTAGGAGTAGTAGAAGCAAGTGGTGCACAAGGTGAAGCTTTTGCATCTTTCGGTAGTTATATAAACATTCATCCGGGTGCTGATTTTAGCTACAATAAAGAAGAGTCTAGCCCTTACAATATTGAACATACCTTAGAATTAACAGGCGATGGCACTACTACTTTAGTTACAACAGATGGCAATCATCCAATTAGCTTAGTGGTATCTGCAGACGGGCAAACAGTGACCGGTCAATACGAAGATGGCGGTACGCAAACGGCGTTTACGGTCTCGCTTTCAAATGGCAGCATACGTTTAGTGTCGAATGTGGCTTTAGAACATGACAATACCCAAGGTGGCACAGAAGATAATAGCTTAGACATTAATGGTCTTGTGAACTTAGCAGCGACTGCCACATGGATAGATTCTGATGGTGATACTGATGTGGAAAGCAACAGTACGCCGCTTAATATAGCGTTTATAGATACCGATCCAACGTTACAATTCACTGCAGCAGCGACTGTGGAAGACTTAAGTGTTACGGAAGCAAGTTTAGCCGACGGTCAAGACAGTGTGACAATAACAGCACCGACGTATACCGCCAGTGCAGTAGATGGTTACACCGATGTTGTGAGCTACGCCTTAGCCTTAGTTGATGGTGCTGCAAGTGGTTTAATGACCACGGATGGCAACCATGCGATTACCTTAGTGGTTTCAGGTGATGGTCAAACCGTTGAAGGTCAATATAACGGTAGTAATGTGGCATTCACGGTATCGATTGTTGGTGGTGAAGTTGTACTTACATCGAATGTGGCGTTAGAACATGCTAATGGCCCTCAAAATACCGAAGACAACACCTTAGATATTAATGGTTTACTTAACTTAGTATCAACCGTGACAGTGACCGATGGTGATAATGATGCGATTGTGGGTGAACACAATTCACGAACCGCCTTGAACCTAGAGTTTGCAGATACCGACCCAACGTTAACGGTTAATGATGATATGACGTTTAGCGCTGCATTAAGCGTTGTGGAAGCCAGTAGTACAGACGGTGCTCAGATCATTCAAATTTCAGGTCCTACGCATACCGAAAGCGCGGTGGATGGTGAAACCACAACGGTTAGTTATGCGTTAGTAGCGGATTTTAATGTTGAAATACCTGGTTTAACCACCAGTGATGCAGCCGGTGGTGAATATCCGATTTTCTTATATCCGCAGCCGGGGGGGGGCATTGTTGGTCTTTACCACGATGGTGCTGGAGTTTCACATACAGCGTTTGACATTACCTTGTCAGGCAGCGAGGTGAGGCTGGTATCCTTTGTTGCGTTAGAGCATGACAATACGCCACAAGGTGCAGGTGAAGACAACAGTTTAGACTTAGGTACCTTAGTGAGTGTTGCTGCGACAGTGACCACCACCGATGGTGATGGTGATGTGGTAGCAGATAGTACAACGGCTGCAACGCCATTAAGTATAACGTTTACTGATACCGATCCAACAGTGACAGTCACAGCGGCAGCAACCGTAGGTGATTTATCGGTTGTTGAAGCCGCGGGAGAAGGTGAAGGCAATCAAGCCAGTGTAGCGATTACAGCACCTACGTATACCGCGAGTGCAGTAGATGGTTACAGCTCAGCAGCAGTGACGTATGCATTAGCGTTAGATGATGGTGCTGCTAGTGGTTTAGTGACCACAGTTGATAACCATGCAATTACCTTAGTGGTATCGCCAGACGGTCAAACCGTTGAAGGTCAATATAACGGTAGTAATGTGGCATTCACGGTATCGATTGTTGGTGGTGAAGTTGTACTGACATCGAATGTTGCAGTAGAGCATGCGAATGAAGTTCAAGCAGATGATGCTGATGATGACACCTTAGACATAAATGGTTTGGTGAACTTAGTATCGACAGTCACAGTGACGGATGGTGATAACGATGCGGTTGTTGGTTCAACGAAGACTGAAACAGCCTTAAACTTAGAGTTTACAGATACCGATCCAGTGCTTATTGTAACCGCTCCAGCGACCATAAGTGGTTTGAGTGTTACTGAAGCGAGCTTAGTTGGCGGTCAAGACAGTGTAGCGATTACCGCGCCGACCTATACAGCCAGTGCGGTAGATGGTTACACCGATGTTGTGAGCTATGCCTTAGCCTTAATTGCTGGTGCTGATAGTGGTTTAATGACCACCGAGGGCAACCATGCGATTACCTTAGTGGTATCGCCAGATGGTCAAACCGTTGAAGGTCAATATGACGGTACGAATGTTGCGTTCACGGTATCGGTTTCAGGTAGCAATGTTGTATTGACATCGAATGTGGCGTTAGAACATGACAATACGCCACAAGGTGCAGGTGAAGACAATACCGTAGATATTACTAAGTTAATTAACTTAGTATCGACAGTCACAGTGACGGATGGTGATAACGATGCAATTGTTGAACAAGAAAATCTCACAACAGCCTTGCATATAGACTTTGTAGATACCGATCCAACGTTAACGGTTAATGATGATATTACGTTTAGCGATGCATTGAGTGTTGTGGAAGCCAGTGGTGAAGATGGTGATCAGACCGTTACAATTTCTGGTCCTACGTATACCGCGAGTGCAGTGGATGGCTATGACACAACAGTTAGTTATGCATTGGTTGCAACAGAAGGTGAGGTTGCTGGTTTAGTGACCACCGATGGCAATTATGCGATTAGCTTGGTTCAGGTTGATGCAAACACGGTTAATGGTGTTTATAACGATGGTGCTGAACAAGTGGCGTTTACCATTGACTTGTCAGGCAACAGTGTGACGTTGGTATCTAACGTGGCATTAGAGCATGACAATACACAAGATGGTAGCGAAGATAACAGCTTAGATTTAGGAAGTTTAGTGAGCGTTGCTGCGACAGTGACAACCACTGACGGTGATGAAGATGTGGTGTCTGATAGTACTACAGCAGCTTCGCCATTAAGTTTAACGATTAGTGATACTGATCCAAGCTTAAGCGTGAATAATGACATCACGTTTAGCGATGCGTTAAGCGTGGTAGAAGCCAGTGGAGCAGAAAATTCAGACACTGTTACTATTTCTGGGCCTACATATACTCCTAGTGCTGTGGATGGTGAAACCACAACGGTTAGTTATGCGTTAGTTGCCACAGCAGGTGCGGTGGCTGGTTTAACCACCAGTGATGCAGCCGGAGGTGAATACGCAATTAGCTTAGTCCAAGTTGATGCAAATACCGTTAATGGTGTTTACAACGACGGTGCAGAGCAAGTGGCGTTTACCATTAGCTTGTCAGGTAGCGATGTGACGTTGACCTCCTTTGTCGCGTTAGAGCATGAAAATATCCAAGACGGCGAAGACGATACCTTAGACTTAGCGTCATTAGTGAGTGTTGCTGCGACAGTGACGACCACTGATGGTGATGGTGATGTGGTTGCCGATAGTACAACAGCTGCAACGCCATTAAGCTTAACGATTAGTGATACTGATCCAGTGTCTATTACCCCTGAAGATATTCATCGAATCGATTTGGCGACTGCCCCTGATGTGGTTGCAGATCTAAACTTCGTTTCAGGTGCTGATGGTGTTGAAACGGTTCGTTTTATCAATATTGTCGATGGCGCTCCAGCAATGGATGAAGCTGGCAATCACTTAAGTTTTGAGGGTGGTTTACTTTACCTTCACTATGGTAATAACGGTACTGACTTGACTCGTGTTGAGGCAACTACATCGCCAACATTAGGGCAAGGTACTGTTGCTTATTTCATTGATATTGACCCAAGTACGGGTACATATTCATTGCACTCTGAAGGTGTAATCGAAAATGGAACTACAATCGCTGCTACTAATTTGAGTAGTGTGGGTGGTGGTAATGTTGAACTGAAAGCAATTAGTAATATTGGTGGTACAGAACAGGATGTGATATTAACAACGGCAAGTGGTGATACTGTTAATTCAAACCAACATACAATTGGTATCAGTCAAGGTAATAGTTTTGTTAGCCCTGAGGCTATTCGATTTGACTTTGCTAATGGCTCTGTGAATGGTGCTGGTGATTATGTTTATGATGGGACACACAATGTTACAACAGCATATCGTCAAGCGGTCCATTTAACCGCAGGTGCAAGCTCAGCAAGTATAACGGTTGCTGCTATCTTGGCCGATAGTGATAATGTTTTCTTTGGTGATACTGCCGGGGAAACAGGAGTAGCAATAACAGGCGTTAAAGTTTATAGCGGTACAGTTGTTCAGGTTGATGCGGGTACAGCTACAGATCAAACTGCTAATGTTACGATTACTTATAATGCCGATGGAACAATCAGTATAACTGGCCTGCAAGATGGCTGGGTCTATGAGGTCACTACAGATTCAGACTTTAGTGCTCTTCAACTTGATGCTGATTCTGGTGTCTTTAAACTTGGCTTATTCTCATATGGTGTGGCAAGTGATGGTTTACCCGTTGAACTGTCTTATGATGTAGAAGGTGTTGATGGTGATGGTGATACTGTTACTGGTTCTATTGATGCTACCTTATATCCTGCTGGTGCAACTGTTAATGGCGATGAGCTTGGCAATATCCTTGATGGTACTGATGGTATTGATTATATCTTGGGTAATGATGGCAGCGATACACTGACTGGCTTAGGAGGTAACGACATCCTTGTAGGTGGTGATGATTCTGATACATTCGTATTTAGTATGGCTTCAAACACTGACGATGATGTTATCGTTGACTTTGAGATTGGAACAGATAGTTTATCGTTTACTGATGTTATTGATACTGGTACAGCCGGTTTAGATTTGAATGATGTTGTCTCAAGTGTTTCAGATGGTGGTGCGGGTAGCGATGTCACTGTGAATCTAACCAATGGTGGTAGCGTCATTTTATCAGGTATAGGTACAGGCTCAACGACTGATGCTTCAGCCTTAGAAAGTTTGATTGGTGCTGCAAACATTGATCTCACCAGCTAAGTTAAATTAACTGGAGTTAAAATTAAAAGCCCCTTTATTGGGGCTTTTTTTTGGCTTAAATATTTAAAAATATAAAGGTTTATAGGTAAAAATACCTTTAACTTTAGCGGCAAGGCTATGCCGCTATTATTTTGACACTATTGCCGCTAAGATCGTAACTCATTGAAAATATTGTAAAATAATTTTGTGGCATGTTTGGTGCTTGGCTTTATATGAAAATATATTAAAGTTGGAGTAAAACATGCCGATAACCTTTGATTCCGCCTTAGGAATTCACGCTGACACGCTACGCCTCCGTGGTCAACGGGCAGAAGTGCTTGCGACAAATTTGGCCAATGTTGATACTCCCAACTATAAAGCGCGTGATTTTGATTTCCAGGATGCTTTGAAAGCAGCCTCAATATCAACTAGTCAACCGGGTCAGCTTAAAGCGACCAACTCAAAACATTTTTCCACTTCTGATTCTAATCCGCTCCCAACAGCTTTGTTATATCGACAGGCATTTCAAGATTCATTTGATGGCAATACTGTCGATGAACAGATTGAACAGTCTCAGTTCATGCAAAATTCAATCCAATATCAAGCAAGCCTCGATTTTCTTGGCGATAAGTTCAAAGGCCTTCGGGCTGCGATTAGAGGGGAGTAATACATAATGTCTCTATTTAACCTTATTGATGTGGCCGGTACAGCGATGAGTGCCCAGTCCATACGTTTAAATGCGACGGCGAGTAATTTAGCTAATGCCGATAGTGTCAGTGGGAGTGAGCAAGATGTATATCGAGCACGTCACCCAGTGTTTTCCACGGTGTTAGATGATATGCAACAGGGTGGTTTACCTACGGGAGGCGTTGAAGTGCTAGGCATTGTTGAAAGTGATACGCCAGCTGCTCGGGAATACAACCCCAATCATCCATTAGCAAATAAAGACGGGTATATCTTTCATTCTAATGTACAACCGATAGCCGAGATGGCCGATATGATGGCTGCCTCTCGTTCTTATCAAAATAATGTTGAGATAGCAGATACATCTAAACGCTTATTACTGCGTACATTGCAGTTGGGCAAATAGAGGAGAATTATTGTGATTAATGGTGTAGAGAATAGTGCATTTTCTTTTTTGAATGCAGCAACCGAAGAAGTCAAAAACGAAGGCCAGGGTAACTTGCTATTAGAAGATTTTATGGCATTGATGACAACCCAGCTACAAAATCAAGATCCTTTAAAGCCGATGGAAAGTGGTGAGTTTTTAGGTCAAATTGCCTCATTTGCCACCGTAAGCGG
>ENA-OSET01003460-OSET01003460.1-sediment-metagenome-genome-assembly--contig:-NODE-3460-length-14470-cov-9.614118_pt1 | contig 14470 bp, 9 predicted proteins | sample MGYA00237882_ERZ534229 | MGnify/ENA primary metagenome ERZ534229 (study PRJEB26408, sample SAMN06266212) | sediment metagenome | isolation source: Hudson Canyon methane seep mesocosm | place: USA:Hudson... | reverse complement strand
ACCTTGTTGAATTTGTGTGCTTTTTTAGCAAGCCCGAAGCAAGGGCAGTTATTATTTATGGGGCAGTTGGTTAATTCGTCTGATTTAACGCCTTATAGGCGGCGTGTTGGCTTTTTGGCGCAAAAGCCATTTATGTTGCGTGGTACGGTCTTTGATAATATTGATCTGGCTTTAAGAATACACGGTAAAAAACGGCGTGTAGAGAAAATACAACGTGTGTTGCAGCAATTAGATATAGAGCATTGTACACAGCTACAAGCGAAGAATTTATCCGGTGGTGAATTACAGAAAGCCGCACTAGCACGTATGTTAGTGTTAGAGCCTGAAGTTTTATTATTGGATGAGCCTTTTAGTTATTTAGATCAAAGTAGTGCGCAGTCTTTAGAATTATTTTTGCGCAACTACACTCAGGAAACAGGGAAGACCTTAGTGTTTAGCACGCATGACCGTTTGCAAGGTTTTGCATTAGCTGATGAAGTGCTAGCATTGGCTCAAGGCAAGCGCGTGCATAGTCCCTTGATTAATTTATTTTCTGGAGCCGTGCGTGAGCATGTTTTTCAGAGTGGCGCACTGCGTATTATCTTGCCTGAGGGTGTCGTTTCTGGAAATCATGCTTCCATTAATCCGCAGGATATTGTTTTATCTGTCGATGCTTTAGTTTCCAGTATGCGTAATTGTATTCAGGGGCGTATTGTGATGATTGCAGAAGAGGGCGGTAGTATTCTAGTTAATGTCGATACAGGAGTGGTTTTTCAGGTGTTAATTACTTATCAATCTTTGCATGAATTAAATATCCGGCTAGGTGATAAAATATGGGTCAATTTCAAATCTAATTCAGTGGTGGTGTTTTGAGTAAGACTAAAACCAAAGACAAAGCGAAATCAAAAAACGTTGTGTTGCCTAGCCCTATGCGAATGGTTTGGGGGGCTTTAGCAGCTTATTGGTTAAGAGATATTATTCACCCAGCATTTACTTTAATTGCTGTGATGATCTTATTGATGATCCCTGTTTTAATTGCCAATATGTTTTTTCCTGAGCGTAAGCCTATAGTGGTAGATAGCTCTGGCGCGCCTACAGATGATAATGAGGAAGAAGATGTCGCTGAGAGTGTTTAGATGCGATCAAAATAGGGAGGACTTCAGTCCGCAAGTGTAAAGGTTAAAGACTACGAACTTAAGGTGGGGCAAGGATCTTCAAAAATACTTTGCAGGAGTGCAAACAGTGGTTTTGAAATAATTAAAGCGCGTCGCATCTATCGTATGCCCCAATTTAATATTTTAGCCAAATTAATGCTTGCGGACTGAAGTCCGCCCTACAATTTTATGCTTAGATGAACTACAGGAAAAGACTATGAGCCGATATTCAAAAAACACACAAACCTCACCTGAAACACAAGAAGAATCATTGAAAATGGCGAAAGCCACTCAGCGCCCAGGACAAACCAAAGAGCAGACAAAATTAATTGCACAGGGCATTCAAAAAGGCATAGAGCTGTATAAAAAACAACAAAAAGAAAGATCGCGTGAGTTGAATAAAAAGCTGAAAAAAGTTTCCGGCCGCTTAAATCAACTAAATGAAACGGAAACAGATGATGAGCCTGTTGAAGGGGGGGGTATTTATCGTCAACATTGGTTGCCATGGCTTTTATTGTTCGTCAGCTGGGCTGGGTTTGCAGCTTTTGTTTTATTTGAAAACTAACGGGGCGTGGTTGTAGCTCGCCTTCAAGTGCGATTCTTTTATTGGCGTGCTGAAGCAACGCCCTACTTGAAATTAGAGGGTGGAGCATTAAGGGAAATAGGATATAAAAAGACATGAAATTACTTTTTAAAATTATTATTGCATTACTTTTTCTTGGTTTTGCTGCTTATCTAGCCAGTGATTTTTTATTGGAATTCTGGTGGTTTAGCTCTTTAGATTTAGGCGCATTCTTTTTATTGCGTGAGAGCTATGCCGGCTTAGTGTGTGTGGGTTCAAGCATAGTATTTTCTAGTGTTGTATATTTTAATTTGGCTTATATTCCGCGAGCTTTAGCATTAGACTCTGAGAGTGCAAGAAAAGGTTTAGTTGGTCAATTGCAAAGTAATAAAAAACTCTTGTTTTTGTTAGCCTTATTAATCACCATTCCGTTGCTAACCCCTGTTTTTAATCATTGGGAAAGTTTCTTATTATATTATTTTGGCGCGGAGTCTGAATTAATTGACCCTGTTTATGGCAAAAATATTAGTTATTATTTATTTTCCTATCCTGTTTATGAGTTGATTCAAGATGAGTTATTAGCCGTTTTAAGTTTGCTGTTAGTGTTGGTTAGCGGCCTATATTATGTTTTTTATAAAACTTATCCAAATAAGCTGGATGGTTTCTCTTCAGCAGCAAAAGTTCACTTGTCAGTTTTAATGACGCTATTAGTGCTAGTTCAAGCATGGTCTATCGCTTTAGAGCGCATTGAATTACTGTATGAAAATCGTCATTTACCGGTTTTTTATGGCCCAGGCTTTGTGGAAATGAACTATCAGTTACCGCTGATTTGGTTCAGTTTTCTATTATTTCTGATAACAGTAATTGCTTGGGTTTATAGTTTGTACACGGGTAATAAGAAATATACGGCAATCGTTTTAGGTATCAGTTATTTATTGGTTTTAGGTGTAAAAGAGAGTGAGCTTATACCTGATCTAATGCATGATTATTATGTGCAATCTAACCCTATCGATGCAGAGTCTACATATATTGCACAGCATATTAAAGCGACTCAAGATGCTTTTAATTTGGCCGATATAACAGAAATAGATTACCCATTAGAGTCTTCTTTATCGCCTTTAAGTCGCGTGGAAATTAGTCGGGAATTAGATAATATCCCCCTTTGGGATAATGATTTGTTATTGCCGGTTTATGAGCAATTACAGAGTATTCGTCCGTTTTTTAGTTTTCAGCAAGTGGCTGTGGATCGTTATCAATTAGGCGGTAAAAATCGGCAGGTTAATGTTGCTGCGCGTGAGCTTGATTATCAAAGTCTTGCGCCTGAAGCGCAGAACTGGCGCAATAAGCACCTATTCTACACGCATGGTTATGGTCTCGTTATGGCACCGTCTAATCAGCAAGCTAATCAAGGCATGCAGTGGTTGTTGAGTGGTTTTGACCAAGCGGTAGAGTTTGATAAATTAAAGCTAGAACAGCCAGAAATTTATTATGGCATGGCGGATTATCCGTATGCGCTAGTGCCTAATTCTGAGTCTTTAAACGGCTCAGATAAAAGTGCAGGTGATATGAGAACTGATTATCAAGGGGCAGGAGGTTTGGCGTTAACTTCCTTATTCACAAAGGCGGTAGCCTCTGCTTATTTAAAAGATGAGCGAGTCTTTTTCTCGGCGAGTATTAATAATGAAACGCGCCTTTTAGTGCGACGTAATATTTTAAAGCGTATTCAAGCAATAGCGCCTTTTTTAAGCTTGGATAGTGAGCCCTATCCAGTGTTAATGAATCATAAAATATATTGGGTGGTTGATGCTTATACTACTTCAGACTTATACCCTTTAGTTGAGCCGGTTACTTTGGGTAAGTCGAATGCGCGGTCATTTAACTATGCGCGGAACTCAGTAAAAATCGTAGTTGATGCCTATAATGGAGCAGTCGATTTTTATGTGGTTGATGATCAAGACTCGTTAATTAAAACTTACCAGCGCCTTTACCCTACTTTATTTAAAAAGTTGGCTGATGCGCCGCAGGAAATAATTAAGCATTTTAGTTATCCTAAAGCTTGGTTTGCTTTGCAAATGCGTTTATATGCTCGTTTTCATCAAGCTGACCCTGAAGTTTTTTACCAGCAAAGCGAAGCTTTAGAGTTCGCGAGCATGAATGAAGAGCAGGTTGAACCTTATTATTTAACCATTGATATAGACGAAGATGCGCAGACTCAGCAGAATGAACAACAAAAATTCATTTTAGTCAGTCCCTTATCGCCTTTGGGTCGTGAGAATTTAGCGTCCGTAGCTATTGCAGGCTGTTTAAAAGCGATTCATTGTAATGAACATTATCAAGATGATATTTATCTCTATAAATTCCCTCAAGATATGCAAGTTGAAGGGCCAGCGCAAATTAGTGCTTTAATGAATCAAAATCCAGACATCTCAGCGCAATTAACCTTGTGGGATCAACGAGGCTCTAAAGTTATTCGCGGTCGCATGATTATTATTCCGGTAGAGCATTCCTTGTTATATATCCAACCGCTGTATTTGGCGGCAACGTCTGAACAAGGTTTTCCTAGTTTGGCGAAAGTGCTGATCGCTATGAATCGGCATACTGCTGTAGCAGACTCTTTATCTTTAGCCTTTTCGGCTTTACAAGAAAAAATACAGTTCAGAAGCATTCGGCGCTTAGAGGATGCAATATAAAAATACCTGATTAAGTATAACTTATCGTCTGATAATGAAAATCACTTGTAGCCCGTTATGGGGCTGTCGGAATACGGGGGATTTGGTGCAGCTATTCCCCGGCATTCCGTAAACTTTATGCAGCCTACAAGTAAATTCTCATTACAAAAGGGTGCAGGCAGTTTTTTCAGTTAGTCACTTCTGCACGCTGTTGGCAGGAATCTATGCTCAACGTAGATTCCCGATAAAAGCACTCGGGAATGACGGTATTTTTATAGGTATTTACCCATGAATAATGAGACGTTACGGCTACAATGGTAAGCTGTTTGATGTTAAAAGCCTTTTTCAAGGTAGCTGAAACTTGTGAGTAATCAGGAAAATGATTGTAACCCTTTATTGCGTTAAGGATCATGATGGCTTTTATCTGTCATCATGAACAGGTTATCTGGTTTTGTCAGTTTAGATTCGGACTCATTTTGTATTGGAGAAGGCTGGCTCTATACTTTGTTGCCCAAATAATATATCCTGATAAGACAATTATAATCTTACTAATCTAGCGTTTATTTTTGTGAAAATATTCAGCTTTCAGGTAAATTTCCATAAAAATAAATATTTAGATTTGTATGCAAATTTGGTGTTTTTATTAAAAGTTTAGCTATAGAACTACGTCAGCCTTTACCAGAAGACGGTGCGCAGGCATTTAAATTAATCTCTCAATGTCCTCCTTTGGATGTAAATTCCATGTATTGCAATTTATTGCAATGCAGTCACTTTTCCAGCACTTCAGTCATTGCTGTTTCTGATAATGATGTCGTTGGGTTTATCTCAGCCTATCTTATTCCTGAACGACCCAATACTTTGTTTGTTTGGCAGGTCGCTGTCGGTTCGCAGGCACGCGGTCAAGGACTTGCAACGCGTATGTTACAGCACATACTTTTTCGCCCCCTTTGTAATAATGTTAGCTACCTGGAAACAACGATTACTGAATCAAACAAAGCTTCTTGGGCTTTATTTAAGGGTCTGTCCAGTAAGCTAAACGCCGAACTCCATAGTGCAGTCATGTTTGATCGTATTAAACACCTTGATGATGCCCATGACACTGAAATGCTTGTGAAAATCGGCCCTTTTACCGCAATAAAGGAAATTAACAATGAAAATATTTGAAGAAATCGAATCTGAAGTACAGTCTTATGCGCGCTCATTCCCACGTATTTTTAACAAAGCCGTTGGTGAATTTCTTTATGATGAAGAGGGGGTTGAGTATTTAGATTTTCTTGCGGGGGCTGGCACCTTGAATTATGGGCATAATAACCCTATCTTTAAGGAAAAATTACTTGAGTATATTCATAGCGATGGCATTACCCATGGTTTAGATCTGCATACTAAAGCTAAAGCGGAGTTCCTTGAAACCTTTAACAATAAAATTCTAAAGCCTCGTGATTTAAATTACGTGCTGCAATTTACGGGTCCTACTGGAACCAACGCGGTGGAAGCGGCGTTAAAATTAGCTCGAAATGTCACAGGGCGTGAAAATATTATTGCCTTTACTAATGGTTTTCATGGCGTAAGTCTTGGCGCATTAGCGGCAACAGGAAACTCTCATCATCGTGGTGCTGCGGGTGTCAGTCTTAATGGTGTGAGTCGTATGCCTTTTGATGGCTACTTAGGTGATGATATCGATACCATCGCTTATTTGGATAAAGTTCTTACTGACTCTAGTAGTGGTATTGACTTGCCTGCTGCGGTGATTGTGGAAACAGTTCAAGGTGAAGGCGGGATTAATGCGGCGAGCATTGAATGGTTGCAAGCTTTACAAGCAACCTGTAAAAAACATGATGTTTTATTAATTGTTGATGATATTCAAGCGGGTTGTGGTCGTACGGGTAACTATTTTAGCTTTGAAGAGGCTGGGCTTTACCCTGATATCGTTACCCTTTCAAAATCATTAGGTGGCTATGGTTTACCTTTTGCCATGGTACTTATTCGTCCAGAAATAGATCAATGGAAACCGGGTGAGCATAATGGTACCTTTAGAGGTAACAGCTTTGCCTTTGTAACGGCAAAAGCGGCACTCGATACCTACTGGTCAGATGATACATTTTCAAAAGAGATAAAGCGTAAAGGTGAGTATGTGTCAAAACGCCTAGAAGCCATTGTTGAGCAATATGGGGAAGGTAATTTCAGTACGCGTGGACGAGGTATGTTTCAAGGTATTAACTGTGTGAACAGTGATATAGCGGGAAAAATCACTCATAAAGCCTTTTTGAAAAATATGATTATTGAAACCAGTGGTGCTGACGATCAAGTGGTTAAGTTTCTATGTCCGCTTGTTATTAGTGACGAGAATTTGAAAAAAGGCCTCGATATTGTTGAGCAAGCGATAAAAGAAGTGTGCGCCAAGGAAGACTCCATTCCAGAAGAAAAAGATTACTTCAATTCAGACAGCTAATAAGTAGCTACCAAGAAAAATGAACCAGTCTTTAGAGTACAGAAGGTAAGGAATAGATAATGATTGTTAGACAACTCCAAGAAGTAGAAAAAACAGAGCGCCGCGTGGTATCACCTGATGGAAATTGGGAAAGCACCCGCATGTTATTAAAAGATGACAAGATGGGGTTCTCTTTTCATATTACAACGATTTATGCTGGGGCAGATTTTCAAATGCACTATCAGAATCATTTGGAATCGGTGTATTGCATTTCTGGAGAAGGTGAGGTCGAAACGCGAGTAGACAATAAAAAACACCCTATTACAGCAGGGACACTTTATATCTTGGATCAGCATGATAAGCATACCTTGCGTGCTGTTACAGAAATGAAAATGGCCTGTGTGTTTAACCCGCCGCTGAGTGGTAAAGAAGTACATAATGCCGAAGGTGCTTACGAGTTAAGCTGAAAACAAATAAGCGTTTAATGGTTCCCACACTCTGGAGACTGTGAAAGTATTATGTGTAGGTTGGCGTGAAGTATGAACCCCAATAACAGATGCAAGGAAAGGCAGTGATTGCTGGGGCTCGTAAGCTCACCCCAAGCTCGGAACCTGTATTTATTAAGCCTATATTGAATGCTTTTATAATCTCTCTGGAGTGGGAGTACCGCCTGTGACGCTCAGCGTTGCTTGATGAATTCCCACGTTAGACGTAGGAACTATAAGGGGTATGCGTGGGGTTATTTATTGCTAGCTCTCTAAGCGTTGTTATAACCTAGATAACTAGGCATAGGCTTTTCTTCAAGGAATACTTTAGTGATTATCAGTTTTTTATGTTTTATGGCTTTGTTTGTGGCCATTGGTGTTAGCTCTTTACTTAAAAGTAAAAATACCAAAGAAGATTATTATCTTGCCAGCGGTTCTATTTCGCCAGGGTTAGTTGGTTTGTCAGCGGTAGCAACCAATAATAGCGGTTATATGTTTATCGGTGTTATTGGCTACACTTATGCGACGGGGCTTGCTTCAATATGGTTAATGTTAGGCTGGATTGCTGGCGATTTTCTAGCATCAACCTTGGTGCATTCACGTTTACGTGATGCAACAGAAAGGACAGGGCAAGTCAGTTATGCAGGGATATTAAGCCATTGGCACGGTGAGAGGTACAAGCTATTACAGCGCGCGATAGCACTTATTTCACTGCTGTTTTTATTAGCCTATGCCAGTGCTCAGTTGGTTGCAGGTAGTAAAGCGCTACATGTTTTATTCGATTGGCCTTTGTGGGCTGGTGCGGTATTAGGTAGCGTGATGGTGGTGCTTTACTGTTTTGCTGGCGGTATTCGTGCGTCGATTTGGACCGATGCCGCACAGTCCGTGGTAATGATTTTTTCCATGGGCTTATTATTAGTCGTGGCTATCGGCGAGCTGGGTGGTATTTCTAGTGCGATAGATCAAATGAGTGCAATTGATGGCTTCCTTGATTGGTTTCCGAAAGATTTAGCTTTGCCAGGTGTAGCAGGCGGTCTTTTATTTGCAGTGAGCTGGATGTTTGCAGGTTTATCTGTAATAGGGCAACCTCATGTGATGGTGCGCTTTATGGCATTAAACGATGCTGACAAAATGCGCCAAGCTAGATTCTGGTATTACAGCTGGTATTTACTTTTTTATAGCATGGCAACAGGCATAGGATTGCTCTCTCGTCTCTACTTAGGCGATGTTGGCACATTCGATGCCGAATTAGCACTTCCCTCGATGGCACTGCAACTGTTATCACCTACCTTGGTTGGTTTAATTCTCGCCGGTATTTTTGCAGCCACTATGTCTACAGCAGATTCGTTGATATTAAGTTGCTCAGCATCACTTACCCATGATTTATTGCCTCATAAAATTGAAAGTACTCATTTGCTCAAAGGGGCAACTGTTTTGATCACATTAGCTGCTTTAGTCTGGGCACTACTCAATAGTCAAAGTGTTTTTAGTTTAGTCATTATGGCCTGGTCTGGTTTAGCTAGTGCTTTTGCTCCTTTGTTAATTGTCTTATGCCTGGGCAAAAAACCAAGCCAGAATAGAAGTTTATACGCAATGTTTACTGGCTTATTCCTCGCACTTTTATGGCGATATATGGGCTGGCATGCTGCTATATATGAGGGAATGCCCGGTATTATTGCCGGTCTGTTAGTGCTTTATATGCCAGTGCCTTTTAAGAAAGAGGGTATTGTAAGTAATTAAAAATGCAGCTTATAAATATTTTATAAGGACATTCTCCAGGTTATTAATCTAAAGCATGCTTAGACTAGCTATGCACGAACAAGTCGTTGTTATTTTTCTCATTAAAGACTAAGTATTATGGATTTAAGTAGCATAATTAAACTCATTGCCTTAAATTTTTTTATTGCCATTATTTATTTCATCTTCGGCGCGACGGGTCTTCAGTTAGGCGTATTGTCAGGTTATTCGACAGCTATCTTTCCTGCTGCGGGGGTTGCCTTTGTTGCTATATTTACGGGCGGTTCAAGGTTACTACCGGCTGTATGGCTAGGTTCAGTAAGCATTAATGCATGGATGTCGTCTAAATTTGGCGATGTTGGCGTGCAAGAGATAGTCGTTGCTACAAGCGTCGGAATAGCTTCCAGCTTACAAGCTTGGTTAGCGGTTTTTCTGGTGAAGAATTTTTGCAAGCCTGATTCAGAAAAATTGATTAATGTCAGGAGTAGTTTATGGTTTTTATTACTAACCGGACCTATTGCTTGTTTGACTGCGGCCTCTTGGGCGGGTGCAGCTTTATTAACCGCTGACATCATACCCTCTACCGAATTTGTCTCTCATTGGCTGCACTGGTGGTTAGGAGACATGCTAGGCGTTATATTGTTCACACCATTACTGTTAATGTCATTACATTATCGTAAGCCATGGTGGTCGCAAAGAATAAAAAATATAGTGCCTCCGGTACTCACCGCTCTAATTATTACTTTAGTCACCTTTTTCTATGTAGCTGACAATGAAAAGATACATATTACCAATCAATTAAAGAAAGCAGCTAGGCCCATTACAGAAAGCATAAAATCCAACCTTAATGCTTATCAAGAGCTAGTAGGCTCTATTGGCAACTTGATTAAAGTAAACCCCAAGCTGGAATATTCACAGTTTGATCACTTTACAGAATCTATCCTGGCTAACCACCCTGAGCTATCTGCACTTAGCTGGAACCCCCGCATTTCATCTTCTGATAGATCTCAATTTGAAGCTTATATTTCACAACAGATGGGTGTACCTAATATTCGCATTACTCAACGTGACCAACTGAATCAACTTGTGCCGGCAAAAGAAGAGCGCAGCAGCTATGTACCTGTAGCGTATATCAGTCCACTTGGTTCCAATCGCAAGGCTATAGGTTATGATATTTCATCAAACCCAGTGCGCTTAAATGCTCTTAATTTAGTGAATACAACGGGGAAGGTGGCAATAACTGCACCTATTCAACTTGTTCAAGAAACTGAGGCGAGAACGAGTATATTGTTAGTGACTCCTGTTATGCTAAATAGTCCTTCTGACTTAGCAGATGGATACGCTGTTGGTGTTTTTCATCTAGATACAATATGGCAGCAGATATTTAACACACAGTTGACTAAAGGTTTATCGCTAATACTTGAAGATATTGATTCTAGCGCTAGTAACACCATGCTATTTCACTCGGATAAAACCACTACTTTTCAAGATTTTGAATACTCATTGATTGAAGATATTTATTTTGGAGGCAGACACTGGCGTTTATCAATCTACGCGTCACCAAGTTATCTTGCATCTCAGCAGCCTTTACTCGCATGGCAAGTGCTTCTTGCTGGGTTAGTTTTTACCAGCTTACTACAGCTGTTATTACTAAGCATGACGGGACGCCATTATATGATTGTTCAAAAAGTTGAGCAGTTGCTCACTGAGCAAGCAACAATTTTGGATAATAAGCTGGTTGCTATAGCGACTGTGCGCGACAGACATATTCTTTGGGTTAATACAGCGATGGAATTGATGCTTGGCTATGATAGAAATGAACTGAATGGCTGCCCAACACGACAATGTTACGCATACGATGGGGATTTTCAATCTATTGGGAAAGCCTATGCTGATATTCAAAATTCTGGCGTTATACGCAACGAATTGGAATTTTTACGAAAGGATGGTCAGCATATTTGGGTTGATATGAGAGGCGCTGTACTACATAAGGAAACGAGTGAATCTTTATGGGTGTTTGTTGATGTCACCGAGCGCAAGGAAGCAGAGCTTTCATCAATGTTTTCTGAGACAAAATTTAAAGCACTCTTTGATTCAACCAATGATGCAGTCATGTTAATGGGAGAAACGAACTTTATTGAAGGCAATGCTGCTGCATTGAAGCTTTTTGGTTGCGCCACAGTAGAAGAGTTTTGCAGTCTGTCTCCTGCTGATTTATCACCATTAGAGCAACCATGTGGAACGAACTCAAACATACTAGCTAAACAATGGATCGCATTAGCCATTCAAAAGGGTAAGCAACGTTTTGAATGGGTGCATAAGCGTGCAGATACCAGTGAAGTATTCCAAGCAGATGTGTTAATTAGTGCTGTTGAATTAAAGGGTAAACTATTGGTGCAGGCCACCGTTCGTGACATCAGTGAGCAAAAGCGTATTGAGGCAAATCTACGTATTGCTGCCACTGCTTTTGAATCACAAGAAGGCATGATGGTAACTGATGCTGATAATGTCATTATTCGAGTCAATAAAGCATTCACTCGCATTACCGGCTATAGCGCAGAAGAAGCGCTTGGTAACAATCCTAGCATGCTGTCTTTAGGGCAGCATGACAAGCTCTTTTATGAGGCAATGTGGCAAAAAATAAACAGCACTGACTACTGGGAAGGTGAGGTTTGGAATAAACGCAAAAACAATGAAGTATACCCGCAGAAACTCAGCATCACAGCCGTAAAAAACACAGAAGGTATAGTCACTAATTATGTGGGTACGCTGACTGATATTACCTTGAGCAAGCAAGCCGAACAAGAAATTCAAGATTTAGCTTACTACGATCCTCTTACTCATTTACCCAATCGTCGGTTGATGCTGGATCGAATTCGACATGCTATGGCAGCGAGTGCTCGTAGTGGTAATGAAGGAGCATTGCTCTTTCTTGATCTTGATAACTTTAAGTCCCTTAATGACACGCTGGGGCATGACATGGGTGATATTCTGTTACAACAAGTTGCTGAGCGCCTAACCACATGCATTCGTGAAGGTGACACCATTTCTCGTTTTGGTGGGGATGAGTTTGTCGTACTATTAGAGGGCTTGAGTATACAGGCTGCTGAAGCTGCTGCACAGGCTGAAGACATTGCCAATAAAATTTTGTCCTCCATCAATCTGCCTTATCAGCTGGCTAGTTATCACTACACAAGTAGCACGAGTGTCGGTATTACACTTTTTAATGACCACCAAACTGAAGTAGAAGAGTTATTAAAGCAAGCTGATATCGCCATGTACCAAGCGAAAGATGACGGGCGTAATGCGCTGCGCTTTTTTGATCCACAGATGCAAGCAAGCATCGCAGCGCGCGCAGAACTAGAAAATGAACTCAATCAAGCAATAGAACAGCAACAGTTTCAATTGTATTATCAAATACAGATGGATAGTTCGCTGTGTGCAGTAGGTGCTGAAGTGTTAATCCGCTGGATTCATCCTGAGCGCGGCTTAATCTCTCCTTTAGATTTTATTCCCATTGCTGAACAAAATGGCGCTATTTTATCAATAGGACAATGGGTATTCGATACAGCCTGCGCTCAACTAAAGATTTGGCAACAAGATGCACTCACTCGTGAATTAACATTGTCGGTCAACGTGAGTGCCAAGCAATTTCATCAGGCCGATTTCATTTCGCAAGTTACGATGACGATCCAACAGCATAATATCAATCCGGCACGACTTAAGTTGGAACTAACAGAAAGCCTATTACTAAACGATATTGAAGATACCATTGCCAAAATGAAGGCATTAGCAGGTATTGGCATTCAATTCTCATTAGATGATTTTGGTACTGGCTATTCGTCGTTGCAATACCTTAAGCAGTTACCGCTACACCAACTCAAGATTGATAAATCCTTCGTCGATGATCTTGTTAGCGATAGTAATGACCAAGCGATTGTGCGCACCATTATTGCAATGGCGCATAGCTTGGGGCTGAGTGTTATTGCCGAAGGCGTAGAGGCTAAAGAGCAACAGCAACGATTATTGACTGAAGGTTGTACTCATTATCAAGGGTATCTATTTAGCAAACCTTTGCCCGTTGCTGAGTTTAATGAATTGCTGAAAGAACAGGGCCTTAGTTGAGCATCTCGCTTCCCTAAGGCTGAATTACAGTTTACTGAAGTCCCTCTGAAAACTGCAGAAGATTGGTAGCGGCCTTTCACTAGCCGCTGTTATTTAATTTTTATAACATGCGTATAAGCTTGTGCTGCTCTTGGCTGGAGCAGAGCTTAAGTTTATTCCCCAGCAATGGCCATTTCTTCAATTAAAATAGATCCAGTGCGAATATTACCGCGATAATCTATATCATTCCCTACGGCTAGAATTTGTTGGAACATGTCTTTGAGGTTGCCGGCAATGGTGATTTCTTGCACAGGATATTGAATTACGCCTTGTTCTACCCAAAAACCTGAAGCACCGCGAGAATAATCGCCGGTTACTGGGTTTACGCCTTGCCCCATTAATTCAGTGACTAATAAACCCGTATCCATTTGCTTGAGCAATTGTGCAAAATCTTTATCGCCTGGTGCAACACATAAGTTATGAATGCCACCCGCATGACCTGTGCTTTGCATGCCTAATTTTCGTGCCGCATAGCTACTTAATAAATAGCTCTTAACAATGCCGTCAGCGACTATATCGTTAGCTTGTGTTGCAATGCCTTCGGCATCATAAAGCGCACTGCCTAGTGCACCTAATAAATGCGGTTGCTCATAAAGGTGTATGAACTCAGGGAACACTTTGGTATCTAGGCTGTCGAGTAAAAAAGACGATTTACGGTATAGGCTACCGCCACTGATCGCGCCAAGAAATGAGCCAATTAAACCACCCGCGACTTCAGCAGAATATAAAACGGGGCATTTTCGGGTGCTTAAACTTTGCGCACCTAAACGTTGAATAGTGCGTTCGGCGGCTTTTTTACCGATGAACTCAACATCATCAAGCTGGTCTTTGTTGCGCGCAACGCTGTACCAATAATCGCGTTCCATATCGCCATCACGCTCGCCTAAAACTGAGCAGCTAATTGAGTGCCGGGTTGAGGCGTAGCCGTGTAAAAAGCCTAAACTATTGCCAAAGACGCGAATGCCCCCATAAGTATCAACCGAAGCACCTTCTGAATTACTAATGTTTGCATGATAATTACGTGCACTATCTTCACAGCGAGCCGCGAGAGTGATCGCATCTTCGGCATTTAATTCCCACGGATGGTGTAGATCTAAGTCTTTAAATTCTGTTGCTAGGCGCTCAGGGTCAGGCAAGCCGGCAAAGCTATCGGCACTGGAATAACGCGCAATACTACATGCCGCTGAGACTGTTTCTTTAATCGATTTAGGCGATAAGTCAGTGCTGCTTGCTGAGCCTTTTTGTTGGCCAAAATAAACCGTGACACCTAAGCCTTGAGAGCAATGGTGTTC
>ENA-OSET01003459-OSET01003459.1-sediment-metagenome-genome-assembly--contig:-NODE-3459-length-14471-cov-12.689732_pt1 | contig 14471 bp, 8 predicted proteins | sample MGYA00237882_ERZ534229 | MGnify/ENA primary metagenome ERZ534229 (study PRJEB26408, sample SAMN06266212) | sediment metagenome | isolation source: Hudson Canyon methane seep mesocosm | place... | reverse complement strand
TCATCGTTAATGAAAATAAAATTGAAGCTATTGGCAAGAGTGCTGATATTTCAGTACCTTCTAATGTAAAAGTAATCGATGTTACGGGTAAAACTATTATGCCCGGTATTGTTGATGCTCATGCTCATGGTAGTTATGCAAGTTATGGTATGCAGCCACAACAGAATTGGAATCAGTTAGCAAACCTAGCGTTTGGTGTAACAACGATACATGACCCATCAACTTCAACGAGTAGCGTATTCTCGATGAGTGAAATGGCAAAAGCAGGACGTTTATGGGGATTTGATGCCCCTGGTGCAGAATTTAAATTAGGTTTAGAAGCTCATCGTATTACACAAGCAGCTTTATTTGATCCTATGATGGCAGTTCATACCTCGAATGTAGAGCCATTGCCTCATCAAATTTCTGCAGTTTATGAAGCAATGCTGCCTAAACAACCATTACGTTTTGTATTAGCTGATGATCCAGGCTCAGGTAAAACAATTATGGCGGGCTTATTGATTCGTGAATTATTAATGCGTGCGGATGCAAAACGTATTTTAATTGTTTCACCTGGATCATTAACCGAACAATGGCAAGATGAGTTACTAGAAAAGTTTGGCGTACAATTCGATTTATTTAGTCGTGAAAAACAAGAGCAATGCGTTTCAGGTAATTATTTCGATGAAGCTAATCAACTGATCTGCCGACTTGATCAGCTGTCTCGTAACCTTGATTTTCAAGAAAAACTGAAAAATACTGAATGGGACCTTATTATTGTTGATGAGGCGCATAAACTTTCTGCTAGCTATTTTGGCAATAAAGTAAATAAAACCAAACGGTTTCTACTCGGTGAATTACTGGGCTCTATTACACGTCATTTTCTACTAATGACGGCGACCCCGCATAACGGTAAAGAAGAAGATTTTCAAATTTGGTTATCCCTATTAGATAGCGACCGTTTTTATGGAAAATTCAGAGAAGGTGCTCATAAAGTAGATGTTTCAGACATGATGCGTCGTATGGTGAAAGAAGAGCTACTCAAGTTTGATGGTACGCCACTGTTCCCAGAGCGCCGCGCTTATACGGCCAACTACGAGCTTTCACCGATGGAGGCATCACTTTACGAACAGGTAACCACCTACGTACGTGAAGAGATGAACCGCGCCGATAACCTCGATAGCAAAAAGAAGAACAACGTTGGCTTCGCACTTACTATGCTGCAACGCAGGTTGGCTTCCAGCCCAGAAGCCATCTACCAGTCATTGAAACGTCGCCGCAAGCGCTTAGAAGATCGCCTAGAAGAAACCAAGCTCATGGCGCGTGGGCAGGCCGTTCAAAAAGATGGTGTGGCCGAAACATTGGGCGAATACACTGTTAAAAAGAAAATCGATATCCCAGATAACTTTGATGAGCTCGATGAAGACCTAAGCGCAGAAGAATACGAGATTCTCTCTGAGCAAGTGCTCGATCAGGCCACTGCTGCAGAAACCATTCCGGAGCTTGAAGCCGAAATACTCAGCCTGAAAGATCTCGAGTATCAGGCGCTTACCGTTGTGCAATCCGGCAATGATAAAAAGTGGGAAGAGCTTTCTTACCTGTTGCAAGACAAGCCCGAAATGTTTACAGCCAGTGGGGCTCGCCGCAAGCTTCTGATATTTACCGAGCATAAAGACACCCTGAATTATCTGGTGAAGCGCATCGGAGACATGCTGGGCAACGAAAACGCCGTCCGTACTATTTATGGCGGCACCAACCGGGATGAACGCCGTAAAACACAGGAAGAGTTCCGAAACGATCCTGAAGTGGTTGTATTAGTTGCCACCGATGCCGCAGGCGAAGGTGTTAACCTGCAAAACGCCAACCTCATGGTTAACTACGACCCACCTTGGAACCCAAATCGCCTAGAACAACGCTTTGGTCGTATTCACCGTATTGGTCAAACTGAAGTTTGTCACCTCTGGAATATCGTTGCCGCCGAAACCCGTGAAGGTGAAGTATTCAAAAAGCTCTTCGATAAAATTGAAATTGAAAAAGAAGCTCTGGGTGGAAAAGTCTTCGATGTACTCGGTGAAGCCTTCGATAACGTCTCATTAAAAGACCTGCTGGTTGATGCTATCCGCTATGGTGAAGCACCAGAAACCAAAGCCAAAATGAACGAAGTGATCGATGGCGCACTCGATGCCGAGCACTTAAAAGAAATCCTACGTCGTAACGCTTTGGTTGAACAGCACATGGGGCTGGAAGAGCTCTATGCCGTAAAAGAAGAAATGGAAAAGGCCGAAGCCCGTAAACTACAACCTTACTTCATTCGCGCCTTTTTCACAGAAGCATTTCAAACCTTGGGTGGAGAGATGCGCAACCGTGAATCGGGCCGGTTCGAGGTGCGCCATGTGCCTGCTGCCATTCGAGAGCGTGACCGCATCATTGGCGAAACGCGCACCCCAGTATTGCGCAAATACGAACGCATCTGCTTTGAAAAGCACCATGTTCGCCAGCAAGGCAAGCCGATGGCCGACATGATTCACCCGATGCACCCATTAATGCACTCTGTAACGGATTTAGTTTTACAAGCGCATCGTGCAAAACTCAAGCAAGGTGCTGTATTAGTTGATCCCAATGATGATAGTGCTGAACCTAAAGTCATGTTTATGGTTGACCATACCGTTCGAGCACCCGCACAAAATAATGAAGTCGCTTCTCGCCGGTTACAGTTTATTGAAATTAACCAACAAGGGGAGGCGTTTAATGCTGGTTGGGCCCCACATTTAGATTTACAACCTATAGAAGACTACGATCATAAATTAGTAGGGGATATCCTACAGTCTGCATGGCTTAGTAACAATTTAGAAGCGCTAGCATTGAATCATGCATCTCAGAAATTGGTGCCAGAACATTATGCTGAAATAAAAAATCGACGTGAGCATCAAGCCAATAAAACATTAGCCGCTGTAAATGAACGTCTAGTCAAAGAAATCAATTACTGGTCTGATCGGTATATTAAATTACAGGATGATGTAAACGCAGGAAAACAGCCCCGTATGCAACCTGAAATGGCACGTAGGCGAGTTGATGATCTGACGGCACGCTTAGAACAACGTAAAGCTGAATTAGCCTCGTTAAAAAATGTAGTGTCTAGCACCCCAGTGGTTATTGGGGGTGCTTTAGTTATTCCTCAGGGATTATTATCATTGCGGAAAGGCGAAACACAATTTGCAGTTGATGCGGTAGCCCGTGCCCGCGTTGAGGCTGTTGCTATGACTGCTGTAATGCAAACAGAGCAAGCCATGGGGTATACTGTTACAGATGTTGGAGCGGAAAAATGTGGCTGGGATGTAACGTCGCGACCTCCCGCTAATGCAGATGGCTCTATTAAATTAGATCGCCATATTGAGGTTAAAGGCCGCTCAAAAGGCCAAAGCACTATTACCGTTAGCCGAAATGAAATTATTTATGGCTTAAACCAAGCAGACAAGTTTATTCTCGCCATTGTTATTGTAGATAATGAAAGCCATGAAGGGCCTTTTTATATACAAAATCCATTTACTATCGAGCCAGATTTTGGTGTCGCCAGTGTTAATTATGATCTAAGTGAATTGCTTGAAAAATCAGTAGCACCGGAACAAAGTTTATGAAGTTATTAAATGTAAAAATACAGAATTTTCGTCGATTTGAAACCCTAAATGTTGATTTTCATCCTGAATTGACGGTTATTGTTGCAAAAAATGGTCAAGGAAAGACTTCAATATTAGATGCAGCCACTATGGTGCTTGGCACATTTGTTGGTGCTTTTGATTTTGGTAAGGCAAAACACATTGAAGTAAAGGATGCACGCTATCATCGCTTAGAAAATTCGTCTGTCAGTGAACAGGTATTTCCTGTAAGGCTAGAAGCTTCCTTGTCATGTATTTCTCAGCCAATCTTCAGAGAGTTAAATAGTAGTAAAGGTAAAACGACGATTAAAGGTGCTGCATTGTTAACCAATTATGGTAAACAATTAATGGAAGAAGTTCGTGATCTAAATGAGGTGACTTTACCTCTCATGTCTTACTATGGCTCAGGACGCTTATGGCATAGCCATAAAAATATGTCCCGTAAATCTGTACTGAGTGAAAGCCGTACGATGGGTTATGAAGACTGCTTCACATCTGCCTCTAGTTTTACCCAGGTTCAACAATGGATGGCTAAAGCGACTTTTGCAGTCATACAACAGCAAAGTATGGATATATATAGTGGGTATAATGTTGGTGAGCAAATCAAAGGCATACAAGAGGCGGTTAACAAGGTATTGCAGAATGAAGGCTGGGCTGATTTTCACTACAGTATGCAGCATGAAGAATTAGCTATGAGCCATAAAGAGCTAGGTGTTTTACCTGTCAGCTTATTAAGTGATGGTGTACGAGCTATGGTATCAATGGTCGTAGATATGGCGTGGCGATGCACAAAACTAAATCCACATTTAGGTATTCATGCACAGGAAGAAACGGCTGGGATAGCATTTATTGATGAAATTGATATGCACCTTCATCCTGCATGGCAACAAACAATCATCGGTTCATTACAAGACGCTTTCCCTAAAATTCAATTTATTGTAACTACACATAGCCCGCAAGTGTTATCAACTGTTCCTGCTAAATGTATTCGTATTATTAAACATGGTATTAACCCCGAATCTAATTTAGCTGAGTCTTTCGTAGAACAGCCACAGCAACAAAGCTTAGGGGTAGCTAGTTCAGATGTAATGGCGCAATTGCAGGATGTTGACCCTATTCCAGATGTAGAGCCTGCTCGATGGTTAAAAGAGTACAAAACATTTATAGTACAAAACGAATTAGATAACAGTACAGCACACAAACTCAGAGCCGATATACTTGCCCATTTTGGTGAAAAACATCAAGCCTGGCTTGAATGTGAACGATTAATTCGTCTTCAAGCGATGAAAGCAAAGCTTCCTAGCCGGAAATCAATAAAGGGTAGCAATGCATAAACTAACACGAACGACACAGCCTCCAGCATGTTTAAAGAAGTATCAACAGGGTACAGATAATTGGAGTAGTGTCACGTCAGATGATAAAGATGACATCTGGATAAAGCTTGATGCAATGCAGCAGCATCGCTGTGCTTATTGTGAGGCCACAATAAAAACAGAAAGAGTAAACAGTAATTCACATATAGAACATTTTCGACAACGCAGAGCCCATAGCTATCCTCAAGGCACTTTTTTGTGGAGTAATATATTTGGCTCCTGCAACCGGCGAGACAGTTGTGGCAAGCATAAGGATGGCCTGCCACCTTACAAACACCAAGACCTAATCAAAATGGACGATGAAGACCCAGAGGATTTTCTTGAGTTCTTGCCCGATGGCAATGTCGTACCAATTAAAGGGTTAAGCGCTGTTGATAAGCATCGTGCCGAAGAAACTATTCGTATCTTTAATCTTAATGGGGCATTACGACAAATTCGAGAAACAGAGATAATAGGCTACGGTCAAACAGCGGCAGAGTTCGCAATATACGCCGCAGAATTTGATGAGGCAGAGTGGTTGCCACTGCTACAAGATGAACTGAGAAAAATAAAAGACCTGCCTTTTACCACAGCTATCAAGCACTTAATTTTGCCTGCTTAAAGCTGATATAGAGAATTTAATGACTAATACAACAGAACATAAAATTTACAGTCCCAAAAAACTGATCGAAGTAGCATTGCCGTTAGATGATATTAATGCTGCTGCTTCACGAGAAAAATCTATACGGCATGGTCATCCTAGTACCTTGCATTTATGGTGGGCACGACGGCCGTTAGCAGCTGCACGGGCAGTAATTTTTGCACAAATGGTCAATGACCCAGGTTATCAGCAAGGGGATGGCTTTAAATTTGGTGTGAATAAAAAAGAAGCCGAGATTAAGCGGGAAAAACTGTTTCAAATTATCCGTGAATTAGTGTTGTGGGAAAATACTAATAACGAAGAAGTGTTAAATCGCGCACGTGAAGCCATTAAAGAAAGCTGGCGTGAAACTTGTCATTTAAACCGTAAACACCCGCAAGCATCCGAGTTATTTAATCCTGAAAAATTACCTGCGTTTCATGATCCTTTTGCGGGAGGAGGCGCAATACCACTGGAAGCACAGCGTTTAGGCTTAGAAAGTTATGCCAGTGATTTAAATCCTGTGGCGGTGATGATCAATAAAGCCATGATTGAAATACCGCCTAAATTTGCAGGTCAAGCTCCGATTGGCCCTATTCCTGAAAGCGATAAACAAGATAAAAAGAAAGCCACTAAAAATGTTTTTGCCGAAGATTGGAGTGGAGCAAAAGGCTTGGCAGAAGATGTACGTCGCTATGGTTACTGGATGCGTGAACAGGCGTTTGAGCGCATTGGTCATTTATACCCAAAAGTGAAAATCACGGATAAAATGATTGCCGAACGCCCTGATTTAAAGCCTTATGCTGATGAGGAATTAACAGTGATTGCATGGTTATGGGCAAGAACCATTAAATGTCCAAATCCAGCTTGTGACTGTGAGATGCCTTTACTTTCATCTTTTGTTTTGTCATCAAAAAAGGGAAAAGAGAATTTTGTAAAGCCAATATTTAATGCTGGTAAAGTGACATTTGAGGTTACAAGCCAATTTGACTCATCACTAGGTGATGCTAAAAAAGGCTATAAAAAAGGCGTTTCAGGTATATTTGAATGTATAAATTGTAAAGCAGTAACAACTAGAAACTATACGGCAGAACAAGCGACCACAATAGGTTTAGGCACAATTCAAACTGCAATTGTATGTGAAGGAAAAAAAGGGCGTATATACCTTCCTGCTTCTTATTCTAGTCTACCTAAAAATATTCCTGAGGTAGATCAGGCTGGATTACGGATTGAAATGTCACCTAATCCTCGTGATGTATGGTGTCGAAATTTTGGGTTAACAACACCAGCAGAACTATTTTCTCCCCGCCAACTGGTTGCACTCACTGCTTTTTCTGACTTAGTGCAAGAAGCGCGTACTAAAGCCATTGCTGATGCGAAAGCGGCAGGTATGCCCGATGATGGATCAGGGATTGATGCAGGCGGTCAAGGTGCAACGGCTTATGGTGATGCGTTGGCAGTTTATTTGGGATTTGCAATTAATAAATTAGCTGATCGTGGATCAACTATTTGTTCATGGGATTCATCTCGAAGCAGTACAAGAAACACTTTTGGACGGCAGGCAATTCCAATGACATGGGATTTTGCAGAACCTAATCCCCTATCAGATTCAACAGGTAACTTTATGGGGGGAATTGGCTGGGCTAATAAGGTGCTTGGAAGGATGGACTCTGAAGTTGAGGGCTGTGTTTTTCAGCAAGATGCGGCAACGCAAAATATCAGTATTAATAAAGTCATCTCAACTGACCCGCCTTATTACGATAATATTGGTTATGCTGATTTATCCGATTTTTTCTATGTGTGGATGCGGCGCCCTTTAAAATCCATTTATCCTGATTTATTTGCCACTATGGCAGTACCAAAAGCAGAAGAATTGGTTGCGACACCTTACCGGCATGGTAGTAAGGAAAAAGCGGAAAAATTCTTTTTAGATGGTATGACACAAGCGATTCATAATCTGGCAGAAAAAGGTCACCCTGCTTTTCCTGTTTCCATTTATTACGCGTTTAAACAAGCTGAAACCAAAGAAGGTAGTACTGCAAGTACGGGTTGGGAAACCTTTTTAGAAGCGGTTATATCTGCGGGATTTTCTATTGATGGTACTTGGCCTATGCGTACTGAAATGGCTAATCGTATGATTAGCTCAGGTACGAATGCTTTAGCCTCATCAGTGGTGCTAGTTTGTAAAAAACGGCATATTGAAGCGGAATCTATTTCTCGCCGCGAATTTCAGCGTGAACTACGCGAACAGATGCCTGAAGCCTTAGAAGCGATGATTGGTGGTGAAACTGGCTCAACAGCCATTGCCCCTGTGGATTTAGCACAAGCGGCGATTGGCCCAGGGATGGCGATTTATTCCAAGTATGCGTCGGTGTTAAATCAAGATGGTTCAACGATGAGTGTACATGATTCTTTGATTTTAATTAACCGTGCGATTACCGATTATTTGAATCCTGATAGCGGCAATTTTGATGCAGAAACTTTGTTCTGTGATGATTGGTTTAGTCAATATGGCTGGAGTACAGGGCCGTTTGGTGAAGCCGATACCTTAGCGCGTGCAAAAGGTACTTCAGTGGACGGAGTACGCGATGCGGGTGTGATTTCATCGTCTGGGGGGAAAGTACAGTTAGTTAAATGGGCAGATTACCCAAGCGAGTGGAAGCCTAAAGCAAATGCAAAATTGTCTGTTTGGGAAGTGTGCCATCAATTCATTCGCGTCCTGAATCAACAAGGCGAAAGTGCAGCAGGTGAGTTATTAGCGGTTATGCCTGAACGCGGCGAGTCAGTTCGTCAATTGGCGTATCATTTATACACACTCTGCGAACGTAAAAAATGGGCTGAGGAAGCAAGAGCTTATAATGAATTAATCGGTTCATGGCATGCCATTATTGCCGCTTCTTATGAGGCTGGGCATACGGGTACACAAATGGACATGGACATGGGTATTTAGGGAGACTGCTGTGCATATTGAATCTATTCGTTTAAAAAATTTTAAAAGTTTTCAAGATACTGAGATGAATAAAATCCCAAGATTTTGCGTCATTGTTGGTGCTAATGGCAGTGGTAAATCGACTTTATTTAGTGTATTTGAATTTTTACGTGAAGCATTGGCTAGTAACATTTATAAGGCCTTGGTTAAATTAGGTGGTAGTAATGGTTTTCATGAAGTGCGTAGTCGTGGTGCGGATGGAAATATTGAAATTGAGCTTAAATTTCGTGAAACTGAATCATCACCATTAATCACTTATTTTTTATCTGTTGGTGAGCAGGATGGACGGCCTATTGTCGAACGTGAAATTCTTAAATATCGGCGAGGAAGTGGTGGTCAACCTTGGCATTTTTTGGATTTTTCCAAGGGTAAAGGTGAAGCGGTAACAAATGAAATAGACAATGTTACTGATATAAAGCAATTAAACCGTGAGCAACAAACACTACGCTCACCTGATATTTTGGCTGTTAAAGGATTGGCGCAGTTTGAGAGATTTCCAGCTGTAATGGCTCTCGGTACTTTGATAGAAAACTGGCATATTTCTGATTTTCATATTAGTCGAGCGAGGCCAGAACAGGATGCTGGTTACGCTGAGCAGCTTTCCAGAGAAGGAGAAAATTTATCATTAGTTACCGAGTACTTGTATTCGCGTCACCCCCAAATTTTTCAGGAAATTTTAAATAAGTTAACAGAAAGAATTCCTGGTATTACTTCGGTAGAGCCTAAAATCACGGAGGAAGGTCGAGTTTTATTGCGTTTTCAGGATGGAGCATTTGAAGATCCATTTTTAGCTCGTTATGTCTCAGATGGTACGATTAAAATGTTTGCTTACCTCATCTTATTATATGATCCTACCCCACACCCACTGTTATGTGTGGAGGAGCCAGAAAATCAACTTTATCCTAATTTGCTTTGGGAGTTAGCTGAGGAGTTTAGAGCTTATGCTGAGCGAGGTGGGCAGGTATTTGTCTCTAGTCATTCCCCTGATTTTTTAAATGCGGTAAAGCTCGAAGAGGTCTATTGGTTAGTCAAAGACAAAGGGCGGACAAGTATTAAGCGTGCACAAGATGATCAGCAGGTAGCGGCCTTTATTGCTGAGGGTGATCAAATGGGCTACCTTTGGAAAGAAGGTTTTTTTCAGGGAGCAAATCCCTAATGAAGCAGCTTGTGTTCTTTTTGGAAGAGCCATCTGCACGTGAAATGTTGAAAGGCTTGCTTCCCCAAATATTACCGGCGGATGTTACTCCTGTGTTTGTCGTATTTGAAGGAAAACAGGATTTAGAAAAGCGATTGCCAATGCGCTTAAAAGCATGGCTATACCCCGATGCACAGTTTATTGTATTACGTGACCAAGATAGCGGTGATTGCTTGGTTATTAAACAAAACTTGCTTCAAAAATGTATTGATTCCGGTAAGCCTGACGCTATGGTGAGAGTTGCTTGCCATGAATTAGAATCATTTTATTTAGGTGACTTAAAGGCTGTTTCTATGGCTATTGGCCCAGAAAATATTGGTAAGCTACAGAATAAAACTAAGTTTCGTGATCCTGATAAACTTGCTAATGCATCTGAAGAACTAAAAAAACTTGTTCCAAAATACCAAAAAGTTGCAGGGTCGCGTGCTATTGGCCCTTTACTCGATATTAACAATAACCAGTCGAAAAGCTTTAATGCTTTGATAACAGGAATACAGAAACTAATAGGAAAATCGGCATGAGCCTAAAACCTTGGCGTGAAATTGCTCGCCCTCACAAAGATGTATTAGAAGGGACTTTTAAGCAATCTGAATTTGCGGCTGATATTTCGCAAGTAGCTTCTGGGACAGCTACAGCTGAATACCAAGATGCGGAAAAGTTTTTTGCACGAACGTTTATTACCGAAGGCATGCGGTTATTGTTAATATCCGTTGCTCAGCGTTTATCAGGTCAAGGTGGAGATCCTGTTATTCAATTACAAACCGCTTTTGGTGGGGGTAAGACCCATACTATGCTGGCGGTCTTACATTTGGCTTCACGCCAGGTTAGCACTAATAAATTAGAAGGCATTCCTCCACTACTTGATCAAGCGGGTATTCGCGAGTTACCTACGGCAAAAGTGGCAGTGATAGATGGGATTAAGTTATCACCAAGTCAACCACAACAGCACGGCAGTATTACTGCTAATACTTTATGGGGTGAATTGGCTTGGCAGTTATTAGGTGAAGAGGGGTATGCCTTAGTTGCTGATAGTGATGCAGATGGCACTTCACCAGGTAAAGAGGTGATACGTCAGTTAATTGAACGAGCTGCGCCATGTGTCATTTTAATTGATGAGTTAGTGGCTTTTATACGCCAGTTAGAGCTTGGTAAGCAGTTTAAAGCGGGGACGTTTGATAGCAATATGTCTTTTATTCAAGCCTTAACCGAGGCAATGAAAGCAGTGCCTAATGCGATATTACTGGCTTCTTTGCCTGAGTCGGAGCTGGAGGTCGGTGGCACTATGGGGCAGAGAGCATTAAATTCTTTAGAAAAGTATTTTGCACGTGTGGAGTCCGTGTGGAAGCCAGTGGCAAGTACTGAGGCATTTGAGATTGTGCGGCGGCGTTTATTTGAGTCTGCGGGTGAACGAGCAGAGGTAGAGGGAATTTGTCGGCAATTTTCTGATTTTTACCGTGCTCACAGTGCTAAGTTTCCTGTAGAAACGCAGTCTAATGTGTATTTTGAGCGTTTGTGTCAGTCTTACCCAATTCATCCTGAAATATTTGATCGCTTGTATGAGGATTGGTCAACATTAGATAAGTTTCAGCGTACTCGTGGTGTGTTGCAGTATATGGCTATTGTGATTCATCATTTATGGGTTACTGATAATCCAGATGCGCTGATTATGCCTGGCTCTATTGCATTAGATGATAGTAATGTTCGTAATAAAAGCATTCATTATTTACCACAAGGATGGGAGCCAGTTTTAGAAAAAGAAGTCGATGGTCTTCGTTCTGAGCCCTACAGCATAGACAGTTACGATCTACGTTTTGGTAGCGTTCAAGCCGCTCGCCGCGCTATGAGAACCATTTTTTTAGGTAGTGCTCCAGCGGTTTCTGATCAGGTTGTAAAAGGTTTAGAGGTTGAACGTATTTTGTTGGGTAGTGTGCAGCCACAACAAACGATTGGTATTTTTGAAGATGTCTTAAAACGGTTACGAGACAATTTGCATTATCTTTATGTTGAGCAAGACCGATTTTGGCTGGATACCAAGCCTAATTTACGTCGTGAAATGGAAAGTCGTAAGCAAAATATTAATGAATTAGAAGCCTTACAGCCCTTATTAAAAGAGCGTGTTTCCCGTATTTTTGGACGTAACCATTGCTTTGCGGGTATTCATGTTTTTACCCCGTCAATTGATGTGCCAGATGATTTTGCAACGGGACCTCGCTTAGTCGTATTGCCAACTAATGCTGCTTTTAGCCGAGGTGATGGCAAGCTGGCGTATCAATCGGCAGAAGAAATTTTGCGTAAACGAGGCGAACAACCTAGACAAAAGCAAAACCGGCTTATTTTTCTGGCTGCGGATTATGATGTGGTAAGTCGCTTAAAAGAAGCGGGTAGAATATTTTTGGCCTGGAAGAGTATTGTTGCCGATGTTAGCGATGGGAAGATGGATTTAACGATATCGCTTTCTAAGCAAGCAAAACGTAATGCTGATGCCGCTGAGCAGCATTTACAGCAAATCGTGCGTGAGGCATATAAATGGCTCATTTGCCCAATGGAAAACTTTGTACGTGGTAAGCCAGAGCTTGAGTGGGAAGCTGTTTCTATCTCACCTGCAGCTCAAAACTTGGTAGTTGAAATAGAAAAAACTTTACGCGAAGAAGAGTGGTTGATTTTCGAGTGGAGTCCAATTCATCTGCGTAATACATTAAAACAATGGTATCTAAAAGAAGGTGTCAGCGATATAAGTGCATTAAAAGTTTGGCAAGATTGTTGTCACTATTTGTATTTGCCTCGATTAGTGAATGATCAAGTTTTTACCAATGCGATTAATCAAGGCATTAATAGTGAGGATTATTTTGCTTATGCCTCTGGTAAAGAAGAGGATCGCTATTTAGGGTTTACTTTTGGTGATGGGGGGATGCTATTTCTAGATGACGCTTCATTATTAATTGATCGTGATGCAGCTGCAGAGTATAGAGAAAGAACAACAAAACCAAAACCAGCTCCAGAGGTTATACCAACAATAGAAGCGGGAAAGACGCCAGCTGTAGGAGTATCTCCTTCAGTAGTGCCACAAGTTGATATAGCTCAGCCATTAGTTCAATCGGAAATAAAAAAACAGTTCTATGGCAACATAGATCTCGATCCAGTGAGGGCAAAAATGGATTTTGCTACCATTGTAGACGAGGTTGTTCAGCAATTTACATCGAAACTGGGAGTAGAGGTTTCAATCTCGATTGAGATTCAAGCTAATTTAAAAGATGGATTTGATGAGGCATTACAGCGTACTATTAAAGAGAATTGTAATGTGTTGAAGTTTAACCAGTCTGAGTTCGAGAAAGAGTAGGGTAGTTAATAGGTTAACTTTATTTGGCGTTTGTATGTAAGGGGGAGATTGTATGGTTACTATTTTTTCAGTTCTTACTTTATTTATTGTGGTCTATTTATTATATCAAATAGCATTACCTTTCTTTTTGGCCTTTTTTACTATTTTATTTGGTGACTCGGGTGATGACCAATCAAAATAGTAAGTTATAAATTATAAGCTGTTGTTGGGGCGTTGAGATTCAAGCACTATGGGTTGAAAGCCCATAGTTTTTATTGGTAATGGAAGTAGCAAGGTGGCTCACCTGTCACCTTGCTTGGCTTTCTAGTCATACTACAAACTCTGTAATTTTCTTAATGCCTTCTTCTGCTGTCTCTCATCTCTTAAGTCATAACGTGCGGTGGTTTGTATGTCAGAATGCCCAGCTAGTTGTCGTGCGGTGTTTATGTCTATGCCTGCTTCAAGTAAATGAGTTACAAATGTACGCCTTAGATCATGAGGTCTACAGGGCTCTATTTTGGCTTGTTCTGCTCGTTGTCTAATGATGCCGTATATGCTTTGGCTGGATATTTTGCGGTATTGGATGCTGTTTGATTTGGTGACGGGGTTAAATAATGCACCTGCTTCTGTTCCTCTAACATTGAGCCATTTTCTTATTATTTGTCGACTTTCAGTATTGATATAGGCAGTTCGCTGTTTGTTGCCTTTTCCTGCTTGGATATTGAGTTGTCCATTTCGGGTGTTGTAATCATCGAGTGTGATATTGACTACTTCTGAGCGTCTAATGCCACTGGCTAGCATAGTGGCGATAATGGCTTGGTCTCGCTTACCTGCCGTGGTTTTGTCTTTTTCACAGGCTCGGTAGATTTTTTTAATTTCTTGCTTGCTTAGGCTTCTACCACTGGGGAGTCGTTTACCTCGAACGCGTTTAATGTCATTGAGTAATAGGAGTTGATCGGCACTGATGAGTTTTAGGTTGAAGCAGGCTTTCATCACCCCTTTTAAGGCTGAGAGCGTGAGGTTAATGGTATTGGCTGATTTTTGTTGCTCTTGCAGGGTATTTCTTATACTGGCTAGGTGTTGGTATTCAATAATGCTCCAGGGCATGACTTCGAGTTCTCCTTCAAAATCTAGTATGCCTGAGGCTGTTTTCAGTAGGCTTTTTACTGAGCGCCTACCTGTGGGGACTAATCCCTGTAGGTAGAGGGTAACGGGGTCTGTTTGCTGCTCGTTTATGATTTTAAAATAATGCTGTAGGTGTTTTTGTAACTGATCTTCAGTCATTATTGTCTCCTTGTTGAAACCAGTTTAATACCGCTTCTTTTGTGGCTGGGCTAACTCTGTTGT
>ENA-OSET01003458-OSET01003458.1-sediment-metagenome-genome-assembly--contig:-NODE-3458-length-14475-cov-3.543964_pt1 | contig 14475 bp, 12 predicted proteins | sample MGYA00237882_ERZ534229 | MGnify/ENA primary metagenome ERZ534229 (study PRJEB26408, sample SAMN06266212) | sediment metagenome | isolation source: Hudson Canyon methane seep mesocosm | place... | reverse complement strand
CGAACCATCCTCATGGCGTAAAGCGTTAATTTTGGGGGTGTCTAAACGAATGGTTCCAAGGGAAAGGTCTTGCTGGGCTAAATCAAATTCAATGGGGCCGATGCTCAAGGCGTTTAGTTGTAAAAAATTTGTTTCTTGTTCGCTGGGAGCCAGTTCAATTTCTTCAACCGATAATTGTACTTTTTTGATTAAAAGCTGTGTATTTGAATCAACTATTTGGGTGTCATAGTTGCCTGCTATTGATATACGCGCATTATTGAGCCAGTAAGGGGAGTGGGGTTTAACATAGTGCCAAAAGGTTTTTGACTGGATATTCTTAAGTACTATATGACCTTTAGATTGAAAGGGCGCTATGCCTATTTGGCCTTGCCAATTAATTTGTTGATTTTCACCAAGTGAAATGGCTAATGAATAGTCACCGCCTTCGTTATGCTGTGTGGAGAAGTCTTGCAATTTTAGTCCGAGAGGCTTCAAGGAGAGTTTGAATGTTTCACCCAAACTTTTGTCTGTAATATTAATTTGACCTTCAGAAATGGTGATAAGGCCAAAAAATAAAGCCACCAACTCTGATGCCTCTTCAGGCTCTTTTTGTATACTATTGTCACCTTGTGAGGCGAAGTCGCGTTGGAAATTTGTTTGGCCTTGTTCATCAATTAATAAATTAATCAGTGGTGTTTTCAGGCTGATTTCATCAAATGAAATGGTGCCTGTTAATGAATGTAATGCATTGAAGTTAAGGAAAAAATTCTCAAAACCAATAACCGTCTTATTGTTATTATTTTTAAATTCTGCCTGAGAGAGTTTCAGAGACAGCGCATAAGGGTTAAATACGATATCTTCAATATTGACTTCCCAGTTTGCGGTGTCTTTGAGTACACTGCTAAGCTGACTTTGCACAATTAGAGGTACGCCAAGCCAGCCGAAAAGACTATATGTGGTGAATAAAAATAACAGCCAGAAGCGCGTTGAGCGAAACCAAAGTGTTGGGTTGGCCGTTTTACTTGAGCTGTTTGTAGTCAAAGGAAGTCTCACTATTTTTTTGAATCAAGGCATTCATTATAGGTGAACATCAGAAGGAGTAAATCTAATGTCGAACACTCAAAGCGAAAATATTCAACGCCCTTGTTCATGGTGTGGTGATGATGAACTATACAGGAAGTACCATGATCAGGTTTGGGGACAGCCACGCTGGGATAGCCAGGACTTATTTGCCAAACTTTGTTTGGATGGCCAACAAGCAGGTTTAAGCTGGATTACTATTTTAAGAAAAGAAAAAAGTTATTATGAGGCTTATGATTACTTTGAACCTGAAAAAATTATTCAATACGATCAGGCTAAAATTGATGCCCTAATGCAGAACTCGGGTATTGTACGCAATAAACTGAAAGTCCACTCAGTCATTAAAAACGCCAAAGGTTATTTGAATATCGAAACCGATGAAGGCCCCTTTTCGGAATTTATTTGGTCCTTTGTTGGTGGTAAGCCGGTTCAAAATTGCTGGGAAAAAATGGATGATGTACCCGTATCAACTCCTGAATCCGAAGCCATGTCCAAAGCACTCAAAAAAAGAGGTTTTAGCTTTGTAGGCCCGACAATTTGTTATGCTTTTATGCAAGCCGTTGGCATGGTGAATGACCACTTGATAAACTGCCCCCAATGGTCTGAATGTAAACGGTCTGAACAGTAGGTGGGCTGAATAGTAAGGTGGGCTGAATATCAGTCTTCAAATTAAAGGAATAAATTATGATTAATGGACGTTGTTTGTGTGGAAAAGTTAGTTATCAATACCTGGGTGAAATAGAAGAAATGGCCTTGTGCCATTGCTCTCAGTGTCGCAAAGCACAAGGCGGGGCATTTGCGACCAATAGTCCTGTAGATGCGAGTAAACTGAGTTTTACTGGCATGGAATATATTAAAGAGTTTGCGACTAGTGATGTAAAAGTAAGGGCTTTTTGTTCAAATTGTGGCAGCCCTATTTACAGTGCCAGAACAGACCTACCGAATATTAAGCGCTTACGAATAGGGAGTGTTGATACGCCTTTTACTTGCGAAAATAAATATCACATTTACGCAGATTCAAAAGCTTCCTGGCATGAGATTAGTGATGAGTACCCGCAGTTTAGTGAATTAAAGGTTGTTTAAAGGCCTTCCACCCCATGTTATTCCCGAGGTTACCTCAACGGGAATCTGTTTTCTTCAAGGTCACAAGGGCTACATCTCGATTAAAACTATGGATACTGGCTCAAAAGACTGTCTGAATGACAACGAGTACTAGGCTACTGGTATGACAATGGAAGGTGTAGGTAGATTTGTAAGGTGGACTTAGTCCACCCACTACAATTTATGTTCTATTTTTAAAGGTTTTCGCTTCTTGTCCCTTCGTGCCCTGGCTAATAGCGGCTCGTTGGTTATAACGACCAATGAGTTTTCGTTGCAATTTAGTTTCCCAGTTTAATGCTTGTTTAATCGTACTTAACCAGGTTTTATTAAAAAGCTGTTTTGTACTGGCAATGGCATCGGGTGAGCGTTGTTTGATTTGTTCGGCAAATTTGATTGCTTCTCTCATAGGGTCATCAAATACATGGGTGACTAAGCCGAGTTGCTTTGCCTCTTCACCTTTAAATATACGCGCTGTCATGGCCAGTTCTTTAATGATGTCTATATTTGCGAGTTCTCTTAGTGTAATCGTACCGCCCATATCAGGAATTAGTCCCCATTTGGACTCCATGATTGAGAATTCGCAATCAGGTGTGGTATAGCGAAAATCAGCACCCAATGCGATTTGGAAACCGCCTCCCCAGCACTTGCCGTGTGTCACGGCAATCACCGGTACCGGGATATCTCGCCATAAAAAGCTAACGTCTTGAGCTAAATTAGCAATTTTGGTACCTGGTTTGACTAAGAGTTTGACCGCCGCTAGGGGGTTTTTAAACATGCTTTTGACGTCTAGACCTGAACAAAATGCTGCACCATCACCAGAAAGGATAATCGCCCTAATTTCTTTGTTCTTTTTTAATTGCTTAGTCGTTTTTACAATCGCCTCAAACATCGGCATATCCAAGGCATTCAATTTGTCAGCTCGATTGAGTTTAACGAAGGCAATTTTGTCTTTAATTATTACGGTAACTCGAGCCATGTCTGATTGTTTGTTTTTTGTCATGTTACGCATTCCTAAGTAAGAAAGGCCTTTCATGGCCAATAAAAATGTTATCGAGAATTTGTGATTCTCTTTGTGTTAGTGTGCCCATTAACTCTTTAACGCCTTTCATGCTATGAAATGAACCGAAACCTCTCATAATAAAAGCATGAAGTTCACTTAACCCTGCCATTTCAGCCGGTGTTTCGGTTATTTTTAATGAAAAATTGATGATTGAACTTCGGGCATACTTATCGAGCTTTTCCCCTAGCTTAGAGGTTAATTTGATTTGATGAGCGCGTTGAATTTGATTATTGCAGTGTCGATAGGCTTCGCAATAATTTTGCTCACTGATGTCTACATAGTTAAGTTTATGGAATAACGTTCTTGCAAGTTCATGGTCTAATTTTTGGGTCAGTAAGTTTAATTCGACTAATAAACTGACGGTATCAATAACGGCACTGGGGAGCAGCTTGATCATTTTGGGGAAAATACGTTCTAGGTCCCTGTCTCGGCCAGAAAAATCCTGTACGGAATAAAGTTCGTCAAATAGAAACTTCAAACCTTGCGTGTAGTTTGGTGCGTTATAGAGGTCTTGATGGGTATGCTTTAGGCGTTCACTTTGCCAGTGAGTCAGTTGGATAAGTTCCTGGGATAGCGTATGTTGCTGTTTTTCAATTTGAAAATCATGGTAAGCCAGCATTACCTCTTTTAATTTCAGAGTAGTTTTACTGGATGTTTTGGTATTCTGAATTTTATCTCGGGACATACGTAGGTAATTTGGTTCCAGTCGAAAAACGATAAGACCCAATTTTATTAAAAAGTAGCTGAATTCGCGAGATGTATTTTTAGAAGTTTATTTATTAGGACTTTGCGGCATAAGGTTGCAAAGTCCTATTTTGATAAAAAGTGCAGCTTAAATTTACGCGAAAGCTGCAAATCTTCGTTCTTTTGAAACTCGACTTTTACTTTTTTTTACGGTTTCAGCCTCCTTTCCTGACGGAATGGTATGCATGGCAGGAATCCATTTTTGGTCATCGAGTGTAATAAAGTGGCTCATAGCATCAGTTTCAATAATGCGTACCGAATTAGGACTATGTTGTGCACTTTTAAGCATTAATTCCTTGTCTAGGATGCGGTCCATTTTAGGGATCAGAAAGGTGCCGTGTTTGATGAGTTCGTAAACGGAATGATCGGCTCTGTCCATCCATTCAAATAGATTTTCAATATTACGTACGATGGTTAAATGATCTTTTGTAGCACTGAACATTTTGTTTAATAGCTGTTTTTTGCGTTTATTCATTTTACCAAAAAACATCTGGCCATAAGATGAGGACGGTGTGCTATTAATAAAACGGATAATCCAAGGCCACATACCATGACTAACCGGGTCTAACAAAGCAGACACTAAAGGGTGAGTCTTACCACCAGGAAGGGCAGGGGCCTCAAGAATTAGTTCAACATTTTCATATAATTCAGGTCTAAAGCTTAATGCTTGTAAAATGACAGCACCGCCACGAGAGTGACCATGAATACGAATGTTGTTGGTGCTAGGTAAATTTTCCAATGTTTGATTCAGGATACTTGCATCATACTCGATGGTGCCTTCGAGGTATTTAATTGGAATTTCCCAATCGGCAGGTTCGGGCATTGGACCGCTAACAGGAACGTGATAATTGCTGCAGGTTAATAGAATTAGTTCAGTGGATGATTCTTGGTATAGTTGAGTAAAATAGCAATGGTTTTCTAAAAAACCATGCACGCCAATCACCGTATGTTTTGCTTCGCCACTATGGCTACGAACACTGACAGCGCCTTTACCCACGGTAAATACTTTGCCAGAAAACATTTCGGTGTAGCTTTGCTCAATCGGCTTGATTAGCTTTCTTGCGTGAATAGCTTGCACAATCAATATTCCTCATACCAGGGCAACTCAAGAAATGCAGGGTTGCCTTTATTTTAATAACCGCCAACAATTTATCGTTTTGTGGCTATATTTGTCTTATCTTGACGATTGCTTTTTACAGTATTGCAACTTTATTTAGACAAATGTTAGATTATCTTTCATTAAGTATACGCGGCTATGGGTACAATGGAATGAACAAATGAACAAATATTGATCAAACTTTAAGTGTTGTACTAACAAGCGTATGTAAACGATTGAATTAATTATGGCAGACCCTGATAAAAACCGATGTTAAGAATTGTAATTAATGTTACTTTTTGCAACATCTCTGTAAGGTCTCGATGTTAAAATTTTGTGGATACAGTAGTATTCATTGTCTTAACTGCTATATTTATGGTTTTATGCAGTTCTGAGATCCTGAAAGAAAAAACTAAAAATAATTATAAAGGAGATTGGCGTGAAAGATACTGCCAGAAAACCATTGAACGGCGCTGATATTGCTTGGCTGAGAATGGATTCACCCTGCAATTTGATGATCATTAACGCCATGCTGATCACTGAACGCATGGATTTTTCAGATTTTAGAAACACCATTGTCAACCGATTTCTATCCTTTTCTCGTTTTCTGAAGCGTCCGGTGATGTCTTCCGGGAAGTACTACTGGGAAGATGACCCCTACTTTGATGTTGATAACCACGTAAAAAAAGTAGCCCTGCCAGGGGCAGCTGATAAAAAAATACTGCAATATTATCTCGCCGACCTGGTGAGTGTGCCTTTTGATGAAAGCAAACCTTTGTGGCAAATCCTATTTGTTGAAAACTATAAAGGCGGCAATGCCGTTATATTAAGGGTCCATCATTGTTATGCAGATGGTTTGGCGCTTATTTCAGTGTTTAACTCTATTACCGATGCCAGTTCAAATATTAAGCCTTTGCCGTGCAATGCACCTAAACAAGAGAGCTTTTCAGATGAAGTGATGAACTCGGTTAAAAATATGAATTACGAGTGGCCGCGTTATCAGCAAGCGCTTGAATCTGCCGCTGTTAAGGCTGACAAGTATAAAAGCTTTGCTAAGAAAGTCTCAACCGACGGCATTTCTATTTTAAAAAGTCAGGATGTACTTAAGGAATTTATTGGTGATGGGGTACGCGCTGCAGCAGAGTTAGCACAATTAGCCATCATGCCTTCTGACCCAAAAGAGGTGTTTAAAGGTCGCCTAGGGGTAAGAAAAACCTGTGCCTGGTCCGAGCCCTTAAATTTCGATAAATTTCATGGTATTGCAAAGGTGATTGGCTGCAAGATTAATGATTTGCTGCTTTCTTGTGTTGCTGGTGCTTTTCGGGAAGAGCTTATTGCTGCAGGAAAAGACGTTGATGGTGAAAACAGACATATCACCCTGCCGGTTAATATTCGTTCTGAAAGTGAAATGGATGCAGGGGGGGTACCCGAAGAACTAGGTAACTATTTTGGCACTGTTTTTGTTTCATTGCCTGTTGATATTGAAAATCCTTTAGAGCGTGTCTATAAAATTAAACACGATATGATTGCTTTAAAACAGTCTCTTCAACCGGCCTTATCGTATGGTATTCTATATGCAGCAGGTCTGATGCCAACAGGCGTTCAAAAGACCATACTGGAAAGTTTTGGTAATAAAACGAGTGCCGTTTTATCAAATGTACCTGGCCCCAGAAAGCCGAGGTATATTGCAGGAGCGCGTATACAAGAGCAGATGTTCTGGGTGCCTCAAACGGGGGATTTGGGCTTGGGTTTGAGTATTATTAGTTATGCGGGTCAAATTCAGTTTGGCTTGGTAGGTGATGCTGGTTTATTCCCTTCACCTGAGCGTATTATTAATCGCTTTGTGACACAAATAGACCTGCATCGTACAGATATTGTAGCGAGTTATATTGAGGATCTGGTGCAGCCAACCATGGCGTCTTGATGTTTCATCAATTCAGGTTAAATATACTTGCTTCACGCTAGTTATTAATGATTGAATTCGCACCTTTGTTGGCTTGTTCGTTAATGGCCGATTATTTCATTTAATAACAGGTGTTTCTCTAATGGAAAAAAATCAAGTACCCCTCTCGGATAAACTCAACCTTGAAACGGCTAGAGCACCATGGCGAGAACTGCAAACTTTTTTTGCTAGCGGTTTGGTTTTACATGTAAAAGCCAGTCAGGATTTACTTGTAGTTGCGGAGCAGCTTTCTGCTGATAATGCTGCTTTATTTCAACAGTGGCTTAGCGACAAAACAGTACAAAAAGTAAGTGACGAGCAAGCCTTGGCTTGGTATGAGGCTGATGTGCAATTATGGACTTTAGTGATCAAACCTTGGATTTTGGTACAAGAGGAAAATGCTTGATCTTTTAATGTAAGTAGGCAGATAGATTCCAAAAACAAACGAGCCTAGTTGGTCAAGCTTCTTGCTTAGAGCGTAAAAACATTCCTAGTACCATGGCGACTACAAATAATAACGTCTCCCCGTGTAAATGTGCTAATGATGCAATAGCTGGCCCTGGGCAGTAGCCATAAAGTCCCCAACCAATACCAAAAAGGATAGAACCCAGAACTAGATTTTTATCAATGGCTGTAGTTCTTGGTAGAATGAAAAGATTTCCCCAAAATGGCATGGGTCTTTTTAATACAAAGCGGTAGCAAATCATGGTGATCCCCACGCCTCCACCCATGACGAACATTAAAGTAGGGTCCCATTGGCCGAATAAGTCCAGAAAACCGAGCACTTTGTTTTGGTCTGTCATGCCTGAAATAGATAAACCTACCCCAAAGAGCGCACCACAAATTAGATAACAGAAAAGAGGCATAAGACCGAAGCTTTTAGTTGTCACACTTTTATTCTTTTTCATAGTACGTGTCTCATAAAGTAAACCGTCACGATTCCGGTGACCATAAAAATACAAGTGGCAGCAATTGACCTTGTGGAAAAGCGGCTAATGCCGCAGATGCCATGACCACTGGTGCAGCCACTACCTAATTTCGTTCCATAACCAACAAGCAAGCCAGCTAAAACAATAATGAAAGTATTTCTGTCGATAGGACTAGGTTCAATACCTGTTATATAAGTTATACCGAAGGTGCCTAATACCATGCCGCTCAAGAAGAGTCCGCTGGATGAAAAGTTACTACGGCTATCTTGAACAAAATTCCAAATAAGCCCGCTAATGCCAGCAATTCGACCATAAAAAAGCATCATCAAGCTGGCAGAAAGACCAATAACGGCACCTCCGACCAAAGCTACTACATAATCATGCATGGTTTGTTTCTCCATTTAAGAACAAAAAATTATTTCAATGTTTTTAGTATCTTGATTGAGTGGTCGCCACTTACAGAGTAAGTCACGGATACGCCTTCTTTTTTGGGTTTTGGCCAATTGAGCGTTTCTAATAAAGCGTAAAAAACTTCAAACTAGACTTCAGCAAATCGCTGAAGTTCTTTTATAAATTTAAATGGCTGATCTATTAAGGGAGTATGGCCACTATTATTAAAAGCAATGACTTCGCAGTTTTTTGTATGGTCGGCAATTCTTAATTGTCCTCCACATGGGTACATCTCAGATTTTATACCGACGAGTAGTGATACGGGAGTATTCAGTTTTTCAAAGGTGGCAAGCATATTGTAATCTTGCTCAATATACGATTTAAGACAGTAAATATAGGCTGACCAGTTTTCAACAGGCATTAAGGTTTTAATGAGCCTCTCATTGGTGCAGATCTTTTTCGCAAGTGATTTGTGGAGCGGGCGGGATAAAGCTGACACAAAAAAATCACCTAGGTCTTGCCAGAGCATTTGCCTAAGCTTTTTAGGAAGTTGAGAGTAAGGTGTATGAGTCTTAATGAAAGGCATTAAGTCATTAACCAATTGCTCTGCTTTTTTAAGTCTCACCTGATTGTCGTGCCCGAAAATACCCCACGACCATTCGTCATTGTTTAAGGTTCGTGGGCTTTGATCGATATGCATATATGCAGTAACTTTATCGTCACCATAATTTTGCTGGTATTGAAGTGCAGCAAAAGCCCCCATCGATATGCCTGCTAGCTTGAAGTGGTCAAGGCGAAAATACTCAACGAGATCAGCTAGGTCATCCGCATAATTGCTAATAACGCAGTTTTGGTTATGAGAGCTACAGTGGGAATGACCAAAACCTCGCAAGTCAGGAATAATGAAACGATATTTTTTGCTAAGTGGAAGTGCAAAAGGCAGCCAGTGTATCGACTGCATCCCAAAACCATGGAGTAGTATGATAGGGGTATCACCCTTGCCGACTTCTCTTATGTGGACGCTGTGTCCATCGCGCATCGTGATGTTTGGCATATTATTGTTATATTCATTTATTAGTTTTTATTAGAGTGCTTCCTTAATGCTAGTTTAATCATGGCTTTATGTCTTTGTCACGCAATCCTTTTGTTTAGAATGCAAAATATTACATTGATATACATAAAGTTACAGTGATGATTGGATCGTGTGCAATACTTTTAAGTTAATCATTAATTTTTAGGCGTAAGCTTGTAAAAGTACTACTAGGGTCTTGTACATGTGTAAATATGATGAAATGAATGCTTGGCATAAGTTCAAAATTAAAGCTTTAGGGAAGGTTGTGATGATGTTGGTTATCTCAACTTCTGCATTTGCGACTAGTCATTTAAGTGGGCGATTAGATACTCCTTCAAAAGTTTATGCCAATGTTTCAAATTCGTTATTTGTAAGTATTGAAAGAGTTGGTGGGCGCTTACTTTCTGTTGGGGAGCGAGGGTTGATAGCCTATTCTGATGATCAGGGAAAAACTTGGGTGCAAGCTAAGGTTCCTGTTTCTAATGCATTAACAGCTTTACACTTTATAGACTCAAAAAAAGGTTGGGCTGTAGGGCATGGTGGCGTAATTTTGCACTCAAAAAATGGTGGGCAGACTTGGGTAAAGCAGTTTGATGGTAATCTGGCAAACCAATTAATTCTTGAAAAAATCAAACAGAAAATAGGCGCGTTAAAGCAAGCGTATGATACAGCAGATGAATTAGCACAAGAGGACTTGCTCTATGAAATTGAAGATGCGGAGTTTTCCTTATCTGATGCCGAGTTTGATATGAAAATGGGGCCTGCAAATCCATTTTTGGATGTTTGGTTTGAAAATGATCAAATCGGTTATGTTATCGGAGCTTATGGTTTTTTCTTTATCACGCATGATGGAGGGGAAACATGGACTTATGCCGCAGATCGCCTAGATAATATTGATCGATATCATTTAAATGCGATCCAAAAAATTAAAGATGGTGCCTTGGTGATAGCTGGGGAGGCAGGAACCTTGTTTGCCTCTTTTGATCAAGGAGTCTCATGGGAAACTTTATACGGGCCTTACCAAGGTTCATTTTTTGGTATTCAACCTACGCAAAACGCAGGTGAGGTCTTGATTTATGGTTTGAGAGGAAACATCTTTAAATCTAGTGATAATTGCCAAAGTTGGGAGCAAATAGAAAGTCCTGTTAGTACCAGTTTGGCAGGGTCAAGCCTAAGTGATGAAGGTTTGATTACCTTGGTTGGTTTTTCAGGCACTGTTCTGACAAGTAAAGATAATGGTCAGAGTTTTGCTATGCATGAACGTCTTAGTCTAGATGCCTATAATGCAGTTGAAACTTTAAATGGACGCGACTTGGTGATTGCCAGTGATAACGGTATAAAGTTGCAATAAATCAACTCCTACTCAGTAGTAAGCGCCCCACCAAAATGAAAACTTTAGTCTATACTTTTTAAAATAATGACATCCTCGACAGTCAGGCGTTTTATTACTTGGCTGCACACTTACATAAAAAGAAAATTATGGAACATAGTTCAGATAAATTAAGCGTCAAACTGGCAGAGCCCTTCATTGAGCGTTTGGTATTTAATAACCGCATTGTGGTGCTAGTTTTATTTCTATTGGTGACTATTTTCCTTTCGTTTCAAGCCAGTAAAGTAAAACCTGATGCCAGTCTTGAGCGGATGATACCTCTTGAGCACCCTTATATTGTTAATTTCCTTGAACATAAAAGTGATCTGGAAAATCTAGCAAATTTTATTCGTATTTCAGTTGAAGCTAAGCAAGGCGATATATTTTCAGCGGATTATATGAAAGCTCTGGAAAAAATCAGTGATGAAGTGTTTTATTTGCCGGGTGTTGACCGGACTGGTTTAAAGTCTCTTTGGACCCCTAATGTTCGCTGGGTTGAAGTGACTGAACAAGGCTTTCAAGGAGGGACGGTGATACCCAATACCTATGACGGTAGTCATGAGAGCTTGGATGAATTGCGTCAGAACATTCTAAAATCTGGTGAAGTGGGCCGATTAGTCGCAAATAACTTTAAATCAACCATCGTTTACGTACCATTATTAGAAAAGAATCATGAAACAGGCGAGTCATTAGATTATTTAGAATTTTCCTTGCTATTAGAGGAAAAAATTCGGGATCAATATGCTGGCCAAGGTTCTGCCGTTAATATAAAAATTGTAGGCTTTGCCAAAAAGATTGGTGATTTGATCGAGGGAATGTTTGCGATAGTCGGTTTTTTTTTAGTGGCCTTGCTAATTACTGCTGTTTTACTTTTTACTTATTCTAGGTGTGCCGTGAGTACTTTTGCTACGGTCATCTGCTCAACGATTGCTGTATTTTGGCAGATGGGTTTAATGCATAGTCTAGGGTATGGCCTAGACCCATACTCCGTACTGATCCCTTTTATTGTTTTTGCGACTGCAATTAGCCATGGGGTTCAGTATATCAATAGCATGACGCATGAAGTCGGTGCTGGGCATGAATTTAAGCAGGCTGCAATTAATACATTCAGGCATCACTATTTACCTGCTCTCCTAGCGCTGGTGAGTGATGCAATTGGTTTTTTCTCATTAGTGCTAATTGATATCGATGTGATCAAGGATCTCGCTGTTGGTGCCAGTGTTGGCATTATAAGTATTATCATTACCAATATGATTTTGTTGCCTATTGTTATGTCTTATCTTGGTGTGACTAAGCGAGGGATTCGTAATGTGCAACATGTTGAGAAAAACCCTAGCCCAATTTGGGGGCGTATTGCGCAACTCGCTAGTCATAAATATGCTTTGATATTTATCATTTTAGCTCAATTCGGTTTAGCTTTTGGTTTGTATGTGTCCCAAGACCTAAAAATTGGTGAGTTAGATGCCGGTGCACCCGAACTTCACCCAGACTCACGCTATAACCTTGATAACAGCTTTATTACTAGTAATTACTCTACCAGTGCTGATGTGATGGTATTGATGGTGACAACACCTGTGGAGCAATGTAATTCTTATGCCGTGATGGATATCATGGAGCGCTTACAATGGGATCTGAATCATACAGATGGCGTGCAGCTCAGTGTGTCGATTGTTAATATCTCAAAAGGAGTGACAAAAGCCTTTAATGAGGGGAGTTATAAATGGTTTGAGCTATCTCGAAACCAAAAAATTATTGATACCTCGCTTCAGTATGTACCTTCAGGATTTATTAACAATGATTGCAGCTTGGCACCTATTTTTGTGTTCTTGAATGATCACAAAGCAGAAACCTTACAGCGGGTTGTAGATACAGTAGAGCTTTATACTGCTGAATTTAATTCAGATGAAATTCAAATACTGTTAGCTGCAGGGAATGCTGGTATTGAGGCGGCAACCAATCAAATTATTGGGGCTTCCCAAAATGTGATGATGATGGTGGTCTATGCGGTTGTTGCATTTATGGTGCTGCTGGCATATCGCTCAATGAGAGCCGTGGTCTGTATTGTATTGCCTTTGGTGATGACTTCTGTGCTATGTACCGCTTTAATGACTTATTTGGGTATTGGTGTGAAAGTATCTACGCTGCCTATTATCGCGCTAGGGGTTGGTTTGGGGGTCGATTACGGTATTTATATCTATAGTCGCTTGGAAGAGTATTTGGAAGAAGGTCTAACACTTCAACAGGCCTATTATCATACCCTACGTTCTACTGGTAAAGCTGTCGCATTTACGGGTTTAACGCTCGCCATTGGTACCGCTACCTGGATTTTCTCACCTATCAAATTCCAGTCAGATATGGGAATACTGCTAACCTTTATGTTTTTATGGAATATGTTTGGTGCACTGACCTTGTTACCGATGTTGTCTTATTATTTTGTAAAAGATGGCGAAGAGGATGACTTAGAAGTGTATGAAGTATAGGTAGCCTTGTTTGTGTTTAAAGCGGACGCCTCTCTCTATGCCATTCCCTAGGTCACTTTATCGAGGATCCATTCTCTTCAAGGGTAAAAAACCGCATCTATCTTGAAACGTGGGTGTCGGCTCAAGAGACTACCTGTATGACAATGTAAGGTTATCTCAAGTATGCATCTAAAAGATCCGAGTCCCCGTCATAGGAGTAACGCCTCTAATCAATAACAATTGTCAGCCAGTCAGAAAACTGCCCTTGAATAGCTGCAGAATCAAGCGTTGCAATGCGCACATAAAGAGTACCAACTTTGAGTCCTTCAATTGTGTGTTGCTTTATGTTGGCATTAGGGATATTTATTTTACCAAGAGCTGATGAAGTCGAATAACCATATTCAATAATATAAGCCGTGATCTCAGATAACTCTAGAGGGCTGTCGTCTTCTCTTGTTGTTGGAATATCCCAGGATAGCAATACTGAAGGTTTGGGTTTTACAGTAACAAATGCCGCTAATGATTCTTCATTGCTATGTTGGTTACTTACATTGACGGAGTAGTTGCCTTGATGGCTTGATGTGGCGCTGTTAATAATATACTCAGCTTGGTTCGCATTTTGAATGGCTTGGCTATTGAATAGCCATTGGTAACTAAAAGGTCCGTCGCCACTGACGCCAACTTGAAGACTGATTTTTTCTGAAAGGTAAACAGATTTTGAAGTAGGTTGTTGTGTGATTGAAACGGGTGCTTCTGCAGGTAATACGCTTAATGATACTGCTTGAGAAGTAACGCTGCCACGGCTATTGCTCACCACTACATCATAGCTTCCTGCATCATCCATTGTTGATGTTACAATTTGAAACTGCTTGTCGTAAGCATTGATAATATTGTTACCGTTTTTACGCCATTGATAGCTAATAAAACCACCGCCATTAACCGTTATTTCAAAATGGGCTGCTGAATCGGTTATGACTGTTAAATGTTGAGGCTGACTGATTATGGATACGGGCTCAACAGGTATATTGATGATGACACTTGCAAAATTTGAGTGTACTTCACTGACAGGGTTGGTAATAGTAACGCGATAGTTGCCTTCATCTTCTTTATTGCTTTCATTAATATTCAGTATGCTGTTTGTTTGGCTAGGAAGAATAGAGCCTCCTCTTTGCCATTGGTAATCAATAGGGTCGTCGCCCGTTACGCTTACGGATAAACTAAGTGTGTCGCCCTCAGTTAAATTTAATGCTTGAG
>ENA-OSET01003456-OSET01003456.1-sediment-metagenome-genome-assembly--contig:-NODE-3456-length-14492-cov-23.190843_pt1 | contig 14492 bp, 9 predicted proteins | sample MGYA00237882_ERZ534229 | MGnify/ENA primary metagenome ERZ534229 (study PRJEB26408, sample SAMN06266212) | sediment metagenome | isolation source: Hudson Canyon methane seep mesocosm | place... | reverse complement strand
ATTTGATTCTTGTTAAACTTCATCACACTACTAACCTTTGTAACTTTATGTAACTAAATAAATAACGCGCTCCTAAAATACCCTTGATGGGATTGGTGAGTAGGGACCCAAGGTCTGAGGCAAAAAACGCTTTTTACCTACACCCGTCATTTGCACCGATAAAACCTATATAACTCCCTGTCTTGAGAGATAAACCGGTTTTATAGGTTTTATCGCTGCGCCCTTTTCAAAGAGCTATAGAGATAAATCGGTTTTACCGGTGCAAAATGGGTGTGCGGGTTATTTTTCGTTTTTAGCTATTAGAGTACATGGGGTGCCTAAAGTAGTCCGTTGCCGGCCTGGTGGTGCCACTGACTACCTTCTGCAAGTGACCATGCTCGCATAGACTATCTAGCGCCTCATGGATTTGGTCCGTCGTTGTCAGTCCATGCCAGTTCTTGCTATTAATCGCACCTATACGGAACGGGTTAGGCATATCATGCAAGCGCTTCTGCAATGCCTTGGCGCTACCTATAGGGCCGTCTGCAAGTGCGTACACGCGCCTAGCGTGGCTTTCTAAGTACTCACACCATGCCAAGGCTTTCTTGGCTGACTGTATGCCTATGCTGCCCCCTGGGCTTGAGTCTACCGCGTGGATAATCAAAGCCAGGCTAGGTAACAATGACACATATTTAGCCAGGTGCGATTCCAGTTGTGGGCTAAGTGTGGCGCTTCTAACCAGTTTCTGGTTTTTGTCATACCAGGTGTTAAATAACTTTTGTGCGTCAGGTAAAAACTTTTGGATTGTTGGGCTGGCTAGGTCACCTTCGAGCCAGTTTAGTTTGTTAAATATCTGAATAGCTTTTTGTTCTGCTTCCTCATTGGGTGGCCTATCCACATGTTCGAAGGGCTTGGGATCTGGGTACACCATTAACTGGAATCGCTCAATCAACCCGTCGTCGCCTTTACCTTCTTTTTGCGCTGCAAGGTAAGGCACTAGCTTGCCAGGTTGGATGCCCCCCATTAGGCTCAACGTGGCGCTCTCTATGCGCTGTGTGCCCCTGCCTATACGATCATAGGTAAAGCTACCAGTACCAGCCCAGCATTCCAGATAAAAAGCACGGTCACTGGCCCGGTCGGGTTTATCCAGCGTATTTAGCCAGCCAGTTAGTTCGTCTCTGAATAATAGAACGCCCATAGGGTTACTACCCAATAATTCACCTAATTTTTCCGCGGTAGCATCGTTCACAATAAAACGTTTGCACGGCGGTGGCTCCACAGGCTCCAAGGTCAAAGACTTTAGAAAATCTTTTTCGCCTTCTTCCTGTTTCCCATTCTCGATCTTTTTTCTCAACAACTTTTCGTTGGCCTTCAACGCTACCTTGGCCACTTTCACTTGCTCAATATGCTTACCCATTGCAATAGCGTGCTTTTCAAATTCTTCCGATTCAAATTGATGGAGCGGGGCCATCGCTTTTGTAAGTGACGGTGTTTTCTTAGCCGATGGGCGACCAATAACAGCGCCCCATAGATTAGGGACTACCAGCCATGGGTCGTACCGCTTAGGCATTACAGCCAGCTTACGGCCAATGAGCGTAGCTAACGCGACCATGACACCGACGGCCACATAATCGGGTGATGAATTATCCATCCGCTCGGCTATGTCCGTGATGTAGTCACGCATACTGTTAGGCAACATTTCAGGGTCCAAGGGCTTAACCGGCAATAGCTCCGCCTTTAATTCCTTGGGTTTATCCCAGGTTAAAGTGTCGGCTTGTGCTGGGCCATTACTTGATCTGGTTTCCGGCGCTACTCTTGGGTTAGCTTTGCCTGCCTGGATGCCGCTATTTATTGTTTTTGCCACTTCATTGGCAGATAGGCCGGCTTGGTTCCCTGCTTGGGTTAGGGCTTCACGTGCTACGTGTTCAGCGATTCCACCACCGGCGACCAATTGACCAATGCTGAAACTTGCTGTGTTAAGGGCGGCGTTTCTGGTGCCTTCTGGTGCCGTTGAAACGGCCTGACACTCACTGTTTAAGGCTGCCGTGCAATAGCCCTGTGAGTCGTTAGCGGCTGGTGTAGAGGCGTTAAAGTCTAGTGCTGGTGTAGGCTCAATATTGCGCTCATTAGCGGCCTCGTTTTTTGCAGTAATTGCCAGGGGAAAAACTTTCAGTGGCTTAAAATATGCACCGGTTCGATTGCCTTCACTTTCGTAAAATTTCCCCCTGTTGGGCAGCAAGGCCAATTGGGTCAATGTTTGGCTGCAAATATCAGGAGCCACGTAATTCGCCGCTAATTCATCGTTGAGCGCCCACTGGCAGTCCTTCCATTCTTGGGGGGAAAGCCCCGCATCTAACGGAATAAGAATCCTCGTTTTTGGGATACTTTCTGTGGCCCGCTTGGTGGTGTAAACCTCGAATTGGCAACCACCCAGTAAAGTGTTCATAAACTTCGCCGTCTCGGCTACTGGTCTGGGGTCGTCGTCAATGTCTGCCCACAACATCCAGTATTCACCATCTTTTTCTTGAGCTTTACCCTGCCTAGTCACCAAAGTGCTAGGTATAATCCACTGACCTCGTTCTTTTTCGACGTCCTGCGGGTGGTCCACTAATTGGGTTATTTCGTCCCAGGTGGTGGTGAACAATGGTTTATACTTTTCGGAATGGTTTACACCAAACCCGCTGCAAAAATTTACATTCATACTAGACCCCCGGTAAATAAGCGTGCATCGTAGTTATTCGAATATTTGCGCGCTGCATATGCTCTAGCAATGTCGGCTTTAAATGGAGAACATTTCTTACATAAAAAAATCACAGAACTGTTTACCTCGCCTGCCATCGCGCTATCCAGTGGTATATTTATGCAAACCGCTTTAGGCGGACGGGGCATTTTCTCCCCGCAACAATGGCAGTCGCTTAACTCAGGGTTATCGAAAATGGCGCGCTTGTATCGCTTGAATGATAATTTTTTTGTAGTGACGGTTAGAGCACCGTGTACATCTTTTGATCTTCTGGTATTACTTTTCATAATCATGGTCCTATCAACAGGAACCCGACGACGGTTATTAGAAATGGTACAATGGAACTTGTTCGGTTACGCCAACCAACAAAAACCACCCGCCTCTATTTGCCGTAGTTGCGGGTTTTTTATTTGGTTGGATACTCACCGGAATGGGTGAACGTGTTTTGATCTAGCCATTTTTCTAGGTCTGAAATGCGGTACATTACGCGCCCACCGACTTTGATGAATGGTATTTTTTGCGCGCCAGTTGTACGCCAGTATTGCAGGGTCGCCGCGGCGATACCGAGACGTTCCGCAGCTTTGGAATTGTTAGCTAATTGTTTCATTGAGAAACCCTCTAAGTGATTGACGCTTGTTATTGAGCGTTGTTCACAGCTTACGAGGGTTGATGTTAATGATTAACGGAAGTGTCCGGACACTTCTATAAGTGTCTCATATTCCTATTGTTGGGCGTTTGTCACAATCCTTTTAAGATGACGTCGTAGCGCTTTTTTTTCATTTTCAGCCCATCTTAGCCCTTTGCTTTCTAGTGCTGAAACCGCCTCTCTGTAGACGTCTTTTTTGATTAGCCGGTGTGCCTCATCACCAACAGTAAGTTTTAATATCTGGCTCATTAGGTTCCATACGTGGCTCTGTGGAAATGGATCACGGCTCACTCTCTGCAAAGGCTGCACGGACTCACCAGCCATACCATTGTCCGTTTGCCATTGTTTATAGCACGCCTCAAAATCTGGGAGCTTATCTTCGGGCCAACCAAAGGATATCCACTGCTGGACGGCTTCTAAGGAAGAATAACCAGGAACAGGGCACTCGGCACGATGGTGGGGGCATTTTAATTCTCCATAATCGTCGATGTCGTGAAATAACATTAACGTATTGCATTTTGCCAAAACCTGTTTAATCTTAAGTTTTGCTTCGTCATTAGCCACACAAAAACGCCCAAAATCATCATAGTAGTACGTTTCAGACACTTCGATAGCACTCACGACGCTAGTGACAGCTACCGGCGTCGGATACGCCCTATCTCTCATTATGACGTCGCCAGTACTGGTCATTTCAGCCACGCGTGTTCGTTGCCCAAATACCACGTCTCTTACGCTTACAAAATCGCTCATTTCACAACCTCCATGTTAACTACGTTATCCTTCACCACACCGCCTGCCTCAAACATTGCGCCAGCGGCTTTTTCCATAGACTCCCTAACAGGGTCAAGAGCTAGCCTAGCGTAGATAGCCGTTGTGTTGACGTTCTTATGGTTAAGACTCTTTCCTATGACCGATAAACTCGCGCCTGTATTGGCCTGCCAAGAGCCCATAGAGCGCCTCAGGTCATGCAGCCATGTGCCACGAACGTCCTCTATGCCTGCACGGCTTAACACCCGCTTCCACGTCTTGTCAGGGTTGGTTAAATGGCCCGTACTACCATGACCAGGGAATACCCACTCGCTATCGCCGCCCTCTGCTTTACGGTCTTTTAATAATGTGATCATTGCAGAGATCAACGGAAGTCGCTGTGATTCGCCGTTCTTGGTCTCAGGGATCAACCATTCCCCTCGCTCAAGGTTGATTTGACCCCACCTCATTTCCAACACATTGGTGCGTCTTGCACCTGTTAGTAAGCTGGCCAATATATAGTCCCTAGCCGTTGTATTAGGTTCCTCAGCAAGTGCCTCAAAGAACTTAGGTAGTTCGTCACCTTCAAGGAAACGGTCCCTAGACTGGCTCTTGTACTCTTTAATCCGTGTGCAAGGGTTGTCGCCATCCCAGCCCCAGTCGATGGCCATGTTAAAAACCTTACGCAATAACCGTAGTATCTGGTTGGATGCTCCCTTTCCACCTACCTTCTTCACCTTACGTCTGCCGGCCTTGTCGATACCTTCAATCATTCTTTGGTTGTCGGCAATATAGACCAACAGCTTTTGCACATGCTGTTTTTTAATAGCACTTAGCTTTTTGTTCTGCCAGTGGATCAAGTGAACGTTATACCGTTGCTCATCGATCTCCCAAGACTTCTTATGCGGCTTTGCATACTCGACCATGTAACGCTTAAACACTTCGCCTAACGTTGATTCCTGCCTGAGTACCCGTTTGTCTTCCGCTGGGTTTTGACCAACAGCGATTTCACCATTGTGTTGCGCGACCATTTGCCTAGCTTGGATAATGCTCATTGCAGGATAACGGCCAAGGGTTATCCGTTCAGCAACGCCGTCAATCTTCCTATAAAGGACGAATGACTTTGTACCTACGTGGGATACGCGAAGTGTTAAATGGTTGGTGGTGGTGTCGAAGTAATCTACCCTTTTACCTACCGGTGGTAAGGGCAGCTTATCTAGGGCTTTCTTCGTAAAACTGATCTTGTTAGCCATGCGCTTTAGTCCTTGTATCAATCCTCTCGTCAAGCTGGTCTACCCATGGTCTACCTGAGAATCAATATTTGTCAATAATTCTACATAATCATCAATGACTAATATAGCCGCTATATCTAGGTTTTACAAGGGTTCCAATAGATGTCACAATTACTCAATAGGTGTGGCGGCAGGATTGAAAATCCTCGTGTCGGCGGTTCGATTCCGTCTCCGGGCACCATTTCCCCACAACACGCTCCACAGCCCTTAGTATACAACACTTTCAGGCTCACCTAGCACAATTCCTGCAACTTTTCCTGAAACCAGAATATGTCACTGTTGTTGGTAGCGCAAAGTATGCAGCCTTTGGAAACAACGAATACTTGCAACCTCTAGCCAGGCATCTCACAAAGGAACATTCTGCTAATGGCTAGCCTCAATCATCACCCCCTCACTCTATAACTGGGCGTAGACAGCGACAAGAAAAACAGCCACAAGTCATTGTAATATAACAATAAATGCACACCAAAATGCACTATCGAAATTGAATATATAGGCTTAATGTGTTAATATATACAGACATTAACACACTCAAACTGGTGCTCTATTTTGAAGTAGTCTGCTGGCCATAAGACCCCACACCCTGAATTACCCGCGGGGGGAGGCATAATGGCTCGTCAGCATAGTGGTATCTGGGTAGATACTTTATAGGTTGTACAGCTTTATGGGGAGGATTAAAGCCAATCAATTAGAGCCGAGTGTGGACTTAACCAATGTATATGTATAGCTGTAATAAATCAGCACAACTAAAAGGTGACTGCTGCCTCGGAAGATGAATCAAAGCCTAAGCTAGTCAACATAGGGGTAATGTGAGGCTCACTAATAAATCTGCAAGGAAGGCATCATGAACCGAATGCGATCTGACAGACACGTTCCTGACAACGAGCAAACTGTCAGATCAAGTTTGAATCTCTACAACTTGTGTATAAATACAATTAAGCTATTTTCTAAATGGTCAGCTGCCCCTCTCCAATAGAAGTCTCAATGACTGCCCCAACTTATATCCCAAATTTGGTGGGACAGCGTTTCCCACTTGCGTATATTGAGGGACTTCATATTGCCTTTGCTTGCCGCCAGTAGTTACCTTAGACCTAAAACAGAACATATCCGGAAATGATTGTATTCTTGCCATTTCTCGTATTGTAAGAGTTCTTAATTGAGATTCATCGTAATGACAAAAATCGTCTGGTATAGATAATGCTGCTGGTGCAGGCTCATCTGCTAACAATGCCTTCTGGCTATGCTTTTTGGTTTTCAATTTCTCTAAATAGGATATGAAGTCATCAAGATTCGTAAACTGTGCAAAATGACCATCACCTAGATAATATTTAAACTTAGAAAGCTCTGCCCAGGCCTCGGCATATATGAAAGTCTCTTTTCCCCTTAGCACTTTCAATACCTGTGTACGAACCGCCTTATTAGTCATATTAAGTAACTGATATAGCCGAAATCGCATTTTTACAAAGTCACCATGATTCCTTAACTCATTGTTTGTAATGCCATTATTTGGATCCAAAAAACCGTACCTATGGTTCAAGCTTTGTACATACTCTGAAACTCCCTTTGAGTTCGGCAGCAAGTCGCCGATAGCCTCAGCAACAGTAACTTCAGGGCAACTAAACAACTCTTTAAGAAAAGTTTCATGCAACAAAGTTAAGTGAGTTTCTTTCTGATAGTCAAAACAGACGTATTCACCAACCTCTACTAATTGATTAGACAGCATCCGCTCTCTTAACAAAAGTGATGGTGCAAAGAGTTGGTTCTCAGCAGTGTTGAAATTGGGCCTTAGGCGCTCAAACTCATTTTCACGAATCCCAATTAATATGAATCTTGGCCTGTTTTGAGGCACTCCTGCATATCTAGCATTAACGTGAAGACACACGGGTATATATCCGATTAAAGCAAATGCTTTCGCAACTTCAAACCAAGCGTAGTGCTTCTCCCCATCCTGAGTGAACGCTCTAAGAATCCCACTAACATTCTCAAGCAATACCAATTTAGGCTTTACTCTTTCGACAAAATTACAGAATTCAAATGGTAAGGTGTTTTTATCACAATCCTTCTTTCTCAAACCAGCCATACTGAAGCTTTGACATGGAGGCCCACCCGAAACTACATCAACCTCTTCTCCGTAGAAAGAGCCATCAAAATTCTTGTTATAATACTTATCCTCAGCTAAAAGCTGATTAAAATGCGCTATGTTAGCCACAACCAACTTGCCATTCAGATCCACCTGCCCACCAACAAGGTCGCTTACGCCTGAGCCCAAATCAGGGTATGTGAAAGGATTCTCTCTTAAGCGGTTTTCCAGTGTAGAATGCGCGGAACTAAGCCACACCACATTTTCAGGGGTTTCAATCTCCCTCAGGTTTTCCTTTAATATGTTAAAAGAAAATGTTTCAGCGGCCATCGGGGATAGCTCATTCGCCATCAATAACTTAAATCCAGCAGCTTCCATTCCGATAGAAAGCCCGCCGCATCCTGCAAACAATTCAATATGGTTCATGTGTACGTTAAATTATATTGTGTAGCCGTCAATTTTAAACTGATATGTCCATAAGATCGATTTTTTTAATTGGGCCGTGAAGTAACTCTAGGGCGTCGGGAATGATCTTAAACATTGGGCCTTGTTCTCGACCCGCATTATCCCCAAACTTAAGAGAAATTAGGTGGTCTAGCGTGATCGCTCCCCTTGAGATGAGATTAGTAAATTGCTCTAATTTTGGAGCATCCATCACCTCAACGTACCTAAAGTGGACAGCTCTTACTCCAGCTAAGTCTACTCTTGTAGCCGTTACCAAAGCTCTTCTGCCTATTTTAGTCAGCTTACTGTGTAATACATGTACATCCCAAACCAATAAACATTGATCTCCATGTTCATCGGCCAACCACTCTTCTATAGTTGAATCTTGTGCGTTGTACTTTAGATATAAGCCAAAGGTATTTGCTCCACGCCCACTAACAGTACAAAATAAAGCACGTTCATATCCCTTTGCTTCGTTAGCCTTCCCTAGAGCCTTAACAACCTCTGTAGAAGATTTAAATTTAGATCTCTCCCAATTTGGTACAGAAGCAAATAAATTTAGCCGAGACTTTGATTTCGAAGAAACGGTATAACCATGTAATCGATTTTTTTTCTTCGTGTCATGTTTAATACCTAGCTCCTCCTGTAGCATTTTGCCAACCGCATTAGAGCCTCTACTTCGAACTGGAATCGGCCCCTTTTGAGAAATCCCCTCTAATTTTCTGATCAATTCAACCGTATCATTATCCATAAATCACTCTCATTCTGGAAACTTCAAATAAGCATCTTCATCCAAGTCATTAAGACTAGCCATGTCACCTAAATATTCATCAAAGAAATCATCCGCATAATTTTCGAAAGATACTATTTCTCCGTCAGGGTAGCTGACTTCTTCTAAATATCTGTATTCTCGAGCCTTAGCATTAATATCTAAAGCTGCGGCAATTCGTCGTATATCAGCAACAAAATCCAAAACTTCCACATGTGTTTTCCCCTCACTCAACCTTAGACCTCTCCCAAGTTGCTGAAGGAATATCCTGCGAGAATGAGTCACACGAGCAAACACTACAAAATTAACTTCAGGCACGTCTATGCCCTCATTGAGCATTTCAATAGATATCAAGATTTGTAGCTTTCCTAATCTAAAATCTGTCATCAATTGAAACTTATCTTTACGATGAAGGTTCCCATACAACACCCCAGCAGGAGTGTCATATCTCATAAAAAACCCTTGAAGTCTTTTTGCATGATTTATTGATTTGCAGAATACAAGAACTCTATGATCTGGAACTCTTGATATTTCACCTACTATCCTCTCAACCATTGCATCGTCCCTTTCAGGCACGTAGAGCCTTTGGTTTAAGTCTTTTATTGTCAAACCTTGTTCACTTAATTCCCTGACCTCTTCCCAGTCGATAGTATCTACCATCATTTGATAGTTCACTCTAGCAAGGTAGCCGCGCTGCATTCCTTGTACGATATCCATACTAAACAAAGGATCGCCAAATAAAGGTCGAAGAGACTCTCTATCTGACCTCCAAGGGGTGGCTGTAACCCCTAAGGTGAAACGAGGATTTAACTCTTCCAGCAAGCTTCTAAACGAGTCTGAAGGAGCATGATGACATTCATCAACGACAACCACATCGAAAACCCCTTCAAGATTTTCCCCTCGGACTAAAGCACTTTGTATACTTTGCCACGTAGCAAATGTAACCCCATCAGAATACGCTGGCCTTTCACCATCAGTCCAAACATGCGTGGAAGTATATTTACTAAACTGGCACCAAGAGGAGCGATCTAGTTGTTTAACTAATTCAGACAAATGAGCTAAAACCAAAACTCTAGAACTTAGGTTGCTTTGTAAATATTCTGCAATAAAAGTTGAAGCTACTACAGTCTTCCCGAGCCCTGTAGCCAGAGTAACAAGGCCGCGAGGCTCTCCCCTCTCTAGGGCAGCATTAATTTCATCAACAGCCTCTCGTTGATAGTCTCTTAAGCTGCGTTTCACCTCTGAATATTCATCAATGTATTCATCGGCTTGTAGCAAAAAGGCCTGATCCCAAAGACGCACATCAAATCCTTGCTCTTTTAACTCGTTAGCTTTCCTATGAGCCCCTTGTGTAAAAGCGTAATTAGTAGCAACGACAATAACATTGGCATCATATTCCCACAGAGCATTATATGCCTCCATAACGGCATCAGAATTAGCTTTACTGCTGGTCCTATATTTAGCCTGAAATACCCAACGACGCCCATCTTTCATCGCAACAACATCTGCTCCAAAATCGCTAGAGCCCCCTACAAGAGCAACATCAGTAAACCCACCATGCTCAATAAAGCGGGCAATTAGCCGCTCAAATGCTTGCCAGGGTCCGTGATCCAGTCGCTGCCTATTTAAATAGGAAGTTAAATCGAGGCTCATACACGCCAGCCATTGATTATCTCAAACCAAGCAATTAGACGCTTTACGCCTCCCTTCCAAGTAGAATCCATCATCGGTGTATTATTCTCATCAAACCAGATTATGTCTCTCATGAAGGTAGTGAAATCCAGAACCAACGAAGCAGCTAAGCTAGCGTCTATTTCTGATAATTTATATGCAAAAAAATCTCCATCAAAAAATATATCAGGGTATTTAGCTATCAAACCAAACCTAACTTCTTTTGGTGCATATGATAAGAATTCCCCTCTCGCTAATAATTGATCTACTTGTTCTGATTCTAATGGTCTAGCCTTTTGTATTCGCACCTTTATTTTACGCAGCGATGCCTCGTCAATCCAGGAAACATCCAACGGAATAAGCTTATTCAAATGCTTTCTGATATGTTGGGTAGCAACTTCAGAAAAGCTATTAACTTGCCTATTTACTTCCTCCAAAGAAGGTAACAATTCTGGGAAATACTTGTTTCGCAAGTTAACTTCTAAAAGGCTTAAAGGGAGGGTTGAAATTTTATTATGAGAAACTTGATGTAAATGATAGGCAAGCTCATTAATCAAGAAATCTGCAGGGGTCAGTAGTGTTTGATTGAATATCTGGTGCTCTAAATTATAAGTAAAATGCAATTCATTTCCCTTAAGCTCCACTGAAAACCCATGTTCGATCGAATTGGTGATCAAACGTTGAGCAACAACTTTCACCGAGACATTTTTGAAGTAATCAAGGGAATACACTCCAGACAAACAGTTATCCGGCGTTGTTTCTAATTCTGGTTCAATAACCGGTTGGGAAACATTATCAATAGTGACAGGAGATACAATTGGGCCTTTAGTTCTACCTTCTTTAGAATCAAAAGGATTACCACCAGTTATTATATCAACCGGATTTTGACCCGTACCATCCTTATTTTCATAAGATGTAGGCGACGAAGTAGAGACAACCAATTCCCACCATTTTTCGTCGGAGATGTAACCTTCAATCCCATCATAGAATTTGTCTTTATAATCGTCTATAAGGCTATCTGTAATCATGGCAGACCCATTCAGCTTTGAAGGAATTAGGTACTTAACGGAAGCTGTTGTCTTTCGGAAGGCATTAAACAACATAGCCAGTGGGGACTCATTCCTAGGGTAACCATTTCGTTTGGCAATCTGAGGTCTAATGGGCGCAGTACCTCTAACTACTGACACAACATCTCGCCAATCCTGTGAGTTAATATTAAAAGCATCCTTTTGATGCGTTACAGAAACAAAATCGATTTCTAACTCCCCAACTATTCGCCCTTTTGTTTCATGGCCATCAATTGGATACTCAAGTTCAGGGTCCTCATCATTAGCTGGATCATCCCAATAAAAAAAACTTTTATCCAACTCCTTAATCACACGTCCATTTCGTACTAAATCTACGCCATAATGCTTTTTATCAAAGAAACGCTGTAAACCAAGCCAACCACGAACTCTTCTTTCTCTAACAGCCACATTAGAGTTTGACTGACATGATGGACATTCATGTTCAGTTGGCTCTAGCCAAACCCAACAAGTAGAGCAATAGTTTCTAGAGTCGATTAACTTGTCTATTTCAATTTTTGCGGGAATCGCTTGCCCATTAGATTCACCAAACCGCTTTTCATCCCATACACAGTGAGAAAACGGCTTACATAAAATATTTTCATATCGGATTTGAATTTCATTTGATCTCAAGTGCCGACCATAGATTTTCCCCAATCGATCTGCCGTTCTACGCTTCTGCCTCTTCAGCGGCACTACATGCTCTTTTCTTAGTTTAGAAATGGTGACTTCAGTTCCATGCATCCCAATTTCATCTATTTTTTTCCTAACAACCTCTACCGGCGCGATAAAATGACCATCATTCTCTAGCGCATTAAAATCGATCACTACCTTGTATAAATATTCAGAATCTCGTTCCGAGGTTACTATTTCAGTCCTACCACCAAGACGAGCAGTGGATATATTGAAGCCCATTCCGAAGAGCCCCATTTTATCTACGGGGTTATTTCCAGAAAAACCGGCTTTCAATGCATTCCTCAAAGAATCCAGCTTCATGCCCTTTCCGTTGTCTTTTATTTTCAGTACTGCATTAGCTGAATCTAAGTTGTGTGGAAGACTAATATCGATAAATTTTTCTTCTGACAAATCCATCCCATAAAAAGAATCTATAGAATTATCAATTATCTCAGCCAGACACTGCCAAGCTTTGAAATCAATCTCACCCAGCATTCTTAGCACCCTAGGAGCTGGTGTTATATCAATTCCGTGTATTTCTTCAGCTTTTAAATCCATTTGCTATACCACCTTAATAAAAAAATATTGAGTTGGGTTCTACCCCTTACGTTATCTCGGATAATCAACCTTCAACTTTGTTCCAACACCACCAACCACATCAGACCAAACTCCTGCCATTGCCTCTTGCGCCCAGTCCGCATACTGATGATTAACAGCTAGAGCATCGTGAACTGGCAATGAACTGATGCCTAGATTTACGCCTTCCACCATAACTTTTCTTAGTATCTCACCTTCTAAGCCTTGTGCCTTAATGCCCCAACCATCAAAAAGAACAATATTGGGATAACGTTTGTATGTGGCCTCTTTGATACGTTTAAATAGGCCAGAGCTTGCTCCTTTCGACTTAATGAAAGCTCCTCGTGCTTTATGTTCCGTTGACGCACCCATGGATTTTGTTATGAAATCTTTCACCATGTTTCTGGCAGCATTCGACTCTGCATCCATACCAGCAAGTTCAACAATATCCTCATAAGGCGTATCTCCAGCATGCTCCTTGGCCAGCACAGCCAGATTGAGTCTCAAGTGATTAGCATTATAATCCACCTCACAAATAGGCTTCTCATCTAAAAGAGTGTTGATTCTAAGCCTGATCGAGCGATCTGGAAGACTTTGGTAGGGCGTCACGAGCCTTCCACCATGTAAGAAATCATGCTTATAGGTGAGCATTACAGGAGCCTTACAAGCCCACTGAGAGGCTTTCAAATGCTCATTGATAACTCTCATATCAACCACCTCGCGGTGATCATCAGGCAGAGAGTTTATTAACTCAGCCCAGCCATCATCAGGATTATTGATCCCTATGTAGGACGGCTCCATAGCCTCTTCTGTATATAAGAAGTACATCCATAGCTTTTCAACTAGATCACCTTTAGGGTACATACGGGTTCCGCTGGGCTGATCTTTAAATCTCTTACCAGGCTTAATCGAAACCAAGCCAGACTTACGCAAATACTTTACAATATCCTTGGTACACTGATAGGAAAACCCACACTTCTTAATCCAGTAGTTACCAGACTCCCCGTACTTAGCCTTATCCAAACTAACAACAAGCCAGCGTCTCATAAAGAAGGCTTGAGACAGGCAACACACCATGCACTCCCAGTGGTAACGGTACACAGCCAGCTGCACTGGCCCTCTTGCTCGCTTATTTGAATCATGAACCAGCTCGTCAATGAGTTGATCATATAACTCCAGCTTGTGAGACTTCCTAAGCCTAACGTTACGTAGGAATATATGATGGTCATAATCATCCTCAGGCTCAGGTAGCTGGCCTATCTGGTCTTTATAGGTCAGTAGGTTGGCCTCTGAATTAACAAGAAGTGTCCGTATAGGGCTTAGCAAGCCTAAAGAGTTACTGCTTACACTCAACTCATTGTTATTCATAGTCTGTTGCCATTATCAATCAGCCTTCTCATCCCATTAACAAGAAGTGTCCGTATAGGGCTTAGCAACCCTAAAGAGTTCCTACGCAACAACACGTTATCATTTATTATTAATCATTAGCACTCATTGAACATTCATTATGATATTCAAACAGAACATTACTTATCATCTATCATTAAACTCAATGAGCTTTGCAGCAACCTCTTGAGCCTTCTCGTCACCCTTCTTTTTATCATCAGAAGATAACCCTTCAAAGACTAGTTCTTTAATAGCAATGAATCTAGTGTCAGCTTTCGAGGCCAAAGTTGCCCACACATAAGCCATCATCTCATCCTGATCAATGCCAGCACCTAAGTAATAAGCTAGAGCTAAGTTGGCCTGAGCCTGAGGGATGTTATTAATAGATGCTGCCTTGTACCAAATGGCTGCCTGCTCATTGCC
>ENA-OSET01003455-OSET01003455.1-sediment-metagenome-genome-assembly--contig:-NODE-3455-length-14499-cov-3.163362_pt1 | contig 14499 bp, 10 predicted proteins | sample MGYA00237882_ERZ534229 | MGnify/ENA primary metagenome ERZ534229 (study PRJEB26408, sample SAMN06266212) | sediment metagenome | isolation source: Hudson Canyon methane seep mesocosm | place... | reverse complement strand
CCTCCTCCCCCCCCCCTTGTAAATACCTCACATCCTCCATGGCAAACCCAAATAGGGAGTAGACACCCCCCGCCATTTTCTGGAGAATTGCTGCCATTCATCATCAAGGGCAACACTATGTCAAAAAGCTTTGAAATTCAGGGGCAAATACACTCCATCGGGCAAACCACCGAATACGGCAACAACGGATTCACTAAAAGAGAGTTTGTCATCAAGCTCACCGGAGAGGGGGAAAACACCCAGTACCCCAACCATGTTGCCCTGGAGCTGATCAAAGACAAATGCGCCCTCATGGACAGCTATAACATAGGTGATGAGATTAAAGCCCAATTTAACCTATCGGGCCGACTCTGGTCAGGCGGCGGCAAACCAGAGAAATGCTTCACCAGTTTACAGGCCTGGAAGATTGAGTCGGCGGGCGCGCCCGACAACATGGCCCCTCCCCAATTTGCTGAATCTCACTACCCTCAAGGGGCACAGGACGATGGCTACGACGACATCCCCTTTTAACCAGGCACACTGAACCATGCCCGGAAGCTTTCTGAGAGTCGCCTTGCTGGCCGTCGTAATTGGCGGCACATTGTCCGGCAGCGTTGATGCCCGAGAGCTAAATTACGCCATTTCTCCCTCAAATAAGCCTCCATTCTGGTTCAAAGAAAATGGTGCCTACAAGGGTATTATGGTGGACGTGGCTCGGGAAATTGCCGCCAAACTAGGGCACACTATCAAGGTCGTCGGCAGGCCTCCTAAACGCGGGCAGCTCAAAATCATCATGCCTACCGACCGGGCAACCGACATCGACTTCTCAAATTTTGCTATCGAATGGGTGGAAGAGCCAGAAAACTACCTGTTCACAGAACCGGTCACCCAGGTCGATGATATTTTTTTGTCCCTTGCGAAGAGCCCCGTGAACGTGAGGGAATTGCAAGATTTAGCAAAAGAACACTTTCAAGTAGGTACACATCGAGGTTATATCTACCCAACACTAGCCCCCTATTTTCAATCTGGCTTTCTGTCGAGAGATGATGCAGCTTCAGAGTTGGCGATCATGAAAAAGCTGCTGTATGGTCGCAATCGCGTCAGTGCAATTTCTTATCAGGGAGCACGGTGGTATGTTAAAAAACACCAATATCAGGGTTTGTTTTATTTCGCTGACTATACTCTAGCCTCCGCATCCCTTCGATTCGTTTTCAGAAAAAGTAACGGTGCCACCGCAAACGCATTTGATCATCACCTTAATAAAATGAAACACTCCGGCGAGCTGCAAGATATTATTACGTCTTATCTCCCGTAAATAAAAAAGCCCCCTTTCTCTCGAATCCATTCGGGATAAGGGGGCAGCCTTGCTAGAAGCCGGTCGGTGTAAGGCCGGCTTTTCTCCCTAGAAAGTTCCTGAAACACTCATACGCAATACCCAAGGTGAGTGTCTTGTATTCGTTTCCCGACCAACAATGGCGCCATTGCGATCGCCATCAAAAAGAGTCCGCTCATTGACGTATGTAAAACCAAAGAGGTCTTCCACCTCCAGTTTTGCCACCATGCCCCACAAGTCTTTGTGCTCTACAAATATTCTGTGTGCCTGAAGCGCCTTGTGATCCTGATGGCGGACACGGTCAATGCGATAGTTGATGTTGCCGCTACGTTCTTCAAGAATCACACCCCAGGCAAAAGGCGACTGCGGGAAGTCTTGACGAAAAGACAGCTGATAAAACTCTGGCTTATAGCCATTTCTCCGATATTCGCGACGCTCGCCCGTTACGGGATCATCGAGCTCATCGGTATGAATTTCCGCCATCAGGTCTAACTTACCGCCTGGAATGCCAAAAGACTGGGTGTTAATGGTAGCCGACAAATCAATACCACTGCTTTCCAATTCACTAATATTCCCCAGGCCTTCACTGCCATCACCCATAGGAATAAACGTAATAAAGTCTTCGATTTCCTCTCTGAATACGGTCACGGTAAAGCTGTTATTGTCACCAAATTGCTGCTCAAGAGACAGTTCCGCACGCCAGGTCTGGTCCGGTACTAACTGCGTATTACCACCGGTTGTTGTGCCGTCGTTAACATTTGTTGAGCTGGCAAAATCATAAAAATCCAGCTGGCCCACACTGCGTTCCAGTCGCGCTCGAATTCTGCGATCGTCGGTTTGAGCCCAACTAAAGGAGGCAAATCCTTTTGGTCGAACGAAGGATTCCGTGCGGCCTTCAGTACCATCAACAGAGATTTCTGAATACTCACCGCCCAACGAAGCCTGAAAACTCAATTGTTCAGTCAAGGCGGTAGAGTACTGAACGGATAATTCTGCCCGCTCCTCTGAGACTTCGGTATTGCTGCCATCAAGTGTTAGCTCTTCAAAACCGCTGCCGGTATCTTCCCGAAAAGTCGAGGCGGTCTCCAAAGTGTTTTTAACAAGCTCTCCTGCCACCTCGAATCGATGCCCCTGCACAGGCTCAAAGGAGAAAACACTCCTCAATATACTCTCCTGTTCCTCAGGCTCACTCGTGGACTCGAATAGGTAGTGGGCGCCCTCCATGGGCAGATCATCAAATGCTCGTTGCGCATCCGTTTTTGAGTGGCGAAAAAGCCCAATCAGTTTCAGCTCCCCCATACCCAGAGGGCGAGTATAATCCCCGCCAATCTCATAACTCAGCTCTTCTTCGATACTTTGGTAGTCTACTGCCGTGAACTGTTCGCCCCACTCTCCATTACCATTGGAGTGATAACGGTCCGAGGATTCCTCATAGGTTCTTTTTTCATCGGTCACCAGGAAAGAAACATTGGCGCTACTGTCCTCAAAGTCCCACCCCAAGCTAAAATTAAACGTTGTGCCGCGGGTGAAGTAGTTAGATATCTCGTCTCTCAATTCATAGAGGCTATCGGTTTCATCCCAAATTTGCTCTTGCCCCCATTGCGGGAACTCATCGCCCGACCAATCCAGGCCTGCGGTAAATCGTGCAGAACCGAGCTTGCCGGTTAGTGAACCGTCGAGTTTGGGGGTTGTGTACCCCTGCTCTAAGGTGTGCACCTGAGTTTTCCAGGCGCCATTTAAGGTCTCTGACTCTGTGGCGATCACATTGACAATCTTGCCCGATTGACCGGAAAGCTCAGCAGATCCGTCATTAAGAATCTCAATACGCAGCACTTGATTAGCCGGGATTCGCTCCAACAGAGCCACAGGGCCATCATCTTTAGTACTGGGGCGCTTACCATTAATGAGTAAGTTACCCAGGCCCTGGCCAAGCCCACGCTGGGCTTCATTATTGCCATTCCTGTTATTGCCGGCCAAGGTAAACCCCGGCACTTGTGACACCATATCGCTCGCGGTTTGCGGCGCATAGCGGGCGAAATAGCTGGATGCATAGAGTTCGCGGCCCGTTTCATCGCTCTGAGCGAAGGCACTGGCTCCCAAAAGGGTAATAGCGGAACAAGCAATAATCCTCAACATGATTCTTTTCCTTTTTTAGCCTGAATCGGCATTCTAGAAATTGCTGAGAATGATAGGAGTTGAACCGCCACTTAAATAGGCACACAAAGGTAAAATGATGCACCTGAGTTTTACAAATCTTTTACAATGGCCTCGGCAGGTTTGCTATAGTCTACGGAATCGGCCTCTATAAACCCCACCTGCAGCAATAGACAGGCCTGCAGGCACTTTTGGACAGACAAGACACACTCATGAGCGGACGTAAGAAGTTACTGATTGTTGAAGACGAAAAGGCCATTTTGCAGGGTCTGGAAGACCTGTTTGTATTCAATGGCTACGAAGTCGAATCCAGAATGGACGGTAAAGAAGGCCTTCAGGCGGCGCTGAATAACCGTTACGACTGTATTTTGCTCGACGTCATGCTGCCTTCCATGGATGGTTTCAGTGTCTGTAACGAGATTCGCAAACATTCCCGAGAGCAACCCATTGTTATGCTCACGGCAAAAAATTCGGAAGAAGATATTGTCAACGGCTTGTCCCTGGGAGCCGACGATTATATTTCAAAGCCATTTTCGATCCGTGAGTTGGTTTTACGTATAGAAACCATATTACGTCGCAGCGGGCGCGACCGGGGGCTACATGAGTTGGTGGTCGCCAACAACATTAAAGTCAACATCGACACAATGACCGGCGACAGAGATGGAGAAACCATTCTTTTCACTCGCCGCGAGTTAGATATTCTTCAGTTTCTTCAACACAATAACCACCGCCCACTCTCCCGAAAAGAACTGCTGAGCGAAGTGTGGGGTTACTGTAAAACAACAGACGTGGACACCCGCACCGTTGATATCCATATAGCAAAATTAAGAAAAAAAATAGAAGCAGACCCCAAACACCCCCAACACCTGATTACGGTCAGAGGTGAAGGCTACCAACTGGTAAGCCAATAACGTTCATTCCGGAGCTGTAGTAACCCTATGTCTTTGTTTAAAGCTGACTCTTTTGAAGACCCCAAAATCCGCTTACGAATGTTGTTAGCCGGGTTGCTCATCTGTATTTCGATTCCTTTGATCTTTTTGGCGGTTCGGGCCTATACACAATTTCAGTGGGAAATGTATTACCACTACCGCTGGACAGCCCAGCACATGGCAAAGGAGTTTTCCAAAGCCATGGATAAAAAACTGGGAGAGGAAGAAAAACGTCCTTTCGCAGATTATCAGTTTTATAAAGTTTCAAGTAATCCTCTGCTTAAAAAGAAAAAAGTGACGCTGTCACCCTTGTCAAAACTTCCCGATGATAAATCGTTTCCCGGTTTGCTGGGTTACTTTCAGATCAACAATGAAGGAACGGTATCCTGCCCCATTCTTCCCTTCAAAGACAAAGAAAAACTGGCATCTGCGGGCCTGGATCTCGAGTGGGAAGAAATCGATAAACGACTACTCATTCAGAATAAAATAAATCGAATTTTAATCGCAAACGGGCTTATTGAACCACCCGAAAGAGACCGATCTGAATCTAGCCGAAGCCCAATAAAAGACGACGAGCCTCGCGAAGACACAAAGTCTCGCATGGAGAGCAGCTGGAAGTCAGACAAAAACAGCGCCGATCATTTTATTCGAAAGGCCGACAGCAGCGAGCAAACCGAAAAACAAAGAAAAAAAGAGGTTTTTGTTGAAGACAAAGTAGAGATCGGTCATTTCAAGGCAATAGACACCGGAGACGGTTACTTTTTGTTTATCAGAAAAGTATGGAAAGGCGAAATCAAAATAATCCAGGGTTTCGTTGTCCAAGAAAAGACATTTATAGAAGAAACACTCGCCGATATGTTTGCTCGCATGGACTTTGACAGCCCAGTTATGGTGCAGATTAGGCGAGAAGACAGAGAGATAATCTCACTGGTCTCAAAGTTTGAACAGGGAAAAACCCGGGTCAATATGATCACTGGCGACATTGATCAGTTTGCTGAAGGTTTCTATTACAGCGAATTGAAGCACCCCTTCAAAGGCATCACCTTAAAATTCTCTACTAATGAAATCCCCATGGGACCCGCCTCGGCAATGGCTATCTATTTGCTGGGCGCCGTTATCATTATTGTTTTTGTCGGCCTGTGGATAATCTACAGATTAGGCCTGCGGCAAATAAGACTCAATGAAGAACGACTCAATTTTGTGTCCGCCGTCAGCCATGAACTGAAAACACCCTTAACCTCGATCATCATGTATTCAGACATGTTGCGCGAAGGCATGGTTGCTCATGAAGAGAAAAAGAAATCCTATTATGACTTTATCTTTTTCGAAAGCGAGCGCCTGGGCAGACTCATTGAAAACGTACTGAGGCTATCAAAGTTAAGCCGACATGATCAGGGCATTCAGCTTGAGTTTACACCTGTAGAAAGCGCGATTGATATCATTCGCTCTAAAGTGTCAACTCTGATTGAAAAGAATAATATTGACTTTCGTATCCATATCAATAAAGAAGAATGCGGCAACGTCGATTTGTTGATTGATCAGGATGCCTTCTCACAAATTGTGATTAACCTTGTTGACAATGCCATTAAATTCTCCAGGGATCACAACACTAGTGATAAAGAGCGGCAGATAATTGATATCAACTTTAGTAAAAAAACGACCAAGGAAAGCGGCACGGAGTTTATTTGTTTTGGTGTTCGAGATTATGGGCCGGGTGTCGACAAAGAGAACTCTGCGAGAATCTTCGATCTATTCTACCGGGCAGGGAATGAGATGACACGTACCACTCCAGGCACTGGTATTGGTCTAGCTCTGGTAAATGAGCTAACCGTCGCAATGGGCGGCAAAGTACAACTGGTCAATCGTGACCCCGGCGCTGAGTTTTGCATCCTTCTTCAGTTCAGGGAATAGCCTGAGGCCTTATTTGAGATACTGGCGCTTTTCTGCGAGACACAGAAAAGCGTTGCAACTGCAGCAGCAACCCACCTAATAACAATAACCAGAGAGAATCAGGTTCGGGCACCGAGACCTGATCGAGAGATACTGCCACACCATCGATGTAGGGGATGCCATCGATAAACTGGAATGCGATGTCTCTACAGTACCCCAGGCTCAGTGGGTTGGCCAAGCAGAATTCATCGCTCTGACCTCCTGCACCATCAGGGCTCAACAGAGCGCCAGCAATACCCGAGCCGTCAACTTCAAAGCCTAAACCGGCACCGTTTGAAAAACCTACCCAGGGCGCAATACCCGTTGCCCCTGCCTGCCCGAATACACCACCGTCATCATTGCCCGTCTCCCAATCCACATCACCATAGTTAAGCTCAAGCGTAAAATCACCAGCGAGCACATCCAGAAAACCAAATTGTATTTGATTAAATACCTGACTGTCGGGATCAGCGTCGGTATAGCCTTGATAGGTTGAATACAAGTCGATGAGCATATTGTCAAAGTCAGTACCGGTGGTGACCAATTGTGCAAAACCGATATCAGCGTCGGCAAATAAACCAGAGATCAGTGGGATACCAGAATTCATGAGCGCATTCACATCACCCGTGTCGCCGGTATAGGCAGCGCCGAAACTGAGAATACCGTTTTCATTGACAAATACCGAACTGTAAGTCGTGCCAAAGAAATTGATTGAAAAGGGAATCTCAGTGTTGGTGTCACTACCAACAAAATCCACCTCTATCGCGCCATTATTTTCAAGCAACGATACATCCAGAGACTCCAGCGAACTATCAAAGCGAATGAGCCTTGCCTCGACTGGCTGAGTAAATGCAAGTAACAAAAGAACGGCTATAAGGGGGAGCATAAATGCTCGGTCAATATTCATAATCTGGCTCCACAGTTTCACCAGGAATACTTGACGATGACTCTCGAAATTTCGGTTCTTCCTTGACGAGGGTGCCCGTCAGATATAACTGTAAATTCATGCATCTTCTACACCAAGCTAAAAATACCTTGATAAATCAATAGGTTTTAAGGCCAACGAGCCCCATACCTCTGGCTTATATAATAGAAGTGTAAAATTTCCTGACACCATTAGCCCGGCCGGCATTCCCGCTGGCGGGAAACATTTTTCCCAGCAGTGGGACACTAGCTGTGTTTAAGTTCTGCGTTAATAAAATTATTCAACAGTATCAATCACTTAGCTAATTGGCACGGTTTTGGCTATATCGCTTGTATTGAAACGGCTTGAATTTAGTAAACAACGCGGTAAGCAACATGGATATCAAAAGAGAGACAAACAACAGACCCGCATGGGCCAAGCCCAAAAATGTCGGTATAACATTGGTCGCGTGTCTATTTTTGGGCCTGTATTTTTACGGCCAACAATTTTCCAATGCAGACTTACAAGTTAATGGAGATCACTTGCTCTTTTCGCAGGTTCAACAGGGACCAATGGCCGTGAGTGTGAGTGGAAACGGCGTACTGGCCCCGGATAATATTACCTGGCTGGCATCACGGGTTACTGGGCGAGTCGAGAGGGTATTTGTAAAGGCCGGCGCAAGGGTCACCAAGGGCGACGTCATTGTACAACTATCGAACCCAGAGCTGATGCAGGCAACGGAAGAACTGCGCTGGGAGCAGGAAACACTGGAAGCTGAGCTCGCCGCACTACAGGTGGCCCTTGCCGCTAACGCATTAAAACAGAAGGCCGACACGCTGCAGGCACAATTTGCTTATGAAAGTGCCCATTTGCAGCTAGAAGCGGAGACCCAACTAATCAATAGAAAGTCGGGTGTAGTTTCTCAGATCGACTACAAGAGAACACAACTCAAAGTTGAACAATTGAAACGCAGCTGGGGTATTCAACAGCAACTACAAGAAAAATCTTCCCACAATGTCGCGGCGCAAATAAAGGCCAAAACGGCTCAAACCCGTAAATCAATGAAAGCCTTACAAAGAGCCGAAGAGCGAGTCGTCGCCCTACGGGTGACTGCGCCGACAGAAGGCGTTGTGCAGGAGACTGAACTTAAGCAAGGTCAGCAAATAAGTGCCGGCGGCCTGCTGGCAAAAATTGTAGACCCCACAAGCCTCTATGCCGAAGTGCAATTGTCTGAGCAACTTATCGCGGAAGTTGAACTTGGCCAACAGGCAACTATCGACATTCGCCGAGAACAGTTTCAAGGAGAAGTCACCCGCATTGACCCCAACGTGGTTAACGGGCGAGTTCAGGTTGATATCAAACTGAACGGCGTCTTACCCGAAAATGCGAGACCGGACTTAAGTGTCACAGCAAAGGTAGACGTTACAAACTTATCGAATACCCTATTCATCGAGCGCCCTGCCTTTGTTCGTAGCAATGACGGAAACAAGCTATATCGTTTGGATGAACAGGGATTTGCACACAAGGTCAATGTTCAACTTGGCAAGGCATCTGCCAGCAAAATTCAAATTCTTTCCGGGCTGGATGTGGGCGATACCATCGTGCTCTCGGACACCTCAAATTGGCAACAGTTTAACACCGTACTTATCAACTAGGGCAAACCAACATGACCACTATCATTGAATTAAACAATGTCGATAAATCGTTTTTGACCGACGAAATCGAAACACTCGCTTTGTCCAATATCGAAGTCGCCGTTAGAAAAGGCGAGTTCGTTTCAATTACAGGACCATCTGGTTGCGGCAAGTCTACCTTGTTAGCACTACTGGGATTGCTGGACACGGCATCGAGCGGCCAATATATTCTCAACCAAAAAAATACAGTCGCACTCGACAAGCGAGAACGCGCCAGAATAAGAAACAAGGAAATCGGTTTCATTTTTCAGTCTTTTAATCTGATTTCCAATTTAGATGTCTATGAAAACGTAGAGCTCCCCCTCACTTATCGAAGTGATTTAAGTGCCAGCGATATCAAACACAGAGTCAATGAAGCGCTGGAAAAAGTTGAAATGGGGCACCGTGATCGTCACTTTCCCTCACAACTTTCTGGCGGACAACAACAGCGTGTGGCTATTGCCAGAGCACTGGCAGGGTCGCCCTCTATCATTCTCGCCGATGAACCCACTGGAAACCTGGATTCAAAAAATGCGCAAATCGTGATGGACATCCTGCATGAGCTTCACAGAGAAGGGGCCACAATATGTATGGTGACACACGATGCGTTCTCGGCAGATACCGCCTCGAGGCGCATCAGTTTATTCGACGGTCGCATCGTTGAAGATACCCAACTTAATACTCAGGCCGCTTAGGGGTTCTATCATGATCAGAGATATTAAATATGCCTGGCGCCTACTTTTAAAGACACCGGGGTTTACCACTCTAACGATTGCAGTCATGGCCATTGGTCTTGGCCTGGCTATTTATATGTTCTCAATTATCAATATGCTGGCCTACAAACAACTGGACATCCCTGACTACGACCGATTGGTGATTGTAGACTCAATGGTCGACGGCACGCAGAACAACGGCGGCACGATGTATGCTCACGACTATCATTACATAAAGCAACGGCAAAAAAGCTTTGAGGTGTTCAGCGCCTATATCAATGTCACATCAACACTGTCTGATGGAGAACACGCCAAGCGCTACGAAGGATCACTCATTGAGCCAGACGCCTTTAAACTTCTCGGCGCACGTCCCTTGATGGGGCGAGTATTCTCCGATGACGATGTGCCGCAGGCTTTTGTTGATAACGTTAGAAGCCCCGACACCTCCTCTGTTGTAATTATTGCTCATCAAGTCTGGCAAGATTTTTTCAATGCAGACAAGGATATCATTGGAAAGTCGGTACAGGTCAACGGTCGCGCCCACACCGTCATCGGTGTCATGCAAGAGGGTTTTGCCTATCCAGACAGCCAATCAATTTGGGTACCCATAAAAGTGGCTGAAGGACAGGATCCGGGGCTGGGGGGATGGCAATTGTCTATCGCTGCGCAATTAAAACCGGGAGTCTCCCTATCTGCAGGTCATAGTGAGCTGTCTAAACTTGCCCAGCAATTGAGCGATAAATTTCCAAAAACGAATACCAACATCACTGTTCATAGCCGAACTCTGGTACAGGTTGCTATGGACAACAGCATGATCATCATCTACAGCCTGATGGGCGCAACTGTTTTCATCATGGCTTTAGTTGTGACCAATGTTGGTAACCTTATGCTGGCCCGTGCGGTGGAGCGCAGCCGGGAAATTGCCATTCGAACGGCGCTGGGCGCTCCCAGAGCACGCATTGTTCGACAAATATTTCTTGAAACAATGATCATCTGTGCGATTGGTGGTTTTTTTGGGCTTGTCATAGCCGGCTGGGGCCTGGATATCAGTGAGCCTCTATTTCACAACTTTGGCGGCTGGGTATTCCCCTGGTGGACTTTCGAACTGGGAATCGACGAACTCATCGCATCGCTGATTATTGTCATCGTAACCGCTTTACTGACAGGGCTTTTTCCCGCGCTAAAAGCGTCTGACAGTGATGTTAATGCCACCTTACGCGATGGAACCCGCGGCGCTCAAAGCAAGCGCTCCGGCCAGATGACCCGTTTACTCGTGGCAGCGGAGATCTTTCTTTCAAGCACCATGTTGATCACCGCTGGCGCCATGATTTTTGGCGTCAACGACGCCCTGAATGCTGACTACGGCATTGACCCCAAAGGATATCTCACTGCCCGTGTCGGGCTAACAAGCTCTGATTACGGCACCACTGCAAACCGGCTAGGCTACCACCAGCGACTAATCAAACTACTTGAAGCCACGCCAGGTGTTGACAGCGCCACTACCGGCAGCGCCTTTCCCGGTCGCTCATCGGGCAGAGAACCTGTTTTAATAGAAGGAATGGAAAACCAAGATCAACGGTTCCCCCGCACCTACTTCATCACGACCTCCAACAACTATTTTGATGTTCTGGGCATAGATATCTTGTCAGGTAGAGCCTTTAACGAACGAGATACACTCAGCAGTACACCCGTTGTTATTGTGGGTGAGAAATTTGCCCACAAACACTGGCCCGACGGCAACGCTATCGGCAAGCGCATAAAACTAAACCCCGCCAACGCAGACGAGGCCTGGCTAACCATTGTCGGAATCTCGCAACATGTAACACACTCCCAACCCTTTGGGCAGGAACAGTTTCGATCTGCGATCTATGTGCCCAACAGTCAACTGGCCTACCAATATCAGTACGTTGCAATCAAGACCACGCTGGATCCCTACCTCTTGCAACACAGCCTCAACCAGGCCGCGGCAAATGCGGACCCCAATATACCGCTCTACCACATAATGTCTTTGAGCGATCGGCTGGAACGCAGAGTCGGCGGGATGCGCTTTATCGGTAAGCTATTTGTCATCTTTGGAGTTCTAGCGCTTATTCTAGCGGTAGCCGGCATCTACGGCATCATGAGTCGCAGCGTCTCTCAGCGCACCCAGGAGTTTGGGATTCGTCGGGCATTTGGAGCGGAAGATCAACATATCTACCAGCTGCTGATCAAACAGAGCAGTGCTACTCTACTAGTTGGCGGCGCGGCGGGGGCCTATTTAGGGCACTTCGGCATAATGGCTCTTTCTGGCACCCTGATAAATCTCTCGAGTTATTATTGGATTGTCACTGGGGTTATCCTCCCGATAATTGCGTTCTTTTTCTTTGTGGCCACACTATTTCCAGCATTCAAAACCCTGCAACTGGAACCCAACCACGCATTGCATCACGAATGAATCCAGATTTTCCACTGACACAGCGGACAAACGGTGTCAGTGGCAAATTGGTAATCCCGCTCAATTACTATAGAGTTAGAGATGTAACAATCGAGCGACAGAAATAGCTTGTCTTAAGCAGGGTGCCAGCCCCCAAACCATTGAATTGATCACACAGCAGAATTTTTCGAATGAGCTATAAAGTATTACTAGCAGACGACGACCGCAATGTGCTTTCTGCGCTAAAACTTCAGCTTAAGATTAGCGGTTTCCAATCTGCAAGCGCCTCCAGACCCAAAGAGGTTCTGCTGGCCCTGAAAGAGAGTGATTTTGATCTGGTGTTAATGGATCTTAACTATCAACAGGATACAACCTCCGGCAGCGAAGGCCTGCAACTGATCAGTGACATACGCGCTTTGGATTCAAGTATACCCATTGTTGCCATGACAGGCTGGGGGACCATAGACATTGCTGTGGATGCCATGCGCAGAGGTGCCAATGATTTTATCGAAAAGCCCTGCGACAACAATCGACTTAACAATATCTTAAACAACCTGCTGGCGCTTCGACAAAGTCAACTTCGCACACAACGCCTTGAATCTGAAAACGCACTGTTGCGTGACGAAAGCAGCACCGACGGCTGGGTTTGCAAGTCCAAAGCCATGCAGTCTGTAATGAAGATAGTAGAGAACGTTGCGGAAACTGACATCAACATATTAATACGCGGAGAAAATGGCACAGGCAAGAGTCAGCTTGCCAAACTCATTCACGCACAGTCAGCCCGATCTAAATATAGCTTTATTGCGGTTAACATGGGCGCCATCAGCGAAGCTATTTTCGAATCTGAACTCTTCGGCCATGTCAAAGGGAGTTTTACCGACGCAAAGTCCAACCGTATTGGTCGATTCGAGCTGGCCGATAGCGGCACGTTGTTTATGGATGAAATTGCCAACATTCCAATCAGTCAGCAACAAAAATTGTTACGCGTTTTGGAGAACGGCGAATTTGAAAAACTCGGAAGCAGCAAAAGCCAGCACGCCAATGTCCGCTTAATTTCGGCAACCAATGCAGAACTCGATCACTTGGTAGAACTAAAGCAGTTTCGACAAGATTTGTACTTTCGGGTAAACAGCATAGAAATAATACTACCTCCACTTCGAGACAGGCAAGAAGACATAGAGATACTCGCCAGGCAGTTCCTGGAGAAACATTCAATTAAATATCAGCGTGAAATCTCCGACATTAGCTCAGAAGCCATGGAAAGCCTTAGGCATTACTCCTGGCCCGGAAATGTCAGAGAAATGGACCACTTGATAGAACGTGCGGTGTTGATGTCGACAGACACTCAAATACAAGCCAGTGATCTTCTACTAAAACAAGAACCATCCGAACTCCTGGAGCCGGGCGGATCGAATATTGACTGGACAGAATTCACCTTGGAACAGGCTGAAAAAAAACTGATCGAACTTGTACTGAGGAAACACAATGGAAATGCTAAAGAGGCCGCAACTTCTCTTGGATATAGCCGCAGCGCATTTTATCGTCGACTGGAAAAGTTTGGACTTTAGCGAGATTATTTTTCAAGCCAATAGATTATGAACTCAAACAAACCAACAAACTTTCCTGTCAAAATATTTCGCTTCTCATTAGCGGCTGCTCTTCCGTCCTACATTTTTTCAATGATTGTATTATGGCAATTTGATTATTCTAACTACGCAAAGTTTCTGCTCGCCAGCCTCTTAACACTGAGCGTATTTGGTTTTTCCTGGGCAATCAAACAACAATTGGGCTTCCAGTTTCAAACACTGTCAAACCTGGTGGAGGCCATTCGAAACGGGGACTTCACATTGCGTGGGAACCAAAGAGAAACCGAAGGCCCACTGGCTGATCTCACACAACAAATATTTCTTCTGTCAGAAACACTTAGCGATGAACGTATAACCACGGAAGAGGCGTATCGCTTACTGAATAAGGCGATTGCTCAAATTGATGTGGCAATCTTTGCTTTTGATGCAGAAGAGAAAGTCAAACTGGCCAACCCCGCCGCTGGCCGCCTAATGGGAAAAGACTACAAAGAATTAGTCGGAAAAACGGCAACACAAATGGAACTCGGGGACTGTTTGGCCCTGGAACATCCAGAATTAGTTGAGCGGGCATTTCCGGGCGGCAAGGGACGATGGAAGATACGTCTGGATAATTATCGAGATTCCGGCATGCAACGGAAACTATTGTTCATTACAGACCTAAAAGCCGTATTGCGAGAGGAGGAGTTAAAAGCATGGAAAAATCTAATCCGGGTGATAAGCCATGAAGTGAACAACTCACTATATCCTATCAGCTCTATCAGCCAATCACTCAGAAAATTAGTCGATCAAAACCCTCTGTCGAAGGATTGGAAAGATGATGTCGGCGAAGGCTTGACAGTCATCGGCGAGCGAGCCAGCAATCTAACTGACTTTATCAAGCGTTATA